>JACCEB010615540.1_pt1 | contig 12553 bp, 12 predicted proteins | sample 7454761 | NCBI WGS metagenome assembly JACCEB01 (sample SAMN15323454, study PRJNA562643) | freshwater metagenome | isolation source: river surface water | place: USA:Blue River Watershed | collected 2017-08-18 | reverse complement strand
ATGTTGACACCGGCATCACCCCCACCCCAAAGAATCAAATGACAATTTGAAATCAGGCAAATGCAACGAATCAAGTAGTACAACACCATGAGCATCGAAATGATCGAAACCGAAGAGTTCAACCAGGGCACCCAGATCAAGGTGATCGGCGTGGGCGGTGGCGGCGGCAACGCGGTCGAGCACATGATCGAACGCCAGGTCCAGGGTGTGGAATTCATCTGCGCCAACACCGACGCCCAGGCCCTGAGCCGCAGCGCATCGCACCGCATCGTGCAGCTGGGTCAAACCGGTCTGGGCGCTGGCAGCAAGCCCGACAAGGGTCGCGAAGCCGCCGAGAGCGCTGAAGCCGACATCCGCGAAGCCATCGAAGGCGCGCACATGCTCTTCATCACCGCCGGCATGGGCGGCGGCACCGGCACCGGCGCCGCCCCCGTGATCGCCCGCATCGCCAAGGAAATGGGCATCCTGACTGTGGGCGTGGTGACCAAGCCCTTTGAGTTCGAAGGTGGCCGCCGCATGCAGAACGCCGACGCCGGCATGCAGGAACTCGAAGCCAATGTCGACTCGCTGATCGTGGTGCTCAACGAGAAACTGCTGGAGCTGCCCGGCGGTGAGGACATGACCCAGGACGAGGCCTTTGCCCATGCCAACGACGTGCTCAAGAACGCCGTGGGCGGCATCGCCGAAATCATCAACGTGCCGGGCCATGTGAGCGTCGACTTTGAAGACGTGCGCACCGTCATGGGTGAGCCCGGCAAGGCCATGATGGGCACCGCCGCTGCCAGCGGCCCGGACCGCGCCCGCATCGCCGCCGAGCAGGCCGTGGCCTGCCCGCTGCTCGAAGGCGTGGACCTGTCCGGCGCTAAGGGCGTGCTGGTGCTGATCAGCGCGGCCAAGGGCTCGCTCAAGCTGTCCGAGTCCAAGCAGGCCATGAACACCATCCGCGCCTACGCCTCGGAAGACGCGCACGTGATCTACGGCACGGCCTACGACGAATCCCTGGGTGACCAGATCCGTGTGACCGTGGTGGCCACCGGCCTGTCCAAGAACAACGCCCGCCGTGCTGCCCCTCCGCTGCAGGTGCTGCGCACCGGTACCGACAACATGCCGTTTGCCGTGGGCACACCGGAAGCGGCTGCCCCTGTGGCCGCGACGGTTGCGGGTCTGGGCGGTGCCGGCATTCCGGCTGTCTGGCGCACTGGCCGCACCCATGCTGCTGCCCGCGTGGACGGCATGGCGTCCGCTGGCATGGACGACATCGAGATCCCTGCCTTCCTGCGCAAGCAGGCCGACTGATCTCCAGTTCCTCTTCACTCTGGTGCTTTGAAGGGCTGGCTGACCCTGGCGGGTCGGCCAGCCCTTTTTTGCTGGAGTCGGGGCGAATGTCCGCAAGCCGGCAAAAGAAAAGGCACAAAACTAAAATACGCACCATGCTTGCCCAACGCACCCTCAAAACCCTCACCACCGCCGTTGGTGTCGGCCTGCACAGCGGTCAGCGGGTTGAGCTGACCCTGCGACCGGCGCCGCCAGACACCGGCATCGTTTTTCGCCGCATCGACCTGCCCGAGCCGGTCGAGATTGCGGTCAATGCCGAGGCGGTGACCGACACCCGCCTGGCGTCCACCATTTCGCGCGGCCAGGCCAAGGTGCTGACCATCGAACACCTGATGTCGGCCTGTTGCGGTCTGGGCATTGACAACCTGTACGTGGACATCACGGCCGAGGAGGTGCCCATCCTGGACGGGTCGTCCGCTTCCTTTGTCTACCTGCTGCAGAGTGCCGGTATCGTGACGCAGAAAGCGCCCAAGCAATTCATCCGTGTGCTCAAGCCTGTGGAAGTGCGCGAAGGCGAGGGCGACAACGTCAAATGGGCGCGCCTGGACCCTTATCACGGCTACCGGCTCAGCTTCGAGATCGATTTCCGTCATCCGGCCGTCGACAACACCGGTCAGGCGGTGGTGTTTGACATGTCAGAGGGGGTCTATGCCCGCGACATCGCGCGTGCGCGGACCTTCGGCTTCACCAAGGATGTGGAAATGCTGCGCGCCAATGGCCTGGCACTGGGCGGTGGCCTGGACAACGCCATCGTCATGGATGACTACAAAGTATTGAACTCGGACGGCCTGCGCTACGACGACGAATTCGTCAAGCACAAGATCCTCGACGCCATCGGAGACCTGTATGTGGTGGGGCGGCCCCTGCTGGCCGCTTACAGCGCCTTCCGCTCCGGCCACGCCATGAACAACCGCCTGCTGCGTGAACTGTTGTCGCAGCCCGACGCGTGGGAACTGGTCAGTTTCGAGAACGTGGCACTGGCCCCCAAGGGCTTTGCCGCGCTGCAGCCGGCCTGGTGACCGTTCTTTGGTGGGAGGCTGCCCCTGCGGCCGAAGCTTTTTGCGCGCAAGGGTGCGCTCCCACAACTCGGCGGTGTTTCAAACCTCGATCGGGCGTGGCTTGCCTTGCTCGTCGATGGCCACATAGGTCAGCTGGGCTTCCGTGACCTTGGAGTAGGTGCCCTGCGCTCGGTAGCTTTCGGCGTACACCTCCACCTTCACCGTCACGGACGTTCGGCCCACCTTGGTGATGCGGGCGAAAAACGACAGGATGTCGCCCACCCTCACCGGATGCTTGAAGATGAACTCGTTGACCGCCACCGTGGCCATGCGGCCGCGCACCAGTTTGGCGGGCAGCACCGAGCCGGCAATGTCCACCTGCGCCATCACCCAGCCGCCAAAAATGTCGCCGTTGGCGTTGCAGTCGGCCGGCATGGGAACGACCTTGAGGACCAGTTCCTGATCGGTGGGCAGGTCAACGGAGGGGCGGGTGATTTCGGACATGGGCACAATCGGGTCAAACAGACTTTCAGGATTGTCCCTCATGCGCCACCGTGGCGAAACTTCTCCTCCCGCAGCTCCCGGACAAGGGGGTGACTGGCACACCCTGCAGCGGCTTTTGCCTTACCTCTGGGAATACAAGTGGCGCGTGCTGCTGGCGCTGGCTTTCATGGTGGGGGCCAAACTGGCCAATGTGGGCGTGCCCATGCTGCTCAAGGAACTGGTCGACGCCATGAGCCTGAAGCCAGGCGATGCGCGCGCCTTGCTGGTGGTGCCGGTGGCTCTTTTGCTGACCTATGGCGGCCTGCGACTGGCGACTTCGGCTTTCACCGAACTGCGCGAGCTGGTGTTCGCCAAGGCCACGCAGGGCGCGGCCCGCACCATTGCATTGCAGACCTTTGAGCACCTGCATGCCCTGAGCCTGCGCTTTCATCTGGCGCGCCAGACCGGCGGCATGACACGCGACATCGAGCGCGGCGTGCGCGGCATCGAGTCGCTGATCTCGTATTCGCTCTACAGCATCGTGCCCACGCTGATCGAAGTGGGTCTGGTGCTGTCCATCCTCGCGGTCAAGTTCGACGCCTGGTTTGCCTGGATCACGATGGCGGCGCTGGCGCTCTACATCTTCTTCACAGTGCGCATCACCGAGTGGCGGACCCAGTTTCGCCGGCAGGCCAACGAGTTCGACTCGGCGGCGCACACCAAGGCGATTGACTCGCTGCTCAACTACGAGACGGTCAAATACTTCGGCAACGAAGCCTTTGAAGCCCGCCGGTACGACGAGAGCCTGGAGCGCTTGCGCCGCGCGCGCCTGAAGGCGCAGACCACCTTGAGCCTGCTCAACACCGGCCAGCAGCTCATCATCGCGGCCGCGCTGGTCGCCATGCTCTGGCGCGCCACGCAAGGGGTGGTGGATGGCCGCATGACGCTGGGCGATCTGGTCATGATCAACGGTTTCATGATCCAGCTCTACATCCCGCTGAACTTTCTGGGTGTGCTCTACCGCGAGATCAAGCAGAGCCTGACCGATCTGGACAAGATGTTCACGCTCATGGACCGCGAGCGCGAAGTCGCCGACCGGCCCGGCGCGCAGCCGCTGGCCCTGCACGGTGCGCCCGAGGTGCGGTTTGAGGATGTGCACTTCGCCTACGACGGCGACCGCCCCATCCTGCATGGCATCAGCTTCACCATTCCGGCCGGCAAGACGGTCGCGGTGGTGGGGCCTTCGGGTTCGGGCAAGTCGACTTTGGCCCGCCTGCTGTTCCGCTTCTACGATGTCCAGCAAGGGGCGGTGCAGATCGCGGGGCAAGACATCCGCACCGTGCAGCAAGCCAGCGTGCGCCAGGCCATCGGCATTGTTCCGCAGGACACAGTGCTGTTCAACGACACCGTGGCCTACAACATCGCCTACGGTCGCCCTGGCGCCAGTCAGGAGGAGATCGAGCAGGCCGCTCGCGCTGCCCGCATCCACGACTTCATCGTCTCGACCCCCAAAGCTTACGAAACCGCGGTGGGCGAGCGTGGCCTCAAGCTTTCGGGTGGTGAAAAGCAGCGCGTGGCGATCGCGCGCACCCTGCTCAAGAACCCCCCCATCCTGGTGTTCGATGAAGCGACCTCGGCGCTGGACTCGGCCAATGAGCGCGCCATCCAGGCCGAGCTGGCCAGCGCAGCGCAGAACAAGACCACCCTGGTGATTGCACACCGCCTGTCCACGGTGGTGGATGCGCACGAGATCCTGGTGATGGACGCGGGCCGCATCATCGAACGCGGCACGCACGCGCAACTGCTGGCGCAGCAGGGCCGCTATGCCAGCATGTGGGCCCTGCAGCAAAGCGGGGAATAATCGGCCATGGAAACGAAATGGCTTGAAGATTTCGTCAGCCTGGCCGAGACGCGCAGCTTCAGCCGTTCGGCCCAGCTGCGCCATGTGACGCAGCCGGCGTTTTCGCGGCGCATCCAGTCGCTCGAGGCCTGGGCCGGCGTCGATCTGGTGGACCGCAGCTCCTATCCGACCACCCTGACCCCCGCTGGTCAGACCCTGTACGCGCAGGCGCTGGAGCTGCTGCAGTCCCTGCAGAACACGCGCGCCATGCTGCGCGGCCACGATTCGGGTGGGCAGGATTTCATCGAATTCGCCATTCCCCACACGCTGGCCTTCACCTTCTTCCCCGCCTGGCTGGTGGGTCTGCGCCAAAGTTTCGGACAGGTCAAGAGCCGCCTGATCGCGCTCAATGTGCACGACGCGGCGATGCGGCTGGTCGAAGGCGGCTGCGATCTGCTGATCGCCTACCACCACCCCTCACAGCCCCTTCAGCTCGATGCCGCACGTTACGACATGGTGGTGCTGGGTGAGGAAGTGATTGCCCCCTACGCCAAGCCCGGGCCGGATGGCAACCCGTTGTTTCAGTTGCCCGGCCATGTGAACCGCCCGCTGCCTTACCTGGGTTACGCGCCCGGGGCGTACCTCGGGGCGGTGACCGACTGGATGCTCAAGCAGTCGCAGACGCCGATCCACCTGGACCGGGTGTACGAAACCGATATGGCCGAAGGCCTCAAGGCGATGGCCATGGAGGGGCATGGCGTCGCCTTCCTGCCCAGCAGCGCGGTTCGCAAGGAGCTGCAGACTGGGCAGCTGGTCTCGGCCAGCGGGCAGAGCATGCTGCCGAGCCTGAGCATGCAGGTGCGTGCATACCGCGCGCATCCGGGCAGTCGTGGCTTGGCCAAACGCAGTGTGCAGGATCTGTGGGATTTCCTGATCCGGCAGCACTCTAAGTGACCAGCAGACGTGTTTTGCATAATGCTGCGGGTACACCCTGATCTGAACCAGGTCGTCGACTGACTATAGTCGCGGGTGTCAAAAGCTGGCATGGTTTCTGCGTATGGGCCATGCCGAACATGAAAGTCGCCAGTGGCGATGCCTGATTGGAGAAAACGGATGAAAAAGCAACTGTTGCTGGCCGCTGTGGCCGCTGTGGTGGGCCTGTCGGCTCAAGCCAACACGATCGAGAAGGTCAAGGCCTCCGGTGCGATCACCATGGGGGTGCGCGACTCTTCGGGCGCCCTGTCTTACACCCTGGGCGACGGCAAGTACGCCGGCTACCACATCGAGCTGTGCCAGCGCATCATCGGCAACCTCGAAAAAGCCGTGGGCAAGAAGCTGGAAGTCAAGTACCAGTCCGTGACGTCGCAAAACCGCATCCCCCTGGTGCAAAACGGTACCGTGGACATCGAATGCGGCTCCACCACCAACAACACGGCCCGCCAGAAAGATGTGGCCTTTGTGGTGACCACCTACGTCGAAGAAGTGCGCTTTGCGGTGAAGGCCAACTCCGGTATCACCTCGATTGCCCAGCTCAAGGACAAAAACGTCGCCACCACCACCGGTACCACCTCGGTGCAGCTGCTGCGCAAGCACGAGCGCGCCAACGGCATCGACTTCAAGGAAGTGTTTGGCAAGGACCACGCCGACAGCTTCCTGTTGCTCGAATCCGGCCGTGCCGATGCTTTTGTGATGGACGCACAGATCCTGGCCGGCAACATTGCCAACGCCAAGAACTCCGCCGACTTCAAGATCGTGGGTGAAGTGCTCAACGTCGAGCCGATCGCCATCATGGTGCGCAAGGACGACCCAGCGTTCAAGAAACTGGCCGACGACACGATTGCTGCCCTGGCCAAGAGCGGTGAGCTGGCCAAGCTCTATGACAAGTGGTTTGTGCAGCCGATTCCTCCGAAAGGTGCCCGCCTGAACATGCCTGCCAGCGACACCAACAAGGCGGCTTGGGCCAACCTGAACGACAAGCCGGCCGAGGACTACGCCAAGAAGTGATCCTGGCGTGAGTGAAGACAGACCCCGCCGGGACATGCCGGTCGGGGTCTTTTTATTGATGAACATGGAGCAAGAACCATGACATGGGATTGGCAGGTTTTCCTGCAGGACGACGGCAGTGGCCGCACTTATCTGGAATGGATGCTGGAAGCGTGGCGCTGGACGCTGGCGGTGGCCGGCACCTCGTGGCTGGTGGCGATGGTGGTGGGCGCCCTGGTGGGCACGTTGCGCACCTTGCCCAACCGACCCTGGCTGGTGCGACTGGCCAACGCCTGGGTGGAGTTGTTTCGCAACATCCCCTTGCTGGTGCAGATCTTCCTGTGGTACTTCGTGGTGCCCAAGATCATCCCGGCCTTCCAGCAGGTACCCGGCTTCGTGCTGGTGGTGTTCGGTCTGGGTTTTTTCACCTCGGCCCGCATTGCCGAGCAGTTCCGTGCCGGCATTCAGGCGCTGCCGCGCGGTCAGCGCTACGCCGCCATGGCCATGGGTTTCACCACCTGGCAAAGCTACCGCTATGTGATCCTGCCGATGGCGTTTCGCATCATCCTGCCGCCGCTGACCAGCGAGTCGATGAACCTGCTCAAGAATTCCTCGGTGGCCTTTGCGGTGTCGATCGCCGAACTCACCATGTTCGCCATGCAGGCGCAGGAAGAGACCTCGCGCGGCATCGAGATCTACCTGGCGGTGACGGCGCTGTACGCCTTGTCGGCATTTGCCGTCAACCGCGTTTTCGCCTTCATCGAAAACCGGATGCGTGTGCCCGGCTTTGTGGCTGCGGGCACCGGGGGAGGCCACTGACATGCTGGGTCTCGACTTTTCATTCATCAACCTCGATGTGCTGCAGAAGTTCGTCTGGGGGGGGCTTGCCTTCAGCGTGCAGCTGACCCTCATCGCCACGCTGGGCGGCATCTTCTTTGGCACGCTGCTGGCCCTCATGCGCCTGTCGGGCAAACAGGCACTCATGGCTCCGGCCACCTTCTACGTCAACGGCATGCGCTCCGTGCCGCTGGTGATGGTGATCCTGTGGTTTTACCTGCTGATCCCTTTCCTGATCGGCAAGCCCATTGGCGCCGAGGTCTCGGCCATCATCACCTTCATCGCCTTCGAAGCAGCCTACTTCAGCGAGATCATGCGCGCCGGTATCCAGTCGATCCCGCGTGGTCAGGTGTTTGCAGGCCAGGCGCTGGGCATGAGCTATGCGCAGAACATGCGCCTGATCATCCTGCCGCAGGCCTTTCGCAACATGCTGCCGGTGCTGCTCACGCAGACCATCATCCTGTTCCAGGACACCTCGCTGGTCTATGCCATTGGTGCCTATGACCTGCTCAAGGGCTTCACCAACGCCGGCAAGATCTATGGCCGTCCCGAAGAGGCCTACCTGGTCGCTGCGGTGGTGTATTTCGTGATCTGTTTTGCCCTGTCCTGGGGCGTCAAGCGGCTGCAGGCGAAGATCGCCATCGTGCGCTGAAGGGAGTTGCAAATGATTGAAATCAAGAACGTTTCGAAGTGGTACGGCCCGGTACAGGTGCTCAATGACTGCTCGGTGAGCATCAACAAGGGCGATGTCGTCGTGGTCTGCGGGCCTTCGGGTTCGGGCAAGTCCACACTCATCAAGACCGTCAACGGCCTGGAGCCTTTCCAGAAAGGTGAGCTGTTCGTCGATGGCGTGCCGCTGCACGACCCCAAAACCGATCTGCCCAAGCTGCGCTCGCGCGTGGGCATGGTGTTCCAGCATTTCGAGCTGTTCCCGCACCTGTCGGTCACCGAGAACCTGACGATTGCGCAGGTCAAGGTGCTCGGTCGCAGCATCGCCGATGCCAAGGCCCGCGGTCTGAAGATGCTCGACCGTGTAGGCCTGATGGCGCACAAGGACAAATTTCCCGGCCAGCTCTCGGGTGGCCAGCAGCAGCGCGTGGCGATTGCCCGCGCCCTGTCGATGGACCCCATGGTCATGCTGTTCGACGAGCCGACTTCGGCGCTCGACCCCGAGATGGTGGGCGAGGTGCTGGACGTGATGGTGCAGCTGGCCCATGAGGGCATGACCATGATGGTGGTGACCCACGAGATGGGCTTTGCCCGCAAGGTGGCCAACCGCGTGATCTTCATTGATGTGGGCGGGCGCATTCTGGAGGACTGCTCCAAGGACGAGTTCTTCAACCACCCGGAAAACCGGCAGCCCCGGACCAAGGACTTTTTGTCCAAGATCCTGGCGCATTGATTTTGTTGAGGGCGCTTGGTCGGGTCTCGCCCCGGCGGGCGCATATCCCGGCCAACGAATATCTCATCGCCCGTCGGGGTGAAACCCGGCCAGTCAGGCGCGAAGCCGGTCTTTGAGACAATAGGGGCCATGACCCAGCAACTCACCCTCACCCGCCCCGACGACTGGCACCTCCATGTGCGCGACGGGGCTGCACTGAAGACCGTGGTGCCGCACACCGCCGCCCAGTTCGGCCGCGCCATCATCATGCCCAACCTCAAGCCGCCGGTGACCACCGCCGCGCAGGCGCTGGCCTACAAGGATCGCATCCTGGCCGCCGTGCCTGCGGGCATGGCCTTTGAACCGCTGATGACGCTGTACCTGACCGACAACCTGGCGCCTGAGGAGATCAAGCGCGCCAAGGCTGCTGGCGTGGTGGCCTGCAAGCTGTATCCGGCCGGCGCCACCACCAACAGCGATGCGGGTGTGACCGACATCCGCAAGATCTATCCAGTGCTCGAAGCCATGCAGCGCGAGGGCGTGCTGCTGCTGGTGCACGGCGAAGTCACATCGTCTGACATCGACCTCTTCGACCGCGAGGCCGTGTTCATCGAGCAGCAACTCAAGCCACTGCGCCGTGATTTCCCGGGCCTGAAGATCGTGATGGAGCACATCACCACGAAGGAGGCCGCGCAGTATGTGGCAGACAGCGACGCCCTGCTGGGCGCCACCATCACCGCGCACCACCTGCTCTACAACCGCAACGCCATCTTCACCGGCGGCATCCGCCCGCATTACTACTGCCTGCCCGTGCTCAAGCGCGAGGTGCACCGCCAGGCCTTGCTGCAGGCGGCCACCGGTGGCAACCCGCGCTTTTTCCTGGGCACCGACAGCGCGCCGCACCCGGCGCACCTGAAAGAGCACGCCAGCGGCTGCGCCGGCTGCTACACCGCGCACGCGGCCATCGAGATGTATGCCGAGGCCTTCGAGCAGGTGGGGGCGCTCGATCGTCTGGAGGCCTTTGCCAGCTTCCACGGCCCCGACTTTTACGGCCTGCCGCGCAACACCGGCCGCGTCACCCCGCGCCGCGAAGCCTGGACCTCGCCCGAGGCCTATCCCTTTGGCGAGGCCGAGCTCAAGCCCCTGCGCGCTGGCGAGGCGCTGCCGTGGCGCCTGCAGGCCTGAGCAGCCAGGCGCTGGCCGAGCTGCAAGCCCAGCTTGCGGCGCTGGACTGGCAGGCGCCCTGGCTGCGGCCTTGGGCCGCGACCGGCCGGGCCTGTCTTCAGGGCCTGGCGGCCGGTCAGGGCTTGCACAGCGCCCTGACCGGGGATGCCGGTGTGCGGTTTGTGCCGCAGGACGCCTTGCCCGCGGGCGAGGCCTACGAGGCCTTTGTGCACCGCACCGGCCAGGTGCCCACCCGGCCCAATCTGCACGATGTGTTCAATGCCTGGTGCTGGCAGCGCTTTCCGCTGGCCAAGCGCCAGCTCAACCGGGTGCAGGCCGCCGAGATTGCGCGCCAGGGCGTGGGGCAGCGGCGTGGGCCGGTGCGCGACGCCATCACGGTGCTCGATGAGAACGGCGCCCTGTTGCAGGCGCCCGAGCCGCTGTGGCCGTTGCTGCGCGAACACCGCTGGCACGAGGCCCTGGTGCAGCGCCGTGCGCTGTGGGACCGGGCCAAGGTCTGGGTCTTTGGCCATGCGGCGCTGGAGAAACTGGTGCAGCCCTACAAAAGCATCACCGTGCACCTGTGGGCCGTGCCCCCCGAGCTGCCCGAGGCCGCGCTGGACGCCTGGCTGGCGCAGGACTGGCAGCCCGAGCGCCTGGCCACAAAACCCTTTGCCCCGTTGCCGGTGCTGGGCGTGCCGGGCTGGTGGCCCGCCAATGCCGATCCGGCCTTCTACGCCGATGCCCAGGTCTTTCGGCCCCAGCGAAGCCGAGCAGTCGCCGCATGACTGGGGCGTCGGCATGTCCCTGCGGGCCTGAGGAATTGCCGCGCCGGCTTGAAATCGCCCCCCATCCCCCTAACATTCGTCCCTGAGCGCCCGACTGTTCGGGTAACCACCTTTGCATATCACCATGAAACGGATCGTCCTTTTTGTCCTGACCAACCTCGCGATCGTGCTCGTGCTGGGCATCACCGCCCGGCTGCTGGGCGTCGATCGTTTTCTCACCGCGAACGGCCTGAACCTGGGCGCGCTGCTGGGCTTTGCCCTGCTCATGGGCTTTGGCGGCGCCTTCATCTCGTTGTTGCTGAGCAAACCCATTGCCAAGTGGACCGCGGGCGTGCAGATCATCGAGCAGCCGCGCAATGCCGACGAGGCCTGGATTGTCGACACCGTGCGCCGCCTGGCCGACAAGGCCGGCATTGGCATGCCCGAGGTCGGGATTTTTGAAGGCGACCCCAACGCCTTTGCCCCCGGTGCGTTCCGCGACTCGGCCCTGGTGGCCGTCTCCACCGGTCTGCTGCAGAACATGACCCACGATGAAATCGGGGCGGTGCTGGGCCACGAGGTGGCGCACATTGCCAACGGCGACATGGTCACCATGACGCTGATCCAGGGCGTGATGAACACCTTTGTGATCTTCATCTCGCGCATCGTGGGCTACGCCGTCGACAGCTTTTTGCGCCGCAACGACGAGGAGCGCAGCGGCCCCGGCATCGGCTACTTTGTGACCTCGATCGTGATGGAGATCCTGCTGGGCTTTGTGGCCGCCATCATCGTCGCCTGGTTCAGCCGCCAGCGCGAGTTCCGTGCCGACGCCGGCGCCGCGCAGCTGATGGGCCGCAAGCAGCCCATGATCAACGCGCTGGCACGCCTGGGCGGCCTGCACACGGCCGAGCTGCCCAAGGCCGTGGCGGCCATGGGCATTGCCGGGGGCATTGGCAAGCTCTTTAGCACCCACCCGCCCATCGAAGAGCGCATCGCGGCCTTGCAGCAGGCCTGAGGCCTGGCGCCCACGGGCGCACCGCGCGTTCCATTCTGCGGCGCTGCGCTGTAGCCAAGGCTACAGTGGCAGCGCCGCAGCGCGTTTAGCATGGCCCGGTGAAACGACGCCTGGTCTTTTATCGCCGCCGCATGCGCGGCCTGCCCCCCACCGTGCAGGCCATGCTGTGGATGGCCTGCAGCGGCGTGCTGTTTTCGATCCTCAACGCCACCTCGCGCCTGCTGGCCACCCAGCTCGACCCCATGCAGGCGCAGTTTCTGCGCTACCTGTTTGGCGTGCTGGTGTTCCTGCCCTGGGTGTGGGCCAGCGGCTGGCGCCAGTGGGGCACGGTGCAACTGAGCGGCCACTTGTGGCGTTCGATCATGCACACGGCGGCGCTCATGCTCTGGTTCACCGCCTTGCCGCACATCGGCCTGGCCGACATGACGGCCATTGGCTTTACCGGCCCCATTTTTGTGATGCTGGGCGCGGCCTGGTTTTTGCGCGAGCCCCTGCACCTGGACCGTTGGGTGGCGGCCATGATCGGCTTTGTGGGCGTGTTGATCGTGGTCTTGCCGGGCATGAGCGGGCAGGGCGGCTGGTACCACCTGGTGATGCTGGCCTCAGCGCCGGTGTTTGCCGCATCGGTGCTGCTGTCCAAGTCGCTCACGCGGCGCGAGACCTCGGGCCAGATCGTGCTGTGGCAGTCCATGCTGGTGACCTTGCTGAGCCTGCCCGCGGCGTTGCCGGTCTGGCAGGCCCCCACGCTGT
>JACCEB010592902.1_pt1 | contig 12560 bp, 10 predicted proteins | sample 7454761 | NCBI WGS metagenome assembly JACCEB01 (sample SAMN15323454, study PRJNA562643) | freshwater metagenome | isolation source: river surface water | place: USA:Blue River Watershed | collected 2017-08-18 | reverse complement strand
TAGTGCTTACACCAGTTGTCTTAGCTGGATTTCTATTTTTAACCGAGGAGACGTTTGCACTATCAAAATCCAAAGTAAGGTTTGTGCGGGGTGATTTTTCGACAGAATCTCCCGATCTTTGTCTGGTAATAGCTTCTTCTATCTTTAATTTTTCAATGCTTGCCAATTTTAGTTTAGCTACTTGTGACAATTCTTCCTTATTTTGCCCACCAGGCTCTCTGTTATTTGGCGTACTTGTTGCTTTACCTTTTACCGTTTCTATTGCCAATTTCAAAGAACCTCCGTCTCCTGTTTTTATTACTGTAGCGTTTTTCCCATTCCCTTGCATACCATTCGCCTGTGGATTTGGTGCGTACCTGGTTCTCACACCCCATCGCGACGTATTTGTGCCCACTTTTATATCATCTTCAGACATGCGTTTTTGTCCGCCTTCAGGGCTTTTACTAGGCGCTTTTTTTGACTTGTCTTGCTCATTCCCTTGCCCATTAGGATTGGCAGTAAGTCTACCCTGCGCTGTATTTGACCTCGGCAAGCCTTTTTCTATTCCTTTAGTCATTTCAAACCTCCAATAATTTGTCTGATATCGTTAAATGTGGTAAAAAGCATTAAAGCTAGAACCAAACTCATTCCGACTCGAAAGCTAAACTCTTGAACCTTTGGCGAAAGTGGCCGACCGCGCAAAGCTTCAATTATATAAAAAAACAAATGGCCGCCGTCCAAAACCGGAATCGGCAAAAGATTCATTACTCCTAAATTAAGCGAGATCATCGCCGCAAACCAAATCACCGCTACAAAACCCATCTCAACGGTTTTTCCAGAATATTTGGCAATTTTTATTGGGCCGCCCATTTCCTCAATCGATCTTTTGCCGGTTATCAACTCGCCAATCGCTTTGAAAATTGCACGAGTCATTTTGTATGTTTCTTGATTGGCCTGAACAAAACTTTGAACCAAATTTAGGTCTGAATGTTCAGATTGAGATGCCGAAACGCCAAGCATGCCAACTTTCACCTCTTCGCCAAATACATTTTTGGTAATTTGCAATTTTGGCATGATTTTGATCAATTCCTCGCGCCCTTCTCGCAAAATTTTAATCTCTAATTCTTGCGCCGCGCTTAAAGAAACAATTTCGCGAATTTGATCAAATGAATTTATTTCAACCGAATCAATCGAAAGAATTTTATCGCCAGAAATAAGACCGGCTTCAGCGGCGGGGCTGTTCTGAACCACCTCATCAATAATTGGCAAAACAGTTGTCAGGCCGTTGTAACGAAAAAGCGCCGTAAACAAAAAAATTGTCAGGATGAAATTTGCCGCGGGGCCGGCTGCAACAATGGCGAATCTTTGATAAACATTTTTGCCCAAAAAAGACTTCGATCTTTCTGCGGCATTCATCTGCGCAAGAAATTCATGATTTGGAACCGATGCGCCATTTTTATCGCCAAACATCTTAACATATCCGCCAAAAGGAATCGGACAAATCTTCCATCTGGTTTGGTATCGATCATTAAAGCCAATTAATTCAGGGCCAAATCCAATAGAAAACTCCTCAACTTTTACGCCACAAAGCCTCGCGACGATAAAATGTCCAAACTCATGAATAAAAACGATCGCAGAAATTATTAAAACGAAGGAGAAAAAGTTGTGAATGATAAGCTGAAACAAGGCCATTTTTTAGAATTGGTTAGTAGCCCCCAAATCATTGAAAGCACTGGTTAAATTAACAAGCGAAAACCATAAAATGTTAAAATTTTATTGGCTCAATAATTTCAACCTGTTTGCCAAAAAAATTCCGAATCAAAATTTTATGCGCATGCAAACAAAGGCGGTCACTTAAATTTTTCCTCAGCGCTTCTTTGCCGCCGTATTTGACATCGTTAACAATTGGATGCCCTATTTCTTTGCAGTGAACGCGAAGTTGATGAGTTCTGCCAGTAAGTGGTTTTAGTTCAATTAAAGCGTGGTCAGCAAAAGATTTTAAAACCTTAAATTTAGTAACCGCCTCTTTTCCTTGCTCAAAATCAGGTAAAACTTTTTCGTTTTTGCCGAGAATTTTTTTGCGAAGCGGAATCGAAATAACGCCTTCAAGCTTTTTTGGAACTCCGCAAATCAATGCCAAATAAGTCTTTTCGATGGTTTTGCTCTTGAAGCCTTCGGTCAAAACTTCTGCCGCCGCATTGTTTTTGGCGATCAGCAAAATTCCGCTAGTGTCTTTATCGAGACGATGAACAAGTTGCCAATTTTTCTCGCGCACAAAATCATCAACCGAAATATCAATTCCGCTGCCGCCTTGAGTGGCAAGGCCTGAAGCCTTGTTGATTGCGATTAAATTTTCGTCTTCAAAAATTATCTGCGATAAAAACTTCTTCATTCTGTCGACAGAAATTTTTTTCTTTTCTTTGGTATTTTCGATTCTTTTTGCCAGATCGCTAAAAACTTCAACCCGATCTCCATCCTCTATTTTGTAAGCTGCATCAACTCTTTTGCCGTTAACTTTTACCTTCTTTTCGCGAATTAATTTTTGCGCGAGTCCAAAAGAAATATCGTATTTTTTGCAGAGAAACTTGTCTAAGCGAGACATTTGGCCAAATAAAATCCGAAGAAAATTGCCAGTAACGAAAGCACGACTGACGCGGCTACATAAACAAAGGCTTGTAAATAATTTTCGGCGGTAAAGAGACGAAAAAAATCGAGGGAAAAAGCAGAAAAAGTGGTGAATCCGCCAAAAAATCCGACGAATAAAAAGTTTTTAAATCGCGGATCAATTACGTCGAAATATTTGATGACAAAAAAGTAAGCAAAGCCGGCAAGCATCGAACCAACTACGTTAACCGTAAATGTCGCCAAAGGAAATTTTACTGGAAATTTTACCAGAAATTTTCCCGTCTCAAGAAAAAGGCCGAATAAATAACGCGCAACCGAGCCAGAAGCGCCGCCGATTGCAATAAATATCAAATTCATGCGACGACAATATTGACCAACTTATCCGGCACGACAATCAGCTTTTTGATTTCCTTGCCGTCGATAAATTTTTTGACGTTTTCATTTTCCAAAGCGGCCTTTTCGAGCTCTTCTTTGCTTGATCCTTTTGGCATTTGAATGACCGCGCGCAGCTTTCCTAAAACTTGCACCGCAATTCCAACTTCGTCGTCAACAACCAAACTCGGATCAAATTCGGGGAATTTTTGTTCAACCGCCAAACCAGTAAAACCAAGTTCTGCCCACATTTCTTCAGCCAAATGCGGCATGATTGGCGAAATCAAAATGATTAAGTTTTTTAGCGCCAATTGGGGAATTTCTTCAAGTTTTTCGAGCGCATTCGAAAACTCGCGAATCTTAGCAATTGCGCGGTTGAAACCCATTTTTTCATATTCGTCTTTGACGGCGGCAATTGTTTTGTGAGTTAGGCGCAAAATATCAGCGTCAATTTTTTCAGATTTTGCTTTCGCGACCAAGCGCCACAGGCGATTGACATATTTCCAGCAACCGTCAATTCCAGCTTCCGACCATTCCAGATCGCGCGCTGGTGGGGTATCAGAAAGCATAAAAAGACGAGCAACATCGGCGCCATAAGATTCAACAATTCGCGCTGGCTCGACGGTATTTTTCTTCGATTTACTCATTTTTTCCGAGCGGCCAACAATCACTTCTTCAGCCGGTCGCGCCAAGGCTTCTGAGGGGAAAATCCACTTTCCGCTAGCTTTGTCTTTGTAAGTTGCGTGGCAAACCATTCCTTGCGTAAGCAGGTTTTTAAACGGTTCGGCAACATCCAAATAGCCACATTTTTTAAGCGCTTTGGTGAAAAATCTGGCGTAAAGCAAATGCAAAACTGCATGTTCAACACCGCCGATATATTGATCTACGGGCATGAATTTATTAGCCGCATCACGATCAAAGGCCTTATCTTCTGGCAACGAAATGTAGCGCAAGAAATACCACGAACTCTCGAAGAAAGTGTCGAAAGTATCAGTTTCACGAATTGCCTTCTGACCTTTATAAGTGGTGTATTTCCAAGTTGGATGAAGCGCGAGCGGATTTCCGGCGCCAGTGAATTCAACATCTTTTGGCAATTCAACCGGAAGTTGATCTTCTGGAACTGGCACCACCGAACCATCCTCCAAATAAAGCATTGGAATCGGACAGCCCCAGTAGCGTTGACGCGAGACGCCCCAATCGCGCAGGCGATAATTAATTTTTTTCTCGCTGACACCTTTTTTGGAAAGAATTTCAAAAACTTTTTCTTTGGCATCGGCGGAAGTTAAGCCGTCAAGAAAATCAGAATTAATCATCTTGCCATCTTCAGTATTCGCCGCTTCTGGCGAGTTGATTTCGGCAAAAAGATTGTCGATTAATTCAGCGTTTGTGTTGCTAATTTTGTGCAAGTGGCACGCGGCTTTGGAGACTTCGGCGTAAATTCCGAGATTATCGATTTCATTAAATTCGGCGCGCGCTGGGTACGCGAGTTGCCCACCAAATTCTGCATTCACGTCATCCGGCTTGTTGCCGCGAGCATCGACACGAAGCCATTTTTGATTCAGATAAATCGCGTTGACGGTGTGAATGATTTTGCGGTCAGAAATCGCTTCATCAAACATCAAAAACTGATCAGAAAATCCGCACGGGATTTTTAATCCGCGCAAAATCGCGCAAAGCAAAATTGATTTGCCGAAGCAAAATCCAACCTTTGCTGACAAGACTTCGCTCGCTTTTAAAAACGGTTTTTCGCTCAAATATTTTTGATCGTCCATCGCGTGATCAATTTCGTCGCGCACGAATTCGAAGGCTAATTTTGCGAGTTCAAATTGATCTTTCGATTTGACTTGAAGGCTTGAAATTACTGCCTGGATCGCCGGATTAGAAAAATCGATCAAATCAGTTTCGGCTAAAAATTTATCGTAATTTTCAACAACTTGACGAATCGGTAAGTTGTATTTTTTGGCAAATTCAAAATCGCGCTCGTCATGCGCCGGACAGCCAAAAATCGCGCCAGTTCCGTAATCCATCAAAACAAAATTGGCGACGTAAACGTCCAATTTCCAAGTTGGATCGAGAGGATGTTCAACTTGCAAATCGGTCTTGAAGCCGCGTTTTTCCTGCTTCTCCAAAGTTTGCTCATCAACCGCAGAGCGATTGCATTCAGAGATAAAATTTTTGAGTTCGGGATTTTTTTCAGCCAATTCCGCTGCGACTGGGTGATTTGGCGAAATTGCTACAAAAGAAGCGCCAAAAAGCGTGTCTGGGCGAGTTGTGTAAACTTTTATTTTTTCAGCAGATTGGGAAATTTTAAAATCGATCAACTGGCCTTCACTTTTGCCAATCCATCTTTCTTGCATCGTCAAAACGCGCTCATCCCAGCCAGGAAGATTTTTCAATTCAGACAAAAGTTCTTCCGAAAAATCAGAAACTTTAAGAAACCACTGTTTTAGCTTTTTCTTTTCAACCAAAGCTCCAGAGCGCCAACCGCGGCCATCGATTACTTGCTCATTGGCCAAAACGGTTTGATCAATCGGATCCCAATTTACGTAAGATTCTTTTTGGTAGGCCAACCCGTTTTTAACGAAATCGAGAAAAATTTTTTGTTCGTGTTTGTAATAATTTGGCAAGCAAGTTGCGACTTCGCGATCCCAATCAATCGAAAGACCAATCGACTTTAACTCGGCGCGCATTTGCTCGATATTTTTCAGAGTCCAAGTTTCTGGATGAATTTTATGCTAAAGCGCCGCGTTTTCAGCTGGAAGACCAAAGGCATCAAAGCCCATCGGATGCAAAACATTGTAACCTTCCATTTTTTTGAAACGCGCTAAAGCATCGCCAATAGTATAATTGCGCAAATGCCCCATGTGAATTTTTCCCGACGGGTAAGGAAACATTTCCAAAACATAATATTTCGGCAGAGACGATTTTTCGTCGAATCTAAAAATATTTTTTTCAGCCCAAATTTTTTGCCACTTAGCCTCTGAGAGCTTGTGGTTGTAGTTTTCGCTAATTTTCATTAATTTTAGTTTTTGATGCTTTTAAGCGCTTTGAATAAGAATGGATTGATGGTAATCGAAATAATCGCGCTGGCGATTACCATGTCATAAACAACATTTGAAAATATCCCTAATTTTAGAGCAAGCGCAGCGATGATAAATGAAAATTCGCCTATTTGTGATAAACAAACCGCAAGAGTGATTCGATCAACTTTGCTTTGACGAAAAGCGGTCATGATCAAGTAAGAAATAAAACCTTTTCCAAAAGAGACCAAAACGAATGCCACCAAAACCAAGGCCGGATCATCCAAAAGAACACCTGGATTAAAAAGCATTCCCGCCGATACAAAAAATAAAACCGAAAAAATATCTCGAAGAGGCATCGCCCTTTCCGCAGATCTTCGTCCAATTTGACTCTCATTTAAGACGAATCCGGCCATAAACGCACCCAGTGCAAAAGATGCGCCAAAAATCGAGTAAGCGATAAATGCAAAACCAGAAGAAATAGCAATTGTTCCAAGAACCATCAACTCGCGGGACTTTGTTTTGGCGATTGAAACCAGAAGCTTCGGAAGAAGTTTTTTGCCAAAAAACATCATAACAATAATGAAGGCGGCAATTTTAACCGCGACCACAAAAACCATTTCGAGTATGCTATGAAGGTTGATTGAATTTGAACTTTTGGTCATTTCCAAAACTACTGGCATCAACACCAAAATCATCACCATCGCAATATCTTCGACGATTAACCAACCAATTGCCACCTTGCCGACGTGACTATCGATCATTCTGAAATGCTCCAAAGCACGAAGAAGAACAACTGTGCTAGCAACCGAAAGAGTTATTCCAAAAACTAAACTTTCACCAAGCTCATGACCAAGTAAAATAGCAACAAACAAGCAGATTAAGGTTGTAAGCGACATCTGAATAATCGCTCCTGGCACCGCAATTCGTCTAACTCGCTTCAAGTCATCCAATGAAAAATGCAAACCAACTCCAAACATCAACAAAATTACACCAATTTCAGCAAGCTGCTCAGCGATTTTGGTATCGGCAATAAAGCCAGGTGTATTTGGCCCAATCACCATTCCGGCAATCAAATAACCCAAAATAGTTGGAAGACGAAGACGATTAGCAAGAAGACCCAGCAAGAAGGCTACGACTATGCTTGAGACAAGAGTCGTAACCAAAGGGTAGGATTCGAGCATTTATTTTAGGTGACTTTTTCTGCGTGAATAAAGCAAATAAATCACTGTTCCCGCACCAAACCAGATCAGAACTGGCTTGCCCGCATCATGCATCAAGCTATAAATTAAATAAGCACAACCAGCAACCGCAAGCGGAGCAACAACATAAACCGCCGGACAAACAAATGGTCGCTCAAGGTTAGGTCTTTTTATTCTTAAAATAATCACGCCGATCGATACGATTGCAAAGGCAAACAACGAACCAACGCTGCTCATTTGGCCCATTGTGTGAATCGGCATAAACCCAGCAACAATACAAACAACGAAAGTAACAAAAAGGCAGTTCAAATAAGGAGTTCCGTGTTTTTTGTGAATCTTGCTAAAGAATTGTGGCAACAAACCGTCACGAGACATGGCAAAGAAAATTCGCGACTGACCATACATCATAACAAGCAGCACCGCAACCATTCCGGCAATAGCGCCAGTTGCGATCAAGGCCGAACCAACATTGCTACCATTTTCTCTAAGCGCGCGCGCCATCGGCTCGGCGTTATTAAGCGTGGAATAGTCAACGATTCCGGTAAGCGCCAAAGCAACCGCAATATAAATAACCGTGCAAATCGCCAATCCGCCAATCAAACCAATCGGGATATCGCGCTTGGGATTTTTACATTCTTCGGCTGTTGTTGCGACAGCATCAAATCCAAGATAAGCAAAAAATATCATCGCCGCACCAGAGAGAACGCCATCAAAACCAAACGGCATAAAATTAGCGTAGTTTTCAACTTTAATGTGAGGAACAGCAATTACCAAAAATACAAAAATTATCACCAGCTTGAGAGCCACCAAAATACGATTTATCACCACGCTTTCCTTGGTTCCGTGGTAAAGCATTAAACCTGCAAACAATGCAATTGAAACCGCTGGTAAATTTATCATTCCACCTTCCGAAGGCGGCTGGGTTAAATGATAAGGGATGTTGTAGCCAGCTTGCTTCATCATTCCGACGAAATAACCAGACCAGCCAGCAGCAACAGTCGAAGCGTTAACGGCATATCCAAGAACCAAGCCGCAAGAAACCAGCCAAGCAACAAATTCTCCCAGCACTATGTAAGAATAGGAATAGGCGCTTCCTGAAACTGGTATTGCCGAAGCAAGCTCGGTGTAAGCCAATCCGACAAACATACAGACCAAGCCAGATAAAGCGTAAGATATGGCGATAGCGGGACCAGCGTGTTGAGCAGCTGCAATTCCAGTTAAAACAAAAATTCCGGTTCCGATAGCAGCACCAATTCCCATCAGAACTAGATCTAGCGCGCTCAGAGTCTTTTTAAGAGGGGCTTTATTTGCATCTTTGAGGATTCCATCGAGGCTTTTGGTTCTAAAAAATGATTTCATTGGATTGGAAATTTAGTTAATTTTAACTGAGATAAAATTTTATTCTGATCTACTCAGAAGCTGATAAGGCTTCCTCGGCGGTTTCAGGAGATATGAAGCCTTTTTCGAGCAAGTCTTTAATTGAGTCTTTCATTTGGCACATGCCAATCTTTTTATTTAACTCCATAATTGAATTGATTTGAGGTATTTTATCTTCACGAATCAAATTTCTAATTGACGAGTTAGCAAGCATAATTTCATAAGCCGCAACCCTGCCCCCACCTTTCTTTTTCAAAAGCCTCTGCGAAACAACCGCCTTAATTGATGTTGAAAGCATCGTTCTTATTACTGGCTTATCTTCCGAAGGAAATACGTCAATTATACGATTAATAGTTTGCGCTGCAGAGCTTGTGTGAAGGGTGCCAAGCACCAAGTGGCCAGTTTCGGCAGCGGTAAGAGCGAGGTGAATTGTTTCGATATCACGCATCTCGCCAACCAAAATCACATCCGGATCTTCACGAAGAGCGCTTTTTAAGGCATAGCAAAAGACCGGGTGCTTTTTCCGACCTCGCGCTGATTGGTGATCGACTTTTTATTTTTGTGAACGAACTCAACCGGGTCTTCAATCGTTAAAATATGATAAGGGTGAACGGCATTAATTTGATTTATTAAGGCCGCCAAAGTTGTTGATTTGCCACTTCCAGTTGGGCCGACAACCAAAATCAACCCCTTTGCCGCATCAGCCAATCCGCGAATAATTTCTGGGGCGTGAAGACTATCCAAAGTTTTTACTTCGGTTGGAATTTCACGAAAAACTATCGCAGGACCAATAATAGTTCTAAATGCATTGGCACGAAACCTCATTGAATCACCAATCTGAATCGCAAAATCTAATTCTAATTTTTCAGCATAGGTTTTTTTTTGCTGATCAGTCATTACCGAATGAATCATTTCCAAAACCTGATCTGCATTCAAAGCCGGCGCATTAGGAATTACCGCGATATCGCCATCAATACGAAGAGAAGGCGGAGATCCCGTGGTAATATGAACGTCAGAGCACTTCTGCTTTTTGGCGTAAGTTAAGATTTTTTCGATCATATCTTTTTGTTAATATATTCGAGGCGCTTAGAAACATCGATCAAGCTGATGTTGGCATTTCCATCGTGGTCTTTAACCACCTGAGAGTATAGTTCTGATGCCTTTTGGAAATTTTCAGTTTTGTCGTAAATCACCGCCAAGTTGTATTTGTATTCAACATTGAACGGATCAAGCGTCACAGCTTTTTCGAGCATCAAAATTGCTTGGTCATATTTTTTAGATTTTTCAAACGCCATGGCCGAGTAAGCCATTAGAGAAGGCGAATCTGGATTTTGAGCCGCAAGCCTTGAAAGCAAATAAGTTGCGTCATTTGGCGCATCTTCAATCAAAATATCCAAAAGGTTGGCAATAATTTCATCTTGGCGATCAGAGCCGTCTTTTAAAAGTTCGTAATATATTTCTTTGGCTTGGCGATTTTGCTTAATTTTTTGATAAACAGTTGCCAATGCGAACTTTGCATATTGGTTTTTCGGCTCGGCTTTGATGACCTGGCCATAAAGCTCAACAGAAACTTCATACTGACCTACGAGACTTGAGTTATATGCAAGCTGCTCTTTTTCTCTCAGGTTTAAATTATTTTTCTTGGAGTCGGCAACAATAACGCTGAATTGCGATTCGTCGATTTTTGTAGAAGGCAAATTATCTGAAGATTGATTATTTTTTGCCGATTTCTTTTGGTAAAAATCAATTTGCTCTCTGGATGATTTATTAAAAAGAAGCGATTTCTCGATTTGCTTAACGACATCTGATGTCGAAACAAACTCTGCAGCATTGGCATTTAGCGTCGTCAATATCGACAGCAAAACAGCCAATAATTTGAGGTTAGTTTTCATTCTTTTTGTATTTTGTTTTGATGAAGACCATCACCGCCATAATCGATGCCGGGGTGACTCCCTGAATCCTGAATGCCGACTTAATCGTAGCCGGTCGAAAACGAATAAATTTTTCACGAGTTTCGTTCGAAAGACTCTGAATTTGGGTATAGTCAAGATCAAGCGGAATTTTCATATTTTCATCCTGACGAAATATCTCCAAATCCCTTTGTTGACGCTCGAGATAAGAAGAATAAAGAGCCTCGATGGCGATTTGATTTTTTATCGACGTTTCGATTTGAGAAATTTCTTGCGGCCAAATTTTTTGAATAATTGAGAAATTAATTTCTGGGAAAGAAAGAAGTTGAAACGCATTTCGGACAACGCCGTCCTGCTTAATCGTTACGCCAAAATCAGCTAACTTTGAAGGCGAAGCTTTTAAACTCTCAAGAATCAATTTTGCGTCTTTTAGCTTAGATTGTTTTTCCAAAAACTTTTGCGACCTCTCAAATCCAACGCAGCCAATTTTTATGCCAAGATTAGTTAGGCGATCATCAGCATTATCGGCACGAATACTAAGGCGATATTCGGCGCGAGATGTAAGCATTCGATAAGGCTCAGAAGTGCCAAGGCTGGTTAAATCGTCAATCATTACGCCGATGTAACTTGTTGATCGATCAAGGATAAATTCCGACTTCTCGCCATCTTGATGTCTTTGGCGTCTTGAGTTAAGCGCGGCGTTGATTCCGGCAACAATTCCCTGCCCTCCAGCCTCTTCGTAACCAGTAGTTCCATTAATCTGTCCGGCCAAATAAAAACCGCGAATTTTTTTTGTTTCTAAAGTTGGTAAAAGTTCGCGCGGATCAACAAAATCATACTCAATCGCATATCCCGATTGAGTAACAACGCAATTTTCCAAACCTTTAATTGTTTTTAAAAACTCGAGCTGAACTTCATGTGGCAAAGACGTGGAAATGCCATTTGGATATACCAAATCTGAATCGAGCCCTTCCGGTTCCAAAAAAACTTGGTGACGCTCTTTTTCGTAAAAACGGTGAATTTTATCTTCAATCGAAGGGCAGTAACGCGGACCAACACCAGCAATATGGCCGCCATACATCGCAGATTTATCCAAATTATTTTTGATAATCTCGTGAGTTTTTGTGTTGGTATAAGTGATAAAACAAGAAACTTGCGGAACCGAGACCAAATCATTCAAATAAGAAAAAGGCTGAGGAATTTCATCGCTTGGCTGCGCCTCAAGTTCAGAATAATTTATCGAGCTTTTTAAAATTCTTGGCGGCGTTCCGGTTTTTAGTCGAGCAAGTGAAAAATTATGTCGCTCAAGAGTTTTTGAAAGACCGTGTGACGGCTCTTCGCCCATTCTTCCGGCGGGAGTTTTTTTATCACCGATATGAATCGTTCCGCGCAAAAAGGTTCCAGTTGTTAACACGACGGAATCAGCGAAAATTTTTTGATTATCAGCTAGAACACCTACAACCGAACCATTTTCAATCAAAATATCCTCAACCGAATCAAAGGCGATTTCGAGATTTGGATAATTTTTTAAAATCTTGTTAATCGCTTCTTTATAAAGTTTTCGATCGGCCTGAGCTCTTGGCGAATGAACGGCGGCGCCTTTCGAGGCATTTAAAATTCTAAAATGAATTCCTGCCATATCGATGGCTTTCGCCATAATGCCATCGAGAGCATCAATTTCTCTTACAATTGTTCCTTTGGCGACGCCGCCAATCGCCGGATTGCAAGACATTTCGCCTAAATTTTCAGCTTTTTTGGTAATCAGCAATGTGCGACACCCCATTCTCGCGGCAGCGCAAGCAGCCTCAACTCCGGCATGACCGCCGCCAATAACAACGACCGAAATTTTTTTTTCAGCGAACGAGGCTAAATTCTGATTCTTCATGACTTACTAAATCGCTTAACCGCCACGGCCCATATCGCTAAATGGGACTTTAACGGTTGCAACAAAGCTTTTAGCGCTCGGACCAATGCTGTCGGTAAATTTCCGATACTCAGATTTCGGCGGCTGTTTTTTTTCATTTCCATAAATCACCTCCTCTCTTTTGCCAGTCGGCTTGTAAACATTTTCTTTT
>JACCEB010189346.1_pt1 | contig 12563 bp, 15 predicted proteins | sample 7454761 | NCBI WGS metagenome assembly JACCEB01 (sample SAMN15323454, study PRJNA562643) | freshwater metagenome | isolation source: river surface water | place: USA:Blue River Watershed | collected 2017-08-18 | reverse complement strand
TGAGCGTGAGCGTCTCGCGTCAGATGAACCCAACGTCAAACTGACCTCGCCCACCTGAACCCCCGGTTCAGGATGACGGCCCTGAGGCTCCTTGCAGACACCTTCTTCTTTTTTAAGGCCTGCGCTTTCATGGACCTCCAACCCCAACTGATTTTTGAACTCGCCTTGCTGGGCATATGCACAGGCTTTCTGGCTGGCTTGCTGGGCATTGGCGGCGGCATGGTGATGGTGCCGTTCTTGACCTTCATGCTTTCGCATCGCGGTGTTGATGCTGATTTGACGGTAAAGATGGCGATTGCTACCTCGATGGCCACCATCATCTTCACGTCAATATCGAGCGTTCGGGCACATCACAAACGGGGTGCCGTGCGATGGGATTTGGTCAAGGGCTTGGCACCAGGCATCGTGCTGGGCAGCATGATCGGCAGCTTAGGGGTCTTTGCCATGCTCAAAGGCTCTTACCTCGCCATCTTCTTTGGTTTATTTGTGGGCTTTTCGGCGACCCAAATGTTCCTCGATAAAAAACCAGCGCCATCGCGTCAAGTGCCTGGCATGGCAGGTTTGTTGGGCGCGGGCAGTGGCATTGGCTTTTTGTCAGGCTTGGTGGGCGCGGGCGGTGGCTTCATCAGCGTGCCCTTCATGGCGTGGTGCAATGTGGCGATTCACAACGCCGTAGCAACCAGCGCGGCCTTGGGTTTCCCAATTGCTGTGGCCAACGTGTTGGGCTACGTGGTGAGCGGTATGTCCGTCGAGGGACTGCCTGCAGACGCCTTCGGCTTTATTTGGGTTCCCGCTTTGGTGGTGATCGCAGCATGCAGTGTGTTGACCGCGCCACTGGGTGCCAAAGCAGCCCACATGCTGCCGGTCAAAAAACTCAAACGCATCTTTGGCAGCGTGCTTTATGTGCTGGCCATTTATATGTTTTACAAAGGCATCATGCACTGATCATTGGGGCACCAAGCACCACGGTGCTTGGTACTCCACAAGACCCATCCAGAGGGCCCAGCCCGAACTAGCGGCCAGCGCCGCACCAGCCAATCGCACACCCCAAGCGCCACTTTTACCTTGCACAGTTTGCGCGCCTCTCAAACGCAACCAAAGCCATGGACCGAGGGTCAAAACGACAGCACTTCCCAAGGCAAAAAGCGCCATGACACCCGCGCCTGCCAAGGGGTTGTTACTTAAGGCCGCCACCAACAAGGCGCCATACAACAAACCACAGGGCATCAACGCCCACAAGATGCCCAGAACAACAGCACCGCCGTTGCGCAGTTTGAGATGAGCGGTTGCACCCTGAACACGTCGCCAAATACCGCGACCTACATCTTCTAACCAAATGGGTTGTTCACCGCGCCACAGCAACAAGAGCCCGACCATGAAAGCCACAATGTGCAGCAGCGTCCACAAAGGACGAAAAGCGGCAGATTGGGTGCTGAGCCAGCCCACGCCCTGCATGGTGGTTGCAGCGAGTGCACCGAGGGTGCTGTAGCCAATGATGCGCCCGAGCTGAAACAACAGCATGGCTGAGGTGCCCTGCCCACCCGTTTGCTTTTGAGCAGCACGACCAATGCCCGCACAAGCTGCGCCACACATGGCCAAACAGTGCGGCCCGCCCGCCAGCCCCATCAGAAGTGCGGTGAGGGCCAAGGTGGTGTTCATCAGATGATTTTAGAGAACCTAGCGCGGGTCTTGTCTGCCTGCAAATAACGGTCAAACACCATGGCAACACCTCGGACAAAAAACCAGCCCAGTTCGGTGACGTGAATGCCCAAATCGTCCATGATCACCAGGCCTTGGTCTTGCATGTTGGCCAGAATACCCAGCTCATTGGCGAAGTAGGACTTGAAGTCCAACAAATGCGACAACTCCACAGACTCATAAAGCACACTGCCTTGACACATCAAGGCCATGATGACGGTCCGTCGAACCAAATCGTCCCGGGTCAAGGCCATGCCTCGCGCCACCGGCAAGCGTCCCTGGTTGAGCAAGTCGTAGTACTCGTCTAAGGTTTTGACGTTTTGACTGAACGTGGCACCCACGCGCCCGATAGAAGAAACGCCCAACGCCACCAAGTCGCAATCGGGTTGTGTGCTGTAGCCCTGAAAATTTCGGTGCAAACGCCCTTGTCGCTTGGCAATAGCCAACGCATCGGTGGGCAGCGCAAAGTGGTCCATGCCCACGTAAACATAGCCCGCGGCCATCAACACACGCATAGCACTGGACAGCATCACCAGTTTGGATGCGGCAGGGGGCAAATCTTGTGCATGAATACGACGCTGGGGCTTGAACCGCTCTGGCAAGTGTGCATACGCATAAAGCGCGATGCGATCGGGACGCAATTTGACGACTTGATCTAGCGTGCGCTCAAACGTTTCAGGGGTTTGCATGGGCAGGCCATAAATCAAATCCACATTGACAGATTCAAAACCCAATGCACGTGAGGCCGCGACCAAGTCAAAGACTTGTTCTGCAGGCTGAATGCGATGGACGGCCTTTTGAACCGCAGGCTCGAAGTCTTGCACCCCAAAGCTCAAGCGGTTGAAACCTTGTGCAGCAAGTACAGACAGTCGATCTCGGTTGACGGTACGAGGATCAATTTCTACCGAGTATTCACCGCCAGGTGCAAAACTGAAATTGCGACGCAGCATCGCCATGAGTTGTACCAACTCGTCATCGCTCAGAAACGTGGGACTGCCACCACCCAAGTGCAGTTGTGACACCACTTGCCCCTGCCCCAAGTGCGCGATGTTCAGATCCACCTCGCGTTCAAGATAGCGCAAATACTCGGCGCCTCGCTCATGGTGCTTTGTAATGATTTTGTTGCAGGCGCAGTAGTAGCACAGCGATTCGCAAAACGGAATATGCACATACAGCGACAGAGGATAGGCCTTGGTCCCCAAGCCCTCACGGCGCTGCTCCAACGCTTGCAAATACTCTGCCTCGCCAAACGCTTCGACAAATCGATCGGCGGTCGGGTACGAGGTGTAACGTGGCCCAGCGACGTCGTAACGTTGCAAGAGTTCAGGATGAATGACAAGGTGAGTCATAAGTTTTGCGTCAAATTTGCGCTCCATAATAGGTGCGTCCCTACACTGAAAAGTTGACCTGAATCAACACAACCGACTGCCAGACCCATGAATTCCAACAGCATCAAAGTCGCCTGCTCCAACTGCAACTTACGTGAGCTCTGCATGCCTTTGGGACTGAGCGAAAGCGAGATGGCGCGTGTTGACGATGTGGTGGCAACCCGTCGCAAAGTGGCGCGTGGCGACAATTTATTTAGCCATGGTGACAAGTTCAATGCGTTGTACGCCATCCGCACGGGCTTCTTTAAAACACGCATTTCCTCAGAAGATGGCCGTGACCAGGTCACTGGCTTTCAAATGGCAGGAGAAATCATTGGCCTCGATGGCATCGTGAGTGACAAACACACCTGCGATGCCGTAGCGCTAGAAGATGCCGAGGTTTGCGTCATGCCTTTTGAACGTATTGAGGAGCTGTCACGCGAAATCACCTCATTGCAACGCCATGTCCACAAAATCATGAGTCGCGAGATTGTTCGTGAAAACGGCGTGATGATGTTGCTAGGGAGTATGCGCGCTGAAGAACGCTTGGCTGCGTTTTTGCTGAACCTCGTGCAACGCTTGCATGCCAGAGGCTTTTCTCAGTCTGAGCTCATTTTGCGGATGACCCGCGAAGAGATTGGCAGCTACTTGGGCCTCAAGCTAGAGACAGTCAGCAGGACGTTCTCTAAATTTGCAGAGGATGGCATCGTGGAGGTCAAGCAACGCCATGTACGCATCTTGAATGCCGATGCGTTGCGCCTAATTGTGAATTCAACAAATTGCCAGCCGATTTAGGCTGAAACAGGATCGCAGCAAACCTCTTGCTTAGGACAACCATCGGGCCGCTCGGTCGGCACCAAAGGACAGCGGTTCACCTCAAATGGCGAGATCGACAACAAAGTTGTCAGCGCACTGGATGCGCCTGTGATGGCCCAGAAAACGAAGAATGACAGGGTGTAAATACCTTGGCGAGACATTTCGATGGGATGACCGAACCACTGGATATCTTGTGGATCCACCATACCAAACACCAACATTTCTAAAACGCCCGCCACCAAAAAAGCAGGCCATGCAATCCACATCATGCGTTGAGCCAACATCTGAATCTCCTCAGAATTAATTAAATTCAGTTTAGGCCGAATTGACGTAAATCAATCATGGGGTTTTCGAGGGGTTTTCCTTGTTTAGAACGGTATTGCTGGGCGTCACCACGTGGTTGCGTGCCTGCATGGCAGGCGCCAACTGGAGGTCTTTCTCTGCCTGCAGCGTTTTGTTGATGTCTAAACCGCGTCTGTAGTAGTCTTCCGCGACCACAGGATCAGGTACACGAATGGCGATGGCCAAGGTGATAAACCCGGCCACGATGACCGCCAATGGGCCTGCGATGATCAGCCAGACATGGCCATATTTCCACCAAGGTTGGGTATCGGTCATGGTTTGTTTCATAAAAATTTACCTGGGCACGATGAAGACAGATTTCTCAACCACCAAATCATCGCTGTCTAACGCCTGAATTTCAAAGGTGATTTTGTGTGAACCACCTTCAACCGAACCATAAGGCACGTCAGCGCGCAACACAACCCAACGTGCTTGTGCGGGATCCACCATCACCTCAGTCTCACTGGTGATCTTCAGTTGCGGCAAGCCTTTGACCGACAAGCGGTAGGTTTGCACGCGCTCTGCCGCGTTCATGATCTGCAGACGGTACACATTCTCTAATGTGCCGTATTCGGTAATGCGAGACAAGGTCGAACGATCGCGAACCACGTCGACCTTGAAAGGTGTGCGCAGCCCCAGCGACACCAACAGCGCTACCGTCACCGCCACCAAGATCATGGTGTAAATCTGAATACGCGGACGCATCAAGCGTTGCCACATTTGCTGAGGCGTCCATTGGTTATCCATCGCATTTTGGGTGGAGTAGCGCACCAAGCCGCGGGCATAGCCCATTTTGTCCATCACGGTGTCACACACATCGGCGCATGCGCCGCAACCAATGCATTCGTATTGCAAGCCATTGCGAATGTCGATGCCAGTCGGGCACACTTGCACACACAACGTGCAATCAACACAGGCACCAAGATTCAAAGCCCCCACCTCGGCTTTTTTGGAGCGCGGGCCACGCGGTTCACCGCGCGCGGTGTCATACGTCACGATGAGTGTGTCGTGGTCGAACATGGCACTTTGAAAACGTGCGTAAGGACACATGTACTTACAGACCTGTTCACGCATGAAGCCCGCGTTACCGTAAGTTGCAAAAGCGTAAAAGAAGACCCAAAAGAGTTCCCACGAACTCATGTTGGTGAGAAAAAACTCCATCGCTAATTCACGGATAGGGGTGAAATAGCCGACAAACGTGAAGCCCGTCCAGATCGAGAAGAAGATCCAAATCAAATGTTTGTACCATTTCTTCACCAACTTCTCGAGCGAAAAATCTGCATCGTCCAAACGCATGCGTGCCGATCGATCGCCCTCTACTTTGCGTTCGATCCACAAGAAGATTTCGCTGTACACCGTTTGAGGACAGGCGTAACCACACCACAAACGCCCTGCAACCGCCGTAAACAAAAACAGCGCCAAGGCGGAGATAACCAACAAGCCTGTGAGGTAAATAAAGTCTTGGGGATATAAGACCAAACCAAAAATATAAAACCGACGCGACGCTAAATCGAACAACACGGCTTGCCGTGTGCCCCACTCCAACCAAGGCAGGCCATAAAAAAGCAACTGCGTCAGGACAACAAAAATCCAACGCCAATAAGCAAAGATACCCTCGACAGAGCGAGGGTAGATTTTTTTGGATGCAGCATAAAGCGAAACCATCGCCTCATCCGCAGAACCCGAAGGTTCTGGAATGATAGGGATGGTCTTGCGCTGCTTCGATTCGTCCGCAGAGTTCAAAATTGATTACTTAACTTCAGCAGGTTTGTTGTTTGAAAAACCCCAAACATAAGCGGTCAACACATGAATTTGTGATGGGGTCAGGCGGCCTTCTTGCGCAGGCATTTGGTTGACCTTGCCGTTGTTGATCATGGCTGCAATGGCCTCTTCGCCCCAACCATGCAACCAGACTTTGTCCGTCAAGTTGGCAGACCCCAAGGCTTGCATACCTGCACCATCAGGACCATGACAGGCAGCGCAAGAACCAAACTTCGATTTACCCAATGCCGCACGCACAGAGTCATGCGGACTACCCGACAAGCTCAATACATAGTGCGACACATTGCGGATGTCCTCAGGTGAACCCACCGCGGCAGCCATGGGCGGCATTTGACCCACACGACCTTTGGTCAGGGTCTCCTTGATTTTGTCAGGCGTACCGCCATGCAACCAATCGTTGTCGGTCAGATTGGGGAAGCCTTTAGAACCGCGTGCATCAGAGCCGTGGCACTGCGCACAGTTGTTCATGAACAAACGCTCGCCCACCGCCATGGCTTTGGGATCTTTGGAGAGTTGCTCAGGCGATTGCGCATTGAAAGCGGCATACAACGGCTCGAGTTCTTGGTTTGCTTTGGCAACCTCAGCCTCGTATTGACCCGCAGAGCTCCAACCCAATTTGCCAGCAAAGCTGCCCAAACCTGGATAAGCCAGGCCATACACCACAGCAAACACCATGGTGATGATGAACAACCACAGCCACCAACGTGGCAAGGGGTTGTTCATCTCGCGCAGGTCTTCGTCCCACACGTGACCAGTTGTGCCATCTTCTTGATGCGCCGAGACTTTAACTTTCGCCGAGAACCACAACAAAAATGCGCAGTAAACGATGCCTAAGATTGAAATGGCAGATACGAAGATCGACCAAAAATTACTTGTGAAATCACTCATGATTCGATTCCTTTACAAAGACCACCCGGCCTTAGTCTTGATCGAGGGGCAGCTTCGATGCGGCCTCAAAATCTTCTTTGTTACGTCGAGAAAAAGCCCACACCATGATGCCGATGAACACGGCAAATGAAAGCACCGTGGTGATGACGCGCAGATCATTGACATCCATGGTTGTGTCTCCTTATTTGAGTGCGAGGCCCAAGCCTTGGAGGTAAGCAATCACAGCATCCATCTCAGTTTTACCCTTGACTTCTTCTTCTGCTTTTGCAATTTCCTCATCCGAATAAGGCACACCCACTTTGCGCAACGCCTTCATGTTGGATGGCACTTGCGCAGCATCCACCAAGTTTTTGGTCAACCATGGGTACTCAGGCATGTTGGACTCAGGAACCACATCGCGCGGATTGTTCAAGTGAACACGGTGCCACTCGTCGCTGTACTTGCCGCCCACGCGTGCCAAGTCAGGCCCCGTGCGCTTGCTGCCCCATTGGAAGGGATGGTCATACACCGACTCGCCAGCCACTGAGTAGTGGCCATAACGCAGTGTTTCTGCGCGGAAGGGACGAATCATTTGCGAGTGACAGTTGTAGCAACCCTCACGAATGTAAACATCACGCCCCGCCAACTGCAACGCGGTGTAAGGCTTGACGCCTGTGACAGGCTCTGTGGTGGACTTTTGGAAGAACAAGGGCACGATCTCAACCAAACCGCCAAAAGCGACAGCGAGCAAGATCAAAACGATCATCAAAAAGTTATTGGTTTCCACGCTCGCGTGGGAAAAACCTTTGGAATTGTTATCAGACATTTATTTCTCCTCAGGCGTGCGCAGGTGCGGGGATGGCAACGCTGACCGTTTGACCGCCCATCGCTGTCTTCACAACGTTCCACAACATGATGACCATGCCGCTCAAGTACAACAAGCCACCCGCCACACGAATCACATAGAAGGGATAAGTCGCCTTGACAGACTCGACAAAGGTGTAGGTCAAGGTGCCGTCTGCATTGATCGCACGCCACATCAGGCCTTGCATCACACCCGCAATCCACATCGCAGCGATGTACAACACGATGCCGATGGTGGCCAACCAGAAGTGAACTTCAATGGCTTTGACGCTGAACATTTCCTTGCGACCAAACAACTTTGGCACCAAAAAGTAGATGGAGCCCATAGACACCAAGCCCACCCAACCCAAGGCACCTGAGTGCACGTGGCCCACGGTCCAGTCGGTGTAGTGAGACAAAGCGTTCACCGTCTTGATGGCCATCATGGGACCTTCGAAGGTGGACATGCCGTAGAACGACAAGGACACGATCAAGAAACGCAAGATAGGGTCATCGCGCAGTTTGTGCCATGCGCCAGACAAGGTCATGATGCCGTTGATCATGCCGCCCCAGCTAGGTGCCAACAAGACCAATGAGAACACCATGCCCAAGGACTGCGTCCAGTCAGGCAACGCGGTGTAGTGCAAGTGGTGAGGACCCGCCCACATGTACGTGAAGATCAACGCCCAGAAGTGGACAATGGACAAACGGTAAGAGTACACAGGACGACCCGCTTGTTTGGGGATGAAGTAATACATCATGCCCAAGAAGCCAGCCGTCAAAAAGAAGCCCACTGCGTTGTGACCGTACCACCACTGGACCATCGCATCTTGTGCGCCAGCGTAGGCCGAATAAGACTTCATCAAACCAGCGGGAATTGCTGCACTGTTAACAATGTGTAACAACGCCACCGCAATGATGAATGCGCCGTAGAACCAGTTGGCCACATAGATGTGTTACACCTTACGTGTACCCACGGTACCGAAGAACACCACCGCATAAGCGACCCAAACCACCGCGATCAAGATGTCAATGGGCCACTCGAGTTCGGCGTATTCTTTACCCTGTGTGAAACCCAATGGCAGGCTCAATGCTGCAGCCAAGATGACCAATTGCCAACCCCAAAAAGTAAAAGCAGCCAACTTGGGCAAGAACAGCGCCGTGTGGCAGGTACGCTGCACCACGTAGTAGCTGGTCGCGAACAAGGCACTGCCGCCGAACGCGAAGATCACCGCATTGGTGTGCAACGGACGCAAGCGACCGTAGGTCAACCATGGAATGCCGAAGTTCAGTTCGGGCCAAGCCAGTTGGGAAGCAATGATCACGCCTACCAGCATGCCAACCACGCCCCAAACCACCGCCATGATGGAAAACTGCCGAACAACGGTGTCGCTGTAAACGGCTTGTTGTGATGAGTTCATCGGTCACCTTTCATTTTTCAAACCAGTATCCTCAAATAACCCAAACAGGTTATTGATTCAAATCAATCGTTGCGAAGAATACGCTCGCCTTCTTGCTCCACGCTGTCGAACTGCCCTCTTTGAATCGCCCACCAGAGGCCTCCCAAAATGAAAAGCACCAAAAGTACAGACAGCGGAATGAGTAAATACAAAATATCCATCAAAGTCCTTTTGTGAGCCGCAAAGAATTCAAGACAACCCACAACGAGCTCAGCGCCATGCCCAGCCCAGCCAGCCAAGCAGGCAGCCAACCCACCACGGCTAAAGGCACACACACAGCGTTATAAGCCGCAGCCCAAGCCAAGTTTTGCTTCACCACACGCAAGGTCTGTTTTGCCAACTTGACGCTGTGCGCCACCACCAACAAACTGCCCCCCATCAAGACAAAGTCCGATTTGGACTGCGCCAAGGGAACAGCATTGCCAAACGCCATTGAGACATGCGCCCCAGCGAGGACTGGACCATCGTTCAGTCCATCACCCACCATGGCTACTTTGGCCCCTTGGGCCTGAGCAGCTTGCATTCGCGATAACTTGTCTTGCGGAGTGCAAGCACCCCAAGCTTTTGTAATCCCTACCTGCTGCGCAACGGCATCCGCCGATTCAGGCCGATCCCCAGAAAGTAGCCACACATTCACATGCAGGTCTTTCAAGGCTTGCACCGTTTGTGCGGCATCTGTACGGACATCTTCTGACAATCGCCAACTCGCGAGCCATTCGTTCTCCGTGCATAAGTGTACTTGGCAAAGTGCCAATTTATCGGGTATACCCTCGGTTTTGGGCGCGCAAAAAGCGGCAGACCCCAAACGCAAACGTCCGTTCCAAGTTCCCTCAAGGCCTTGACCCACGGTTTCTTTTACATCCTGCACCACCATCGAATCACCCAAAGGCAAGGCTTCGCGCGCCAGCACCAACGCCCGCGACAAGGGGTGCAAGGAATGCTTGGCCAACGCAGCAGCCAAACTCAGTGCAGTTTCTGGACTGATGTGCTCGGCCGTCCACGTTTGTGTCACTCGCTGTCCGTCTTGCGTCAACGTGCCCGTCTTGTCAAAGATCAATGTGTCTATCTCGGCCAAAGCTTCGAAGGCTTGCAAATGGCGCACCATGACACCACGTCGGGCCAAGTTGCCCGCAGCAGCCAGCATGGCAGCAGGGGTTGCCAATGAAAGCGCACAAGGACATGTCACCACCAACACGGCAACAGCCACCATGAGTGCATGACTTGGACTCGTAGACCACCACCAAAGCGCAGACAAAAAAGCCAAAAATAAAACGCCCAGTAAAAAAGGCTTGGCAATGCGGTCCGCCAATTGCGCCAAACGCGGTTTTTGCAGAGACGCGTTTTCCATCAACGACACAATCTGTGAGAACTGCGTGCCCTCTCCCACTTGCGACACGCGCACGACCACCACGCCACTTAAGTTATGACTGCCTGCGACCACCGAGTCGCCCACCCCACGCGACTGCGGATGTGACTCACCAGTGAGCAAAGCTTCATCGGCCAAGGTCTGCCCCTCCAAAATCACACCATCGGCCGGAAAGCTTTCCGACGGTGCAACACGAATCACATCCCCCACCAACAAACGACGAACAGCGACTCGCTCAAAATCACCTGCCGCTGTCTGACGCTCGACGCTATCAGGCAAACGATTCATGAGCGCCTCTAAAGCGCCGGCAGTGCGGTCCCGCAAACGCAATTCGAGCCATCGTCCGGTGAGCAAGAAAAAAACAAACATGGTCAGAGAGTCGAAATAAACCTCACCACCAAACACACCACGGGGCTCAAAAGTCGCCGCCGAACTGAGCAAAAACGTGATGGCCATTCCCAAGGCCACTGGCAGGTCCATGCTGATCTGCCGCGCACGCAAGTCGCGCAAAGCGTTGCTAAAAAATGGACCGCATGAAAACAGCACCACCGGCAAGGTCAGCACCCATGACGCCCAGCGCAACAAATCAACCATGTCAGGGGTGATGTCACCCTCCCCAGCCACATAAGCCGGATAGGCGTACATCATCACTTGCATCATGCAAAAACCAGCCACCAGCCAACGCCACAAGGCGCGTCGACTTTCTTCATGCCGCGCTTGTCGCAAGGTGTTGTCTGCCGCAGGCAATGCACCGTAGCCTGCTTTCGAAATGGCCGCCATCCATTGCGACGGTCTGGCACGCTGTGCAGACCAAACCACTTTGGCGCGATGCGTGGCTGCATTGACCTCAACAGACTGAACGCCCGGCACAGCCATGAGCGCCTCTTCCACGGTAAAGGCGCATGCGGCGCAATGCATGCCTTGAATCACCACATGCGAGTCCCAACAATCATCGTCTTGCGAAGGTGCGGATGATTTGTGCTGCTGACTGAAGCGCAACCACTCTTGGCGGTCATCCAGCAACGAAGACAAGGAAGAATCAGGATGCATAAGCATGAGAGCCTAACGGCTTAGTCTTAACCCAGCTTGACATGCATCAACACCCTGGGGATCAAATGCAGTAAGCTGAGCGTTCAACTAACACAAGGAGCAGTTTATGTACAAACGAATTTTGGTGGCCACTGACGGTTCGACATTGTCTAAAAAAGCCATCACTAGCGCGATTGAATTGGCTGTTTTGAGTGGGGCTGAATTGATCGCCGTCAAAGTCACGCCACGTTACCCACAAAGCTACTTTGAAGGTGCATTGCCACTGAGTGCAAGCGAAGTGTCAAAAATTGAAAAAGGTTGGACAGACGGTGCACAAAAAACCTTGGACGCAGCAGTGAAATCTGCCAAAACAAAGGGCGTCAACGCCAAAGCCGTGGTCGTGAAATCAGACATCGTCTCAGACGCGCTCATCGCTACCGCCAAAAAACACAAAGCCGACTTAATCGTGATGGCCTCACACGGCCGTCGCGGTATCAAACGCTTGCTGCTCGGAAGTGAAACACAACAGGTGCTGACACATGCCAATGTCCCGGTGCTGGTACTGCGTTAATTCACGCTTGTTACCCACAAAAAAGCCGCTCTTGCAGCGGCTTTTTTGCGACGGATAGCGACTCAAACCGTCACGCGCTGCTTCGCTTCTTCATATTCGCGTTTCAATCGCGCCACCAAGCTAGCTGCGGGCACCACGGCCTTGATCACACCGATTCCTTGGCCACAACCCCAAATGTCTTTCCATGCTTTCTGAGCACCGCCGCCAAAATTCATTTGGCTGGGGTCACTTTCTGGCAAATTGTCTGGGTCTAAGCCCGCATTGCGAATAGAAGGGGCCAAGTAGTTGCCATTCACGCCAGTGAACAAGTTACTCAACACCACATCGTCTGAGCTGCCATCCACCACCGCTTGCTTGTACGCATCCGAAGCACGAGCCTCGTCGGTGGCGATGAATGCTGAGCCTACATAGGCAAAGTCTGC
>JACCEB010772521.1_pt1 | contig 12569 bp, 11 predicted proteins | sample 7454761 | NCBI WGS metagenome assembly JACCEB01 (sample SAMN15323454, study PRJNA562643) | freshwater metagenome | isolation source: river surface water | place: USA:Blue River Watershed | collected 2017-08-18 | reverse complement strand
CTATCACTTTCAATTACATTCAAAAAATTTTTTGTTGTTTACTCTTATACTTTTTAAAATTGATGTAATTGAAAGTGATAGAGTAAACAAAGTCAAAAAAGTGATAGAGTAATCAAAGTCAAAATGTTATGGTAATTGAAAGTGATAGAGTAAACAAAAAAATAATTTTAAAAAGTAATTGAAAGTATATATATAAACAACTTTAAAAATATTATAAAATATATAAAAATTTATAATTTAAAAAGTAATTAAAAATATATTATTAAACATAATAAAAGTAATTGAAATATAATTAAATATATATATATAAACAACTTTTTATACATTATATTTAAAATAATGTTACCTAATAATATATAAGATATGGTTTACCATAGTTGTAAAATTTGTTCATATCAAACGAATCAAAAAGTAAATTATGATAAACATTTATTAACACAAAAACATAAAAATAATGTTTCAAAAAATGATATTAATATTGTAAAAGTTGATAAAGTTGACATATTAATTAAACAAAATGAAACAGTAATAAAACAAAATGAAGACTTTAAGAAACAAAATGAAGAATTAAAACAAAAAATAGATCAACTTGAAGAAATAAATAAATTAAATACTAACAAGATAGTTAAAGAAGCCAGAGCTATTAAGAAATCTATATTGACTATTTTAAATACTAACTTCAGAGATTCTCCATCTATTGATTACATTAACGAAGACGATTTTAAGAAAGAATTGGAATTAGAATATAAAGCAAAAATAACAAATAAAGACGACAAACTATTTATGAGAATCTTTAACGATTATGAAAATAAAAAAATAATAAAAACTCTATCAGATCTAATCTTAAAGTTTGTAAAGAAAACCGACCAAAAAACTCAGTCAGTATTCAATATAGATTCTGCTAGAGGAAACTATGCAACTAAGATAGAAGACTTTTGGCATAATGATAAAAACGGTTTACAACTTAAGAAGTATACTTTAGATGTAATTATTGGTTATTTAATTAAAGTAATGGATGTATTTCGACAAAGATTATCTAATATGCATGCAGATAATAAAACAAAGAGAGATATAAGTGTTACAGACTATATAATGAAGTACCAATCAGTTTTATTTGAAGTAAATGCTTATCTAACAAATTCTAATACACACAAAAAGATTATTTTACACATGTGTCCAGAATTAAGAATAGAACAACAATTATTAGAATCATTAGATAATGAATTGCAATAAAAAAGTTGAAAAATAAACTAAATAAATCATATTTAATATATTAAATATCAATATATTAAATGCCCAAAACTGTTCAAATTGAAGGAAATATTGGTGTTGGTAAATCAACCTTTACGAATCTACTTAAAGAAAATATTGCAAATTCTGAACTAGTATCAGAACCAGTTGATATGTGGCTTCATGTTAAAAATTCAGATGGAAAAAATATTCTACAAACATTCTATGATGATATCCCTCGTTGGGCATATACTTTTCAAAATATTGCATATGTTACACGTATGATGAAAATTGAACGTGCTATTCGTTCATCTACTTCAGATTATGTTTTTCTAGATCGTTCGATAGATACAGATAGATATGTTTTTGAAAAGATGCTATGGGAAGAAGGACAACTTCAAAAGATTGAACATGAAGCATATGAACTATGGTGTCAATTTTATCAAGATTTTGTTCGTACTGATAGTGATAAGAAAATTATCTATTTAAAATGTTCTCCAGAAGTATGTTTAGGTCGTATTAAAATTCGTGGTCGAGAAGAAGAAAAAAGCATTACTTTAGAATATTTAAATAAACTACATAAAGCTCATGAAGATTGGTTAAATAATAATCCATGTGCTTTAATTCTTGACTGTAACAAAGATTTTGAACACGATGAAGAATATAGAAAGGAATTATTAGATAAAGTAAAAAACTTTATTAATTAAATTATGTTTTTTTATTAATATAAATTTTTTTTATTAATTAATTAATATATAATGCAATGTCAGCAAATTTGTGCTCCTGTATATGTATTAGGAGGAGTAATATTACCACTTATAATTGCTTTAATAGTAATAGTAGCTTTAAAATATAAAAATAATGCATCAGATAAACAACAATTTTTAAATAATTTATTATTTTATTTATTATTAGCATTATTAGCATATTTTTTAATAAATTGGTTATGTGAAAAACGTTATACTACCACCGCAAACTTAGTAGCATTTTTACCATTTTTGGCATATATTTACACTGGTTATATGTTTGTTAAGAGTGATGATTGTATGAATACTGTAAATTCATTATTTACTAATTGTTTACAATTATAATTTTTTGTTATAAAAAATATATAATATCTATTTTTATTATATAAATGTTTGGAAATTTACTTTGCAAAAACGATTGTAAACAAGCAACCGTATATTTAGTTGCACAATCAGTATGGATTTTATTATATGCTGGATTTGTAGTAGCTCTTCTTCAAAAAAATATGATTGGATCACAAGTATTAATGCCATTAATCTTAATGATAGTTGTTACCGCAATATTGTATCACTTAATTAACTATTTATGCAAAAATGGTCATGAAAACATTGCATGGATTGTTTCATTATTCCCATATTTTTCAGCAATAATATGGGGTTATCACATAGTCCCACTTTTAATGAAATGTATGGCTAAAGATAGAATGCAAGGATTAACATTATAAATAATTAGATTCAATAAACAAACTTTTTAAATAAATTTAAAAATAATTAGATTCCAAAAAGGATGTAATTATTTGCTTTAGTTCCTTAGTAATTTTATATTTCTTGTTATTTTCATCAAAAATATAATTATTATCAAGTTCACCAAGATTATTGTTAATATTATCAACAGGAAAACGGCGAATCTTCTTAAGTCGCATATCACAACCAACAGATTCCATATTATTAATAGTCTCATTAAGTTCAGTTGTACTAATGTACTTATTTGTCTCAATTAAATAAGAACGAATCTTACAATCTTCTTGTTCAACATCAGTATATTTAGTATCATAATTAATAATAACATGAGTATTTGGAAATTGTGTAGTAACTGACTTTGTAGCAGTTACAATTGGTGACTCTTTTTCGCCCTTACCGTTTGACAAAATTTCATCAAAGATACAACTGTATAGATTATCTGAATTTTTACCAAGGTAAAGTGATTGTTTTCCCTTTTTATCAGTGTAAATAATTACACAACCAGCATAATTAATCTGTTTTTGACTTGTATTTGCAATAAGAGTACTGTGTGTATCAGTCTTAGTTACAGTATTAGTTACAGTACTAGTTTCACTTTTATTAGTTGTGATATCAGTTTCAGTCTCAGCTTCAGTAACAACATCGAAATCAACTGATTCTTCATCAAATTTCTTAGCTAAACGAGCAATACGAGACTTGAGACTATGTTTACCAAGACTCTTGAGTGAATCACGAGAAATAACAGAAGTACCAGAACTTACAGAAGAAAGAGAAGTAGCTGAACTGGTAGCCGAACTATTAGCTGAACTGGTAGCTGTACGAGAAACAGAACTAGAAACGGAGCTAGTATCAGATACAGCCTTCTTAGGCGCAGGCTTTACTGGAGGAGGGGGACCAATTGGAGAAACAGGAATATATTTATAAGTTACTTTCTCGATACCTTCTGTCTTTGCAATCTTAACTAGTTCACGAATTTTGGAACAGATTTCATCATATTCCTTCTTATCTTTCGCAAACTTTGTATCTAAACCTGTCTTCTTCATTACTGCAATTTCCAAAGCAATTTCTTGACGACGTTCTTCATAAATATCAGGTTTTGAATTAGCAATAGCTGGTTGAGTAGGTTGATTAGGTTGAGTAGTTTGGGGATTATTTGTTGTACCACCAATCATTTTTGGCGTAATATTATTTGTAGAAATATACCGTTGATTATCATCAAAATTGATATGTTGGGCAATCGGTACGTCATTATTATATATGTAAGCTGCCTGAATAAAGCTTGGCAACTGACCAGTAATATAGGAACCATTGGTTTCCAAACCAAAGATAATTCCATGGGACGTGATGATAGGCTCATCAAAAAAAGAACAGGGGCGGTATGCAGAGAACATATTAAGTTATATTTTAAATTAAATAAACTATGTTTAGGAAATTAGAAATTTCAATTTTTTATTAGTTATAGTTAACTATAATCAGTTATAAACAAATATAATTCACTCAAGTGTTAATTTAAGTAGACTTCGCTCCAATATTCGCAATCCGCTGCGAACGAGTTTGAGGTTGTTGTTGCGGATTACGACGAGTAACTTGGCCCGATGATTCACGGCGAAAGTTATTTTCGATAGAAACACGACCAGGAGCCTCAGCAACAACTGCTGATACAGTTGCTATACGACGAACAGAACGAATAGAACGAGCTTCTTCGCGAGCACGAGCAGCGGCCTCGGTAGCACGCTTTTCTTCTTCGATCTTGCGAAGTCGTTCTTGCTCTGCCTTGAGAATACGCTCTTCTTCTTCGCGCTTCTTCTTCTCAAGTTCTTCAATGAGTTTCTCATCCTTAGCGATATTTTCAAGAACAACATCTTCATAGAGTTGATTAATATTCTTGGTTTCAATATCTTCTTCGGTCGAAGTGGTCGTATTAATAATACGAAGTGCGCATTCATTATCAATGTATGCTTCAGCAATCCATGATTTGCCAACACGACCAGCACGACTCATAAGTTGGAAGATAGTATTAATACTATACTTATCGCTAAAGTCAGTTGTAATGAATACACGATTAATTGGGTAGTTAGTACCGTAAGAAATCGATGCATCCGAAATCAAATATGCAAGCTTACCTTCCTCAGCATAACGAAGAACAGTTGCAAGGTAAATTGGATTCAAATTAAAGCTAGGCGTGTAAACACCGACACCACACATTAAGAGAATCGCCAATTCATCTTGAACAGCCATCGTATCAAAAGGAATTTCACTCGGTATAATTTCATGACGAAGAGCAGTTCGATCAATTGCAAGATTAGTCTTCTTTGCATAATGACGAACATGTTCCTTCGTATTAATTTGAAACTTTGCAGGAAACTGAAGTGTAGGCTTGCTGGTTAGCAATTCTTCGGTTTCCTTAGCACGTTCCAGTTCGTTAACAAACTCTTGCTTGTCAATACGATCAACCTGCTTTTGCCAAATCGCGACTTGTTGAGATACTTGTTGTTGAATCTTACGAAGAGAACCAATCTCAGCTAGAACATCGTCTAGAAGCGGTTTGAAATTCTTGTAAGTAAACTCAACAGGATTAACAGTTGCGATAAGATTTTGACGCATGAATTTATGAGCACCATTAGTACCCAGCTTGTCAAATTCAACAATATTCGTAACTTCTTGAACAGGTTCTTCCTCCCATTCAAAATCGTCATCTTCTTGATCACTGCGAGTCTTTTCAACGGCAAAAGTTTTAGTAGTATCACTTTGAATCTTAGTTTGGCAGACTCGTTGAATGACCTTGTTAGGTTGTGTTGCCAACAACTTGAGAAGAGTCATTGCAAACTCACGAACAGTATCTGTATTAAGATTTTCAATCTGCTTGAATAGAGTTGGAATATCGGGAAGACCTTCGATGTTTTCACTACGCATAAGATCATAGATATTTTTAACAACGTTGATTGTGTAAGCACGTCCGAGAAAAGGAATCTCAGAAATACGTTCAATCGCGGTCAAAAGGTCTTTGGAATTCTTACTCTTGAGATGAGGTACAACCAACTCTCCATCAAACGTCTTTACTTCACAACCAATATGAATCTTGTTCGAATAAATAGTTACAAACTCAGACGGACCGTACTTAATTTCATGATTATCCTTAATCCAAGGATAAATTTCATGCGGAAGAGTTGCCGATGAAAGAATACTAATCTCCGGAAGATTCGACATAAGTCGAACGTTCATCTTCGCAGCAGAAGTCTTCATGTCAGCACCAATGGTAGGTTCATCCAAAAAGAGAATGTACTTCTTAAAAGAATCACCGTTGATAATTTCATAACAAGCTTCGGGGCTGCAAACGATTGCAACACGCTTGTCATCACTCTTGCAATTGTAATTGTTGATAATGCGGAGACCGCGATCACCATCAATTGCACCAATTGCAAAAGGAATATCAGAGTTAAACAACCATTGGGCCGCTTGTTCTTTTACACTCCGCAAGTTACAACAGAACAGAAGTTCCATCGATTCATGCGACTTGTACATCATCTTGAGATTCATAATCATCTTTGCAATAGAAACAACTGAAACAGTCTTACCGTTGCCAGTCATAGCCTTGTAAGAAAACACTGTAGGTGTCTTATTAAGAATTGCATTCTTAATACCTTCAGTGATTTCCTTCTGGTGCATGTATGGTTTGAATCCCTTGTTAGGAATATACGAATCAAAATCAGTATAAAACAGAAGTTGAGGAGCGTTTTCATACGCAACCATACCGTTGAAGTTGTAAACAGTTTTTACTTCATCCAAAATAAGTTTGTAATCATCAAGTAGATGAGAAGAAATCTCGCAACGAGTAGATGCATTGATAATCGATTGACCCTCAATACCAGTAACCGCTGTGAGAAACTTTTCCATAGCAATAATAATATTGTATACAAAAGGAATCTTCGTCTTCTTGATGATTTTGTTCGAATCAAGGTAAATCTTCTTGTTTTGAATTAGAAAATTACCTGCTTGCATAAAACCAATTGCACGCATCTCAACAATCTTGCTACCAAGACCAGCCGGAATGCGGAAATCAGTATAATCAAAACCTTTGATAATCTTAGTCAGTTCAGTTTCGATGATTCGCATCGTGTTTTGTTGACGAATCTTATCAGCAGCCTTCATAGGCTTCTCCTTTGCCTTCTTAGAAAGCGACTCGACTTTTTCTTTGACGAGTTTATTTACAAAAAGATCATTACGAATTAGCTTATAGAAATCGTTGCCGATTGTCTTATACATAGCATCATCAGCCTTGCCAACATTGTTAATGCCAACAAGACTGTTTGCGAGTTCGCAAAGTTCGTCTTTAACTTTCTGATCGAAAACAGAAAGTTTCTTCTCCGCAGCCTTCCAGTCTTCACTGGAAAACTTAACGGAGACTTCCTTGGCCTTGGAGTCAAGACCGGAATCGGTATTATTAGTAATGGATGATTGCATCATTTTATATAATTTTAATACAAATAGAGGGCATATTTAATATATTATTATTTTCAATTTTTTTACAACCTGACTGTATTGTAGAATATATTAATTATTTTACAAATTATTTATAAATTTTATAATCTTAATTTTTATTATAGGATGGCATTAAATGCAGATAGTTTTATAAGATATATATTATTTTTTAATGATAATACAGCATATAAAGATGAAAAAAATATTGTAATTTTTAATAAGTTAAATGAAAAATCATCAGAATCAACTTCAGAAACTAAATTAGGAGTTGCCGCAATAAGAAGTCGTTTTGAGCAAAAAGCAGATGATAATATTTTAAATTTAAATCAAATTAATCAAATTCAATATGCAATAATGAATGAAAGAGGAAAATTAATAGTAAAACATCATTATAAACAATCAATAAAAAATAATTATGATTTATTTTTATATGCAACTAAAAATAGAGTCAACAATAATATAGAATATTTTTATGATAATAAAATGATACAACTTGATGAAAATAATGAAAATAATGAAAATAAAACAAAAGTTTTATTTATTAATAAAGAAAAGACAAAAGATATAGAATATATAGAATAAAAAAATGATTATGATTATCATATTTATTTAAATTTTATTACTGATAAAGATGGTACGATATTATTTGATAGTTTAAGTGAAAATCAAAAAAAATATTTTGTGGTGATTACTGAAAAAAATGGAAGAGGATTTTTACAATTATCAATAGATGCTTTTCCAGAAGATAGAGTAAATGAACGAAATGTTTTTTACTATTTTATAAAAATTAAAAGAAATATACCTGGAACTAAAAGGGCCACAGAAAATATTATGTATGATGTAATAACAATTAAATCTAAAAGACAAGATGGTAATTTAGTACCATTAATTGAATATGTAAAAGGTATTGATACACAATTACCAGCACAAAAAAAATATTATTTTATTAAAAATATCGAATATTATAAATTAAAAATTTAATTTTTTATTATCTTAATTTTATTATCTTATTTTTTATTATAAATGACTACAAATATTAAATATATATTATTATTTGATACGACTCCTCATATTAATGATACTAAAGATACAGTATATTTTAATAATACTCCAATTAATAAGGATACTACTATTCAAGATATTGATAATTCGTTACAAGTTCAATATGCAATTACCGAAACTATAAATTATACAAGTATAGATAAAGACAAACCAATATATAAAATAAAAGATAAAATAATTGAGGATTCTTTAGATAAAATTTTTTTTCATGCAAAACGCGAGAATGGTAATATAAACTATTATTATAATAATAGTTCAATTAGTTCCATTAATGATATAATTATTTTAAAAATAGAAAATACAGAAAATATTATTAAAATTCAAGATGGATATCGTTATGACATATATTATAACATTATAACAGACAGCACAATAAATTTAAATAATGAAAATGATAAAAGAAAAATTTTAAATACATTATATTTTATAGTTATATGTGAACAAGGAACTAATAATATTATCCAAATAACAAAGGATAAAATTAATTATGATACTAATGATTTAAAAAATATTACTATTAATTATTTAAAAAATAATAATTCACAAACTGGTTTATATATAATAGAAAGAATAGATGATATAAATTCTATAAAGTTGTTAAAATCTTCAAAATTACCTATACTAAAAATAGTTGTAGATAGTAATGGTATATATTTACAATTAAAGGAAGTTTTAGATCTTGTTAAAAATGATGGTTTTAGTTCAATATATGCTAAAACACGAGAAGGATTAAGAAAAAGATATCTAAATAATAATAGTATATCATCTCCAGAATCATTTGATAATAAATCAAAATCTATTTCATATGAAGTAGATAAATTTTTTACAGAAACTAAACAATTACCATTTTTAATATATATAGATGATAATCCAGAAATATTTTTAACTGAAACAGAACGGGAATCTGATAAAACTGAGATTTATTATGGTGAGTATAAATTAGTAGATAAAGATAAAGATAAAGAAATAGCATCGAGTATACCAATTATTATACCATTTTCAGATGATATATCATTACCAATAGAAAATAATAATTATCTCATAATAAAATTACCTAGAAATCAAAACGGTTTTTCAGATAATGAACTATTACAAAATAAATTAAAAGAAATAATACAAAAATTGCATAAATCTAATAAAAATGTATTATTCGTTACAGATTTTGATTGTACCATAACATCTGTACATCTATGGGGAATAAATAATAATAATTTAAAATATGTAAAAAAAGAAAAAATAGACAGATTTTTTAAAATTAAACAGACTGATTATAAAAATTCTTTCTTTTTTGAAACTAATGGAGATAATCCTGATGGGTTTAAAAATTTAAATAGAATAAGAAATTTCTTTTTTGATATATATAAACAATATAATCCATATGCGAAAGATTTAATACCATTAGTAGAACCTATGATACCAAACCCGTCACCATCACAAGAAAATAGTGAATCAGAAATAGAATTAATTAGATTTGTAAAAGATATAATTAAATTAAAAAAATTTGATGATTTTACAAATATTATTTCTATCAATAATAATGAACATAATTTTATATATCAAAAACCAAATTCTAAATCACCTAGTATAATATTTAAAGGGTTTTGGAATGGTGTCCCTTGTTATTTTAAAATTTTTTCTTCTACCCATAAGGGATTATTATATGAGCAATATTTATATAATTATATAAAAACAAGACAGACTGAACCATTATTACAAGATAATTTTGTAAAGGTATTGGATTTATTTAAAATGAATGAAACAGAGAAAAATGTATTTTTACCATATATTACATCAAAAGTTACAGATATTGATAGAGTATCAGATATATTAAATAAAGCAAAAAATATATGTTTTATAATAACAGAAGATATTGGAGGGAAAGGATATTTTGATTTTATTATTGACAAATTTTTTAAGTTAACATTAGATATTAATTTGTTTAAAGAAACAATATTTGAAATAATTTATTCAATATATTTATTAAACACACATTTAAAAATAGTTCATAATGATCTTCATTTTGATAATATATTAATTAAAGAAGAATCTAAACCTACTATAAAAGAATATATTATAAATGGTAAAAGATATTCCAAACCCAGAAAATATAAAATATGTATTTATGATTTTGATAAATCATATATGGAAAATGTTAGTAATTTAACTATTTCAAAAATTCCATATATCAATAAAGGATTAATAGAAAATATAGAAAAGGGAAAGGATACATTAGGTGTAGGTAAATTATTTAAATTAGATCTTTTAGATAATGTTATAAAAAACAATTTAGACTTAAAAAGTAATTTAGAAAAAGTAATAAAAACAATTTTTACAGAACAAATATATAACACTGAAATTGAAAAAATGTGTTATACAGATGAAAAAGAACGTAATTGGAGTTTATATTGTACAAATTCAAATTGTTCTACATGTATAACACCAAACTATGGTGAATTATTAACATCAGAATCAATTTTGGGTAGAATTATTTTAAATTATGGTAAAGAATTAAATATTGTTCAATTATTATAAAATTAACTTATTTTTTTAATTCAAATTTCAAATCCAAATGAGTTTTACTAGTACTAACTTTTATTGCGGCATTTTGCATTACTCTAATTTGATCTAATAATACATGATTTGTTGGATATTTTACAAACTTTACTGATTTTAATAATTTATATGATTTTTCATTATTGCACTCATCATATAAATTTATCAAAGCTTTATATTCATATTCGGCGTCACCTATAGAAATGATATTATTAATCTTTCTAAATTTATTATTTTTAATAATTTCAGCGAAAGCTAATTTTTTCCAATCCATTGGATTATTTGATTGAGATTGATAAGACCCTCTTGCAGATATTATTTCTATATCAAAACCTTTATTTTTGTTAGCTAATATTTTACTTGTTCTTGGTAAAATATTTGATGAAATACTAATCCAATTTAACATTGCGTTAGTAACAATTGCGACATGACCGCATTTTAGAAGAGTTCTCAATAAATGGTCTAATTCATTATCAATCTGGGAAAAATAACTAATTATAGATTTAGAATTTGTCATATCTAAATTTCTTATATTTATATCATTTGAAGTAACCCATGTTGTTGGAAATAAAGTATCGTCCCAATCTAAAATTATTAGGGTCTTATTTCTGCTTAATATCATTTTATATAGAATATAATTATAAATAAATATATTAAAAAAAATTTAAATCTCAATCTGTTTTATATAAAGATGAGTCTTTTAAAAGCATCAGGTATAATATCAGATCATATTGGCACAGCTCCAGTAGCAGCCGTTGGAATGGGTGGATTAACTTTAGGTTCATTAGGACCAATGAATCTTCCTATTAATCCAGTAAACATGAATTTACCAATGGGTGGATTACCAATGGGTAATGGTGTATCAATGGGTATGGGTCCATTAGGTTTTGGCGCAATTAGACCAACCGGTTCACTTGGTGGTTTAACTCCATTTAAGTTTAGCAGCAAAACCAACAGTGTTTTACATCCTATTGGAATGCCAATTGCAACAACTTTAAATCCATTTAATCCATTTGATCCAAATTCCACTATTGTTTCAAATCCATTTGGCGGTTTAAGTGGTTTAACTGGTTTAAATTCTAACTTTTTGGGATTAGGTACTATTATGGAAAAGACATATAACAAGAACGGTGTAGATGTAATTATTAGAGGTTGTAATTCAGACATCGACGCAGTTATTAAATGTCTCGATGACCACCTTACCATTAGTAAAGCACAATCAGACGTTACGAAAACTACAACTCCAACTCCAAGCATAGCAGTAACAGGAGCAGCAGTTGCTCCATCTGCTCCAGCAAAAATAACACCAACAGGTGCAGCAGTATTTCCACCTCCACCACCACCACCATTTCCACCAGGACCAGGAGCAAAACCACCAGTAGCCCCAGTAGCAAAACCACCAGTAGCACCAGTAGCAAAACCACCAGGAGCACCAATGGGAATTAATGCATTTGCAGCATTCGTTCCAGGAGCAGCAGGAGAAATGGCTGCAAAAAGACCAGGATTATCAATTACTGAAAGAATGAGACAAGACAAAGAAAGAAGAGAAGCAGAAGCAGCAGCAGCCGCCGCAGCCGCCCCAGCTGTAAAAGATGCTGATTCTGCATAAAAGTAATAAATAAATTTTTTAATTCAAAAAAGAAATATTATATTCATCTCTAATTTTTTCAATCATTGCACATGTTAAATTTTGATGTTTATCCTTATGTGTTTCATACGCTTTTTGATTATTTGCAATTTGTTTTCTAATTGCGGTAT
>JACCEB011404420.1_pt1 | contig 12570 bp, 14 predicted proteins | sample 7454761 | NCBI WGS metagenome assembly JACCEB01 (sample SAMN15323454, study PRJNA562643) | freshwater metagenome | isolation source: river surface water | place: USA:Blue River Watershed | collected 2017-08-18 | reverse complement strand
TCGTACATCCTGATTACCGTGATCGGTCTTTCCATCGCGTCGATTTCGATCCTGCGCCACCTCTTCCCCGAATGGTGCATGGAGAACAAGTTCCTTTTTGTGACCATCATCGCCGCCATCTCAATGTCGCCGCCACTGATCGTCGCGTTGCGAGAGAGGAGGGGCAGTTGAAAAAACGCGCCACTGAAAGACGCCCCACCGTTCCCACGAAGAAAAAGAAGGCAGTCAAATACTGCGTGGTGATGAAGTACGATGTATATGGGAATCCATCGCGACCACCGTATCTCGACACGATGGAGAACGCGATCAGCAGTTGCATCAAGTACAATATGAGCCAGTTCCGCCAAGACGAGATCGAGAGCGGAAAGACAAAGTCGGAGGAGGTGGAGATGTCCTTTTTTCTCGCAACAAGCATGATCAAGCAAGGCAAGCACAGGAAGGCGTGGAATATATGGACGGACGCAGCCGTGCATACTGGTGGCGGATGGATGTGGTGGTACAGGCTGGGCAAGAAGCCATCGCGCCACTGAACCAAAAATGCCCGTCTTTATAAAATTCGCGGCAAACCAAAAATCAACCCACCGAAGACAAATAACCCAATGAACCCAAGCAGAAGAAATGACCCACCAGATACTCCCGTTCATAGCATTCCTAGCAATAGCATTAGGAAGCACAGCAATCCTCATAGCAGCAGTATCCTTCTTATCAAAGATAGCATCCTCACCAAGCACTGAGGTAAGAGACCTCCCCGAATCAATGTTCAGTGAAGGCACAGTAAGGGAGGAGTGGGAAGAGAAGGACTGGCTATGGTGGAACCAGCATGTAGAATGGATCAGAGCAAACAAGGTAAAGCTCATGTGCCTTGAGGACGCAGCAAGGGATGGCGACCTTGTGGCATACAGGCAATACTGCAAGACGATAGAAGAGGTATCAAGATGGAGGGACTGCCTCGTCTACCATTCAATTACAACTAGGACAAGGACTCAGGCAGACATGGCACTGCAGGCAGCAAGAGAGATTGAGGCAAACTTCCCGTCACTAGATCCACCCAAAGCATACTGCGGAGGACCTATCTCTCCCAATGCCTATCTGCCAAGAACCCAGTCCAATCAACCCACTGAAAACATCTAACCCACTGAACCCACTGAAAGCACCTAAGGACACAATCCAATGAACGACATAATCTTCTTCTCCACATGCCTGCTCTTCGCACTGTTCTTCTTCACCGCTGGATACGTAGTGGCACAGATACTCTTCCTGAACAAGAAGAACGATGCAGACGATGACAACCTGTGAAAGTCAGGACCAGCAATGCCTCAGAACAACCCACAGCCTTCCAGTCCTCCCAAAACTCCCAATACTCCAACTGTCCCTCCCCCTCCACCCACGCCTCCCCGTGAGAGTCCAAGACGCACTGAAGAACAGACATATAGGATCGCTGTCACAAATGACATGTTTTGGATCAAGGGACTGCTTTCCGCTATCCTTGTAGCCAGCATCGGAAGTTGCGTGAACACCTGTAGCACCGATTCCGCTGTACGGGCAGAACGCATCATCCGTCCCATCCGCTAACCTCCATGACGCACCCTACATCCATAGTGGGAAGTTTTTAACATAAACTATCCCACTGTTTTTATTATCACAAGGTAGGTTATAATACACTCCAGGAAGCCTCTACCACCGCTTCTTATATAAATACATCACCCTCTTTCTCTCTTGTACAGGTTGCTTCTTATGTAATCCAGGAAGCCTCTTTCTCTCTCGTATACCCCCCCTCTTTCCTACTTGTACTTGCCCGCCCTCTGGCAAATCATAAGTTTCTTATTTGTTAATTAATTCCCCACCTTGCTACACAACGCCCCACTTTTCGACACACTGCGACACGCTAATACGCCATTCTATGCTACTGAACTGATGTTCCCCGTGGAACATTTTCATTTGCTTTTTGCTATTTTATAAGTTTTCATAGCGCTCGAGAGCTGCTGAGCGGTGTGATCCTGGATAAAAAAAGTACACCTCTTGGTGTATTTTTTTTATTTACCAGTTTCGATGGCGCAGTATTGGGGATATGTGGATACCCATCATCGCTGAGCGATGATGTCTGGGAGGGGTGTTTCGCCAGAATAAATAAAGTTGACGCTTGACAAAGTATGCTACAGGGAGTAGGCTACGGCTATGAGACGCAAGCACCGAACTCGCTTTTGCGGCAATGACCCGAAGTACCCGAAGTGGGGAGAGAGCTGTGGCCATAGGCGGTGGCACATTGAGCCCATTTCCTATGTCCGCTACACAAGGCGGGTGCATAGGTTCGTCTTGACGGAGATAGAGGCGCAGGATTTCTCTGACGTGTTCGATACTCCCCACAAGAGGGTGAGGAGGATGCGCACTGAATCGGCTGCGGTGTACGCTTGGGGCATCAATGTGGAGAGGCGTGGCATGATGGATGACTTTGGAGCACTGAAGAGTTCCAAGTTCACCGAGTGGAGGGGTAATTCTTCCTTATGCACGCTGTATCCTGACCAGAAGGCTGCTTGGAGGCGGATGAGCGAGTGGGGAAGGAAGACATTGCCTGACTGGAGCAATGCTTGGGACGCGTCTTGGCGTGATCCGAAGTGCGTTGGCGACTTTGTCTACTGGGTGAACAGGGTCGTGAGCAGTCGTTGGTGGATCGAGAGGGTTGGATTCACGAGGCGTTACGTACTTGCTCCAGTCGGAGTGTCGCTTCCTGAGGACAAGGGATGGGTTGTGAGGGGAAAGGGCTGGTATGCTGGTGATGTTGCAGACTCTACGGTGATATTTGTGCACCGTCACGAGTGCAATGGCTGGAGCATGATGATGAAGTTGCTTACGGAGGGTAGAAAAAAGAACTCCCTACCTAGCTTCAAAGCACTGATTGCTTTTACCGCGCGATTCTGGGGGGAAGAAATCGCTGAAGCCTTAGGAAGGGAGTTCCGAAAGGTGTTCCCAGCGACATTGTGTTGCTGAGATGTTCTGGATTTGAGTATCCAGAACGGGGGGGTTTTTATTTATCGGCAGATTATCTCTTTGACATGGGTCTTTGAGATGTTTTCTCCACTATTCTCCTGATCGCGTTCATGAGAGTGCGTCCTTGCTGCCTGCTTAGGATCACATTCGTTGGCGGCGTGGATTTGAATAGTGAATAGACGATGCCTTCAAGGCGGGAGAAGATAGAGGACCCACTGAGGGGCTGTATCTCCACGCGCACTGAACCCCTGTGTTCAAGCACTGAGATGTTGAACTTGCCTGCGTGTATGGTCGTTGACTCCTTGACTGGTTCTGGGGAGTCTTCGCCTAGTATTCTTAGCTTTGTTTTTTCCATATCTATCTTTATCCTTTTCGTTTCATGAAGGTAAAGATGTAGGAAAAAATGGAAAGTATTATACCTTGCGTATTAAAGAAACGATATAGATAGTTCTGCTGGCCCCATCGTCTAGCCTGGTTTAGGACGCCTCCCTTTCACGGAGGCAACGAGGATTCGAATTCCTCTGGGGTCATTCAATCAAGTCTCTCCCTCCCCAAGGGGTATATCTCTTTGATGCGCTTGGACTGCATGTGCGCATGCAGCTTTAAACGAGGAAAGCGCTCCAGTTGGTAGCTGTGTGGGAGGGAGGGACTTGTTTTTTTAACTAGATCTTTGGGTCGAACCCTGGTGAAGCACTGAAATCAGGTTAAGGAAGTCTCTTTTTTGTCGGCGCGGTCGATTTTATTTCTTTCAACGTGGTCTTTGATGCGCAGTCCAGAACGTCTCGACGACGCCCAGAGCTCCTCTGCCCATTCGAATCCTGCTTGAACATCTGATGGGTAGTGGAGACCGCCGTCGATCCTGGATTGACCGATGAGTCTGGATAGCTCCACGAGAACTTCCTTGCGGTGGGGAAAGATCTCTCCCAGTGCAAGGGCGAGGATGCGGGATCCTGCTGCGTGCCCAGAAGGGTAAGCTGGAGACTCGTCTGTGTCTGAATCAAATTCCCCAAGGTCAAAGCCCTCAGCTTTAGCCATCTGGGCGGGTCTGGCTCGTCGGTGTCTGAACTTCTCCTTTAGGCAGAGAGTTTCAACATCCGACATCAGGATCTCGCAGAGAGGTCTGAAGGTGGGGGCGGCCCCTGGAGGTAGCATTCTCAGGAAGTCGTCAATGAAAGAATTGTCGAAGAGCTTGATCATGAGGTAGCGCTGTGGGTCGTTGTGCGCTTCCTTCATTGACCTGACCACCTCGCGAAGCTCTTCCTTGTCGGAGGAGCTCGGGGACGGAGCTTCAGGTGGGTTTGAGGTCAGGATGAAAATCTTGCGGGTGAGTATTCTGGGGTGGTCTTTGAAGAGTGAATTCATGATATTTCCTTTCAACAAGGAAGGGGGAGTCTCCTCTGCTCGCTCGATTTTTGACATGTGTAGCTGCGTGCATCGATATTGTGAATGAAAAAACCCCTCGCACACCACGTCCCTGAGGCATGCGAGGGGGAGAGAGGAGGTCTGGTGAGTTACTTGGTGCTGGCCTGCTCGTAGTGGTTGATCAGCTCTGATGTCCACTGTGAATCAAAAAGTGAAAGCTCAGCTTCCATGTAGCCGAATGACGCTGTCTGGAACTCGTTGTGGCTGATGTGCCCCTGCTGCCTTAGCTCCGCGAGGCGGTCAAGACATGACGCGTTGAACGCCATCGTCTCCCTGACTTCGGTTCTGGAGTTAAGAGTGTTGGCGATGTCGGAAGACTCGCTCAGGTATCCCACGAGGAGGAGACCTTCTTCACGAGGCGTAAGCTGGGACCCATTTGGATTCTGGTTGAAAAAACCGCGCGTGACCACTTTAGGCTCCTCTGCAGTGGACACACATCCGCCCACACATGCGATGAATAGAAGAAGGCACCTCGACATGATAGTTCATATGCGAAAAGAAGAGCTAAAGGGAAAAGAATTCGTGCTTTTGCAAATCTGGCTTGTAAGTCTTTACCTCGATTGGACTTAGGACATTCTGGTTCATCCAGATCTTCTTGCAGTCGTTCAAGTTTTTCAGCCAGACTCCTTTTGCGTAGTCGTAGCGGACCATGGTCATGCTCCACCTGATTCTGAGGAGATTTGTAATGAACCTTCCAGTCACCCCATTGAGGGCTGGAAACGGGCATATATGACCCCACTGGAACTGAGATATCCAGGCGGACATGCCTGCCTTGCGTTGCATCGCCATTGTGGTGAAACCTCTTTCAAGGAAGTCAACTATCTCATTGTCCATTTCTTTAATCTGGTTTGCCCATTCCTCGATCACGACGGGAGCAGCTCGTGCGTCAAAGTTGGTTTCTGGATCAAGAATTGGCTTGCCTTCGCGCCAATCGGATGTATACTGCTCTTTGATTACACCCTCTTCCAGAGCGCCCTCCTTCAGCATCGTATTGATTTGTCTGGCTGCACTGATTGGGTCAAGGGGAGAATCGCTTGTGGCGAACTCCCATAGGGTGTTTGCGCAGTTGGTTAATGCAAGTGCATAACGGCGTGGAGCCACCGAAGTACGCACCCTATTCAGTTCGTTTTCACTAACTAAATAGCCATCTATTTCTGCCGTATTTGCCAGGAATGCGCACCAGTCAATAGCACTTGGGATATGTATATGACGACTCATTTTTTTATTTATCGGTTCGCGCGCGAGGCGGAGAGGGTCGAGCCGCATAGACACGCCTCCCCGCCGCTCCCCGCCTCGACCCAAATCCCGCAAACGGCAGACGGGTTAGGGTGGGAGCGCGTTGCCCCCAGAGGAGACTTACATGGACATTGACACCGAATACGAGAAACTTCCTGTAGAGATGGTCAGGAGGCTGTGTGACATGGCTATCCAGCATTCAGCAATAGCAATCATCAAGCCTGAGAACAAGGATCTTCTTGATTCCATCTCAGAGATGGACTTGCGCTGCTTCGCAGCACTGAGGCTCCGCGCAGGATGGCAGGCGCGCGACTTGTGGAACGCACACAAGAACAACAAGCGCAGCGCAATGATCCTGTTGCAGGTGTACGAGGAGTTGGCAAAGACTCAGTCGTATCTGTCTCCTGAGTTTCAGTCTGACATCTCTTGGGGCGTACTGACTGATCCTGAGGTGTGGGACTACATGAACGAGTCTCCCAAACTCAAGAGCATTCAGATGCACTGCATCTACACTTCAAATGGATGCAACCATGCCTCCATGATGCGTTGGGCAGAGAGCGATCCCGTGAGGGCTATCAAGACCATTGCAGGTAGCAACGGCATCCTTGCTTCTCTCGCACCGCGATATAGCGATGACAAGTCTGTGGCTGACAAGAAGATCGACTTGATTCACAAGTCTCTTGGCTTCATGCACTTGTACGACCGTGACCGTCCTCATTGCCTGATGGATCTGCACAGTAGGTGGGTCAATGAGGCTCGTGATCTGCCATCTTCATGGGAGAAGTTCGACGACATCATGTATTCCCTGTCTTGCATCGCCCGTAAGGACGAAAAGACGATGGGACTCATGAAGGGCGATATGGCTCAAGGAGACTGTGCGGGCAAGATGACGCGCAGACACAAAGAGGGATGGATGCGAACCTACTTCGCTGCACTATGCGCTCGCTCTGAAAGCCGCGCCATCGCCATCGTGAAGAACCTGCCCATCTTGTTCCCTCTTATCCCTGCGGAGATCAGGCGCAAGCGCGAGAACAGGTCGCTTGGCAGGTTGCTTCAGATAAGCGGCGATATCTGACTCCTCTGAGCGCAGGGGGTGGGGTTGCACCCGACCCCACCCTCTGCGCCATTTCTTGTAATCTTCGGGGTTTACCGCTTGACTGTAGGCTACAAACCGTAGAATGGTGATCTATGGGACGCAAGGCACTTGGCACGGAAGGCTGTTTGGGTTCGCTGTCTCTGAGCAAGGAGATCGAACTGATGATCCAACTGCTTAGTTGGACAGACGATCAGATTTTCAATGCTCTCAAGGTCAGACACGGTGAACTGCCTAAGGAAGCAACAATCGCCCATATCAGGGTCATAAGAAGCAAGTTCAGGACTGAATCAAAGGAGCAATCAGTCATGGAAGGTGTCGCAGGAAAGGGAACCGTAACATCGCTTGACGATATTACGGACAAGAAACTAATCCGCTTCTCATGCGGGATCAACCATGTTGATATGTTGTGGGGATTCTCTGAGGATCTTACCTCAAAGGGATTTCCGCGCGGACAAATCAGCCTACTGGGTGGATCACCTGGGGTGGGTAAAACACGAGCAATGATTGCCGTCTGTGGATCACTTACTGATCCGAAGAAGGACAAAGGACTTTCCGCACTCTACTGGCAGAATGAGTTTGCACTTGAGCAGTTTAAAACGGTGGCTAAGGGGAAGATTAAAAAAGACGCTGACTTCCGCTGCGGTGACATTCATTCGCTTAAGGGACAGTTGGATGAACTTTCTGCAAACAACGCAGATCTAGTGATTGTCGATTCCATCCAGATGCTTGATGAGGCGAAGAATCGAAACGGCTTGGAAAGGTGCATTGCTGCGTACAAGACAGCCGCGATTCAGCACAACTGCCATGTCGTCCTAGTCACTCAGTTGAACAAGAAGGATCAGATTTCGGGCAGCAGGATTGTCGAGCATCTTGTCGATTCCGTCTTTTTGGCTGTAAAGGACAGGGATACGGGAGGATTCGCCATTCGTTGCACGAAGAATAGATGGGGTATGTCGGGGGTTCAAGGGATGTTCCGACATAACTCTACTGGGATCGAACCATTTGGTGAAATTGAGATATCGGAGGAATAAATGAGCCAGACTGAAACACCTGTTAAGCCAGTTGACAAGACCACGCCCTCAAAGCCACTCCCCATGTGGAAGGTCATTGTCCACAACGATGACATCAATACCTTTGAACACGTTATCAAGACCTTCATGGAGATCGTTCACTTGGAGGCTGAGGATGCCGTCAAGAGGACTATGGAAGTCCACCATGAGGGATTGTCCATCGTGACTGTCTCCCACAAGGAGAAGGCAGAGTTTCTTCAGGAACAACTGACTTCCAAGAGTTTGACCGTGACTATCGAGCCAGATAGTCGATAAGAGTGGCACGCGGATGTAACTCAATGGCAGAGTTTCACCCTTCCAAGATGAATGTTGTGGGTTCGAGTCCCATCATCCGCTTTTGTCCAGTTGAACCGTTTGGCGGGGGGGGTCGGCTGACCCAAATCCCGCAAACGGCAGAGAGGTTGGGGCGTCGGAGGGTTCCAGCGGGGAGCCTCCAGTAGCAAACCTAGTTGGAGTGAACACATGAATCTTGTTGAGCGCATTCGTCGTAACCGTAAGACTGGCATCCCTACCTTCATCTTTGGTGCGCCAGGAGTAGGCAAGTCACAGATGGTGCATCAGGCGGCTGAAGGTGATACCGTCATTGATGTCCGTCTGTCCATGCTTGATCCTGTCGATCTGCGTGGTCTGCCTACTGTGGCGAAGGACAGCAGCGGTGTGTCCCATGTCGAGTGGGCGCGTCCTGAGTTCATCCCTGCTACTGGCAAGGGCATCATCTTCTTTGACGAGTTGAACACCGCTCCTGCGGCTGTTCAGAACGCGGCGCTTCAGATCATCCTTGATCGCAAGTGTGGTCCGCATAAGTTGGGCGATGGTTGGTACATTGTTGCTGCGGGCAACAAGGCTTCCCACAAGGCTCATGTCAATCCGCTTTCTGCTCCGCTGCGCAATCGCTTCTCGATTGTCGAGTACGAGCCGACCGTGGAAGCGTGGACTCGTTGGGCTGCTACTAGTGGCATCCATGATGATGTCATTGGCTTCCTCAACTTCAGACCTGGACTTCTCTGCACCGAGCCGAAGGACGAGTACGCCAACTTTGCTTCTCCGCGAAGTTGGGAGCGAGTGTCCGTCTGCTTGCAGAACGGCATGGATGAGACTGACGATATCGCTCCCCTCATCGGCAAGGGTGCATCGGCTGAGTTCGATGCGTACCGCCGTGAGATCCGCGATATGCCCGACATTGACGCTCTGATTGCGAAGAAGGCTGAGTTCAAGGAGAACCCCAAGAAGATCAGCATTTCGTATGCGGTCGCTATGGCTCTCGCATCTCGACTGACTCGCGGTGACAAGAAGTGGGTCACGCAGAATGTCAATCGGTGCTGCGAGATCGTGTCGGGTCTGTCTCCCGAGATCGCGTGTCTCTACTTTGTCCGCACTCTCACTAGCGATCCTCATGTGAAGCAAGCGGTGTGCGATGCATCCGCTGCCCACAAGTGGGTTCTGACGCATGAGAAGTTGCTGACGAAGTACGGCATCAAGAAGTAAGTCTCCCCGCAGGGACGGGGGGAGGGGCGCAAGCCTCTCCCCCCAAATCCCGCAAACGGCAAAGAGGTTTGGGCATGGCGAAGAAAACCAAGAACAACATCACCGCAACGGCAACCAACGCAGACGCAGACTTCATCACTCAGCAGGAGATCAATGAACTGCGCGAGAGGATGAAGGGCATCGTGTTCCGTATGTACCGCTTCTTCCCCTTTTGGGGTCTGCTTGCAGAGAACTGCAAGGTGTCCATCGTTGATGGAGAGAAGAAGGGCATCCCGACCGCTTGTGTCGATGCGTATGGCAACATCTCGTTCAACAAGGACTTCTTCAAGAGTCTGACTGACGATCAGGCTCTCTTTGTCCTTGCACATGAGATCGCACACGCAGCATTCTCGCACATTCAGCGTCGTTCTACGCGGGAGCCTTTCCTGTGGAATGTGGCGATTGACTACGCGACGAATCTGCTTCTCGCAGACAACTTCTCCGACAACAAGTACCTTCCCGAGAGCGTTCTTCTCGACCGCAAGTGGGAGGGCATGAGTGCGGAGCAGATTTACGAGGACATTCGCAAGAACGCCAAGAAGGTCAAGGTCTACTCCATGCAGGGCGATCTTGATTACAACGGCGAAGGCGGCGATGGCAATGGCGAGAACAGCGAGGATGGAGACAAGGGTTCGGTAGTCATCCGCGAACGCCGTGCAGAGCAGAAGAAGGACGAGCAGGGATGGGACAACGCAATCGCGCTTGCCCATGCCCGTGCCAAGATGCAGGGCGATATGCCCGAATCACTCGACCGTGCTGTGACTCAGAAGTTGCAGAGCCGTGTTGATTGGCGCGAGGCTCTGAAGCAATGGCTCCGCTTTGGTGTGACGCGAGTGTTGCGCGATCACTACACCTTCATGCCTCCGAGCCGCAGGTTCGTTCATCAGAACATCTATCTGCCATCCATGTATGGCAACGATGCTCCGAAGATCGGGTTCGCGGTCGATACATCGGGTTCTATGGGTGAGAACGAGATGGCTGCTGCAATCGCTGAGATTGACGAGATTCGCAGAGAGTTCAACTGCTCTCTCTACCTTGTCGAGTGCGATGCTGATGTTCATGCAGGTCGTTGGATCGCTTCTAGCGAATCTTGTCCAACTTCCTTCAAGGGCGGCGGCGGTACGGATTTCCGTCCCGTGTTCAGTCATATCGTGGACAACAAGATCCCCGTTGATATCATGGTCTACCTGACCGATGGATACGGCGAGTTCGGCAGCGAACCCGAATGCGATGTGTTGTGGCTCACCACTACGAATGTGAAGCCGCCGTATGGCGAACACATCCAAATCGGGGTCGGCTGACCCAAATCCCGCAAACGGCAGCGGGGTTAGACACGGACAAACCCCCCTGCGGAGGCGTTCTCCGCAGGGGGTACTTCAAACGCTGCAAACCGATCAATCGTGATCGAAAGGCAGCACAAAAGGAGTGTGTCAGATGCCTACTAATGGCAACAATGGAGGCAACGCAACGGGCGTTGTCATGGGAGTCGATGAGGTCGGTGCGCTTGTGCGTACCGCGCTCTCCAAGAGCGGGTCTAGCAACTCGCTCAAGAAGGGCAACACGGTCATGCATCCCGCACAGGCTACGAAGGATGAGGTCGTGATCGACTCCCTGCGCGGCAATCAGTACCGAGTCGATGGACTGGTGCTGCTCACGGGCGATGTGACCATCGACCCGATGCAGGAGGGGATCGCGGAGCGTCTTGATCGCGTCAAGTTGGTCGCTGAAGCGGCTCTTGACATCCTCAAGAACGGCGGCGTTCTCACGAAGGCAAGCATCGAAGCGAAGATGCGTGACCTGTGGAACCTGTACGCGACCAACAGCAGGGTCAAGCAGCCTACTTCCGAGCAGTTTGATGAACTGCTTGGCGAGGCATTCTCGACCACGCTGCGCGATGCGATGCTCACTCCGACTTCCTACACGCAGAAGAAGGGCAACTTTGTTGTCCGCGATCTGAAGGTTCAGGTTGTCGCCGCTGCATCGGATGTGTCGCCCAACATCGGCAGCATCGTGAACATCGACACCCTCAATGCGAAGGATCAGGACACCTTTGGGTCGCTTCTGAACTCCATCAGCATCCCGAGGGTCGTGCAGCCCATCAAGGCTGTCGATGGTCAGACCAAGACTGCAAGCAAGTCTCGCAAGAAGGTCTGATAAATAACCACCACCTGTGGGGCGGGAGAGTAGTTTTCCCGCCCCACATAATGTGGATCTAATCAAATGAGTGCGGACGGCTGATCCAAATCCCGCAAACGACAGCGGGGTTAGGGTGTCAGGGGAACTTAGAAAAAGTTTCTAATATTTACGAAACAGTCTTGACAAAGAAACTCTTTCGTATAATCTTCCATTCGTAAGCCATAACTGCCACGGGTTTACTAGCATTCATCACAGGTAGGCAGATTTCATCAAAGGAGGTTCCTCAATGGGAACTAAGAACAGCGCGGTTCTGACCGCAACGCCCGCAGACATCATCTCTCGCAAGATCGGCATTTCCCGTGAGACTTTCATCGCCGCGATTGACTCGACGCGCAATGAACTCACCTCGCACCTCAACTCGCTCTCGACTTTCGCATCGCAGATCGGCGTTGATGTTGGCGAGACTAAGCAGGACAACAAGCCTCGTCGTGGTCGCCCGAAGGGTTCCAAGAACAAGGCAGTCGCCAAGAAGAGCAACAAGACGAAGGCGGCTCGTAAGAGCGGTCGCGTCGGTCGCCCGAAGGGTTCGGGCGGTACTGCGACGAAGGCGGCGGGTGGCAAACGCGGTCGCAAGGCGAAGGCAGAGAACGGCACTACGCTGCGTCAGGCGGTCGAGAACATCGTCCGCGCGTCCAACGCTCCCCTGTCGATTGCCGAGATCGTCGCCGCGCTTCCCTCGCAGGGCGTGAGCAACAAGGGCAAGAATGTCGCCACGATGGTTTCGCAGGTTCTTGGCAAGTTGGTCAAGAACAACAATGTGACCCGTCCTGAGCGCGGTCAGTACGAGTGGAGTGGTTCTCGCACTCCTGTCGTGACTGAAGCCGTGATCGAAACCGACAACGCCTGATAAGGCAGTCGGACAGAACAAGGGTGGGCGATCCGCAAAGGTCGCCCACCCTGTCTTTTTCCAACTTTTTCTCAGTTTTTTTCCTGTCACAGCAACTTTTTGAATAGAGATGCATGGATGCTTCTTCAAACCGTCAAGCAAGCGACCAAGACGCTATACAATGGTCTTACATGGGATGGAATGCGTGGACTGAT
>JACCEB010403823.1_pt1 | contig 12574 bp, 13 predicted proteins | sample 7454761 | NCBI WGS metagenome assembly JACCEB01 (sample SAMN15323454, study PRJNA562643) | freshwater metagenome | isolation source: river surface water | place: USA:Blue River Watershed | collected 2017-08-18 | reverse complement strand
GACCTCATCGGCAATCCAGAACAAGACCTATCTGGAGTCCTACACCGAGGTCATCGAGAGCAAGCTGAGGTATCCCAACAGCGCCCTGGTGGCGCTGCGGGTCGATGCCTCGCAGTTCTCCTCCATCCCACGCCGCAGCTACGACATGAAGCTGCTGCGCGTGAGGGTGCCGGCGAACTACGACGTGGCCGCTCGGGCCTACAGCGGGGTCTGGGACGGCACCTTCAAGATCGCCTGGACGGATAACCCGGCCTGGTGTTTCTATGACCTGGTCACGAGCACCCGTTATGGGCTGGGCAGCTATATCCCGGAGGCACAGGTTGATAAGTGGGCCCTGTATCGAGTGGCTCAGTATTGCGATCAACTCGTTCCCGACGGACTGGGCAGGCTCGAGCCGCGCTTTACCTGCAACCTGTACCTCCAGACACGGGAGCAGGCCTACAAGGTCGTTCAGGACATGGCCTCGATTTTCCGGGGCATGGTGTATTGGTCGGGTGGGGCCATCACGGTCACGCAAGACGCGCCGGTGGACCCGGTTTACCAATTCGCCCCTGGCAACGTGATCGATGGTGAGTTCGCCTACCAAGGCTCGTCGGCCAAGGCCCGGCACACGGTAGCCCTGGTGACCTGGAACGATCCGCAGGACTTCTATCGGCAAAAGGTCGAGTACGTCGAGGACGCAGCCGGTATCGTTCGGTACGGCATCGTGCAAGCCGAGGTGGTCGCTCTGGGATGCACCTCCCGAGGCCAGGCTCACCGCGTGGGCAAGTGGCTTTTGTACTCCGAGCAGTCCGAGTCAGAAATTGTCACTTTCCGCACTGGTCTGGAAGGGGCCGTGGTGCGCCCGGGCGATGTCATCAAGGTGGCGGACCCGGTGCGTGGAGGGATGCGACTGGGGGGCCGGATTGCCGCGGCAACCTCCAGCACCGTGACGCTGGACCAAGATCTGCCTGCGGATCTGCCGTGGCGGCTCTCGGTGATTCTGCCCAATGGCACTGTTGAAGAGCGACTGGTCGGGCCGATTTCAGGCCGAACCTTGACGGTGACGATCCCGTTCAGCTTGATCCCGCAGACGGATGCGATCTGGGTGTTGGCATCCTCAATCATCGAGACCCAACTTTTCCGGGTGGTCGCTGTCGCCGAGCGTGATCCGGGTGAGCATGAAGTCACGGCGCTGGCTCATAACCCGAGCAAGTACGCCGCAATCGAGGAGGGTCTGGCGCTCCAGCCACGATCGATCACGGTCCTCTCGGACGTGCCGGCGACACCCACCGGACTTGCCGTGCAAGAGAGCCTTTACCGGGTCAAGGACCAGGCGCAGGTTCTGGTGCAAGTGTCCTGGTCGGAGGTGCAAGCTGCGATCGCGTATCGGCTGTCGTACCGGGTCAGGGGCGGCAACTTCGTGAGCCTGCCGCTGACCAGTGCCAACTACGCCGAAATCCGTGACGCGCAGGAAGGCGAGTACGAGTTCAGCCTGCGGGCCATTGGCATCACGCGCAAGGAAAGCGTGCCGGCGACCTTCAACGCTACGGTGCTGGGGAAAACGCTTCCGCCGTCCGACGTCACGGGCTTTCTGGTCCAGCGCCGGATGTCGGACCTGCTCCTTCAGTGGGACGAGCTTCTGGACGCCGATCTCTCAGGCTACGAGGTGCGGGTGGGGCCTGGTTGGGACAACGCCCAGTTGGTGGCCAAGACCGCGGCGACCCAGATGGTCCACGACCAGAGCGCTGCCGGGCAGTACCCGTATCACATACGCGGGATCGATACCTCCGGGAACTACAGCGCCCATGTGACGACTTTCGTGCTGACCTTGCTCGCACCTTCGACCGTGCGCCAGTTCGATGTCGTGCAGTCAGCCAATCGGCTGGAGTTTCGCTGGCAGCCCAACCCCGAGCCTGAGGTGGTGGGTTATGAGTTGCGCGAGGGCGCGGCTTGGGATGCGTCGCTCTTCGTGGCCGAGGTCAAGTCGACGAGTTACACGCTGCCCTCGGGCTTTGATGGCGAGCGCAGGTTCTGGATCAAGGCGATTGCCTCACCGGGCATATACAGCGACACGCCGACCTTTGTGTCGACCGTCGTGGCGCAGCCGCAGAACGCCAACCTGATCCTGGAGCGGGACGAGCAGGCCTTGGGTTTTCCGGGGACCAAGCATTTCGCATCGGTGGTCGCGGTCAATGGCCGCAACGTCCTACGCATGAGTACAGGGGCCCAAACGGCCGAGTACCTCTTCGAGCTTGATCTGGTGTCGCCAATCCGGGCGCAGAACACCTTGCTCAACAGTCTGGGCGCCTCGGTCGACGACCGAACGACCTGGCTGGAGGCGAATTTTCCGTGGAGCGGTGACGCCGCCCGGCGCCAGTGGGCCTATGACGGAGCGGTCGCCAATGTGGATGCCAGGTTTCAAATTGCCCGCGAGGACACGCTGCAAGCAGGAGAGATCTACGGCTGGCGCCTGAACGGTTCAACGGCTGGATTGGGCAGCGCAGTATCCAGCCAAGCGGCAGGTATCGCCTATGCGGCCGGCCGCTATGGTGATGGTCTGATGGTCAAGGACACCACCCGTGTGGCTTGGACGGTAAGCGTTCCATCGGTGTTTCACACCTCCTTTTGGTTCATCCCCGTCGAGGTCACAACCTGCGTGATCTGGACCGCGTCAGGCCCTTCTGGATTGCTCTTGGTGGGCTACGACGCAGCCACATCCGCCTTCTTTCTGGAGGACCACCTGGCCAGGCGCGTGAGCGTTCCCTTTGGGATGACGGCCACCGATCGCGTCTGCATCGGGGTGTGCCAGACCGCTTCTGAGCGGCGGCTTTTTGCCGGTCGCATGGGCGGTGACATCCAGGCTGCAAGCGCGGGGTTTGCTCCCGTTGGAATTCTTTCGACCTTGCGTCTGTACTAGACCGCGTCGTTCCCAAACCCAACCCCAACCGTGGCGCTGTTCTCGCGAGAGGCAGCGCCATTTCTCCATTTCTCCATTTCTCCTTTTCATTTAGCGAGGACTTTTCATGATCGACGAATCCATGCAGCTTCAGGGCGCCATGACCCTCATCCTTCGCCGCGCGAGTGGCGAGGTCGAGACGGTCCACAAGGACAACATCATCGTCAACGTCGGCTTTGACTTCATCGCCGATGCCATTGGTAAGTCGGTAAGCCGTCCCGCAGTGATGGGTTTCATCGCACTGGGCACCGGCAGTACGGCGGCTGCGGCCACTCAGTCGGCCCTGGTGACGGAAATCGACCGCAATGCCGCTACCTATGCGCACACGGCGGGCACCAAGACTTTTACGTTCACCGCGGACTTCTTGGCTGGAGACAGCACGGGCGCCCTCACCGAGGCGGGCGTGTTCAATGCCGCGACGGCCGGAATCATGCTCGATCGAGTGGTTTTTCCGGTGGTCAACAAGGGGGCTGATGACAGCCTGACCGCAGTCTTTACCTTCACGATGAGCTGATTGTCATGCCCGATACAGTGACAGTCGCCGAAACCCCAGGAGCGAGGTACACATGGGCGTCGGCGAGCTTTACGTGGTCGAGCGCCAGTGCCGGGAAGAACTGGACCACTGCCTATCCCGCTGTCTACAACGTAGCCGTTGCCGTGACTCTCGCGGTGGTCGAGGCGTCGGGACGACAGTGGACCAAGCGGTCCAGCGAGGCGATGGGCTTCGCTGAGAGGATGGCCAAGCAGTTGACCCTGCGCGAGTCCGAGGCAGTTGGGTTTGGAGAGACCTATTCAGACCTCATCGCCTTTGTGCTTCGATGGGTGGAATCAATGGCTTTTGCGGAGGGCGTCGGAAAAGCCAATCGCAAGGAGGTTCGGGAGGCCTTCCTAGCATCCGATTACCTCACTCGCCTCCTGACGAAAAACTCCTCGGAGAGCCTGGCTTGGGGTGACGTGCTTCGTCAGAGCAATACCAAGCGCCTGGCAGAAAGCCTGCTGATTTCGGAGACCCCACAACGCGGTGTGACCAAGAACGCCTACGAAGCATTTGGACTGGGTGACGACTTGGACCGGCTGATGACTAAGCGCATCTCAGAAGCCGTAGCGTTTGCCGAGACCTACACCGATCTGATCGCCTTCATTTTGCGCATCAGTGAAAGTCTGAGTGTCAGCGATCTGGGCGCAAAGCAGGTCCGAAAGCCGGTCGCTGAGGCGTTTGGCATCGCGGACAAAGCGGCCCGGCAATCCATCAAGCGGGTGGCTGAAGCCTTGGCCATCGCGGAAGTACTGGGCAGATCGGTGGCCTACCGCCGCAACCTGACCGAGGGCTTCGCAATGTCGGACGCCCTGCGAAGGGCAATGAACCTGAAAGTGCGTGAGGCTCTGGCGCTGGCCGAGCAATACCGCCGGCATGCCAACGGCGTGATCAGCGACATGCTCGTCGCCAGCACCGAAATCACCCAGCAAGACTTTGCCGCCATCGTCGAAGCTGGCCACCCGCCGGGTTACACCGACTTTCGGGATTTCATCCAGGGCGACTACACCTACAGGCGCGCGCTGTTTCGAGCCATCTTGAACTCGCGCAACTCTGATCGCGGCTTCATTGACGCATTGCGGGTGACAGTCGATGTGCCTGACATCTTTGACCGGGGCACTGCCCAGATCACCGATGCCGCTGCGGGTGCCGCAATCTATTTTTCCCGCAACTTTCGTGTCCCGCCCGAGGTGACCACGACCCACAAGGGTGGCACGACAGTCGCCATCCCTCGGCTGCTGGGTGCAGTCACCACTTCCGGCTTTATCGCCGTCCTCGAAAACAGTTCCGGCACGAGATTGACCGGCTCCTTCACTTGGATTGCACAGGGGTACTAGATGCAAAGCTTCACCGACATTCCATCGTCCAGAACGCTCTCGGATTCGTTGATTGAGATCCTGAACAACGACAAGACGGCGATCTCCTGCCACAGCGGCACCACCTACCCGACCACCAATCTTCAGGTGGGGATGCTGTGCTACCGAACGGATCAGTTGAAGCTCTACCAGTTGATCGGAGTCAACCCCGACAACTGGCGTTTCATCATGGACTTGTCCAGCGGAATTGATGCCCAGTTCGCGGCCAAGCTCAATGCGGCTTCTTACACCGCAGCCGATGTACTGGCCAAGCTTCTCACCGTCGACGGCGCCGGGACTGGACTCGATGCCGACTTGCTGGACGGCCAGCACGCCAGCGCCTTCGCATCGAGCACGCACAACCACAACACGACGTATCTCGGCATCACGGCCAAGGCAGCCGATGCCGATAAGTTGGACGGGTATGACTCGGCTGCTTTTGTGCGCTCCGTCAATGGCGCCGGCCCCGATGCCGCTGGCAACGCCACAGTCAACATTGATCTGTCCAGCCGAGTGGCCAAGTCGGGCGACACGATGACTGGGAACCTGACGATTCAGAACACCGCCCCGACGATCACGATGCAGGACACGGACAATGTGACTCGCTCGCTGCATGTGAACAGCAATCTCATGGGCTTTTTGAAGTCCGACGGGAACTGGGACATGTACATGAACAACGGCGGCTCGTTGTGGACTGCCAACTACGGGTGGCTGCACGACTACTTCTTCAATGCTGTCAGCAATTGCTTCCGAAGTAGTAACCCGACTTCGGGCTGGCAAGGCGCACCTAATTGCGTGGCGAACACTGCTGATTACTACAACTGCGGCGACCAGGCGCCGACCCCGTATTACTACATGCTCCGCTTGGTTGATGGCGGGTCGACCATCAGTTTTGGATCGCAAACCACGCGCTACAACTGCAATTGCGATTGCAATTGCTGCTGAGGAGAGGACATGAAACTCTTCATCGGCAACAAGAATCCCCCATTCGCTTTGGATGTGGCGCTCGACGGATCAGTCCTCTCCTTCAGCGTCCGATCTGTCATGCAGCAGGAGTTCGTAGGCGATCCTTCCAAACTTCACACCAACGGGGGCAAGTTCTTTGATCAAGCCCTGATCGCTGAATGGCGCGGAGGTTTCGGTGTCTTTGGCGATCCGATCTATCAGCGCACGCTGGATCTGGAAACATTGCGCCAGCACGCTGAGTTCTCAGATCACGCCAGTTTCATGCTTTACGCCCCGGTTGGGGTCATGGAGAGGTACGGGACACCTTCGGGGTTTTTTCAACAGACGCCCAATCTCTACGTTGCGACCCTAGGGTCGAAGATGGATGCGCAGGCCTATCACGCATCGGTTCTTCAAACACATCCGATCGGGCACATCTTGGTGCCCTTCAGGTCATCGCCTTTTGAGGACTGGACGCTTGGCTTCAATGTTTTCAGTCCGGAGTTGATAAAGGCCAGTCACAACATCGAAGTCATACCCGCCATCACATTGGCGCTGGTTCGCGAAGAAACGCTCCCCGTCGTCCGCTTTGTCGGAGGGCCATCACTGAATGTCGTGTCCAACGGTGAAGTCAGCATAAATTTCAAATTCGAAACGCCAGACGGTGAGCCGATTGAAGAACGTGATGCCGAGGTGTACCTGGAGTCTACGGCGGGTTATCTGGTGGCCCGGCGCGTCAGAACTGCAGGCGGTGCGGGTTCGACGAGCTTTAGACCGGATGGCATGGCTGCGGGGGATTCGGCCAAGATCAAGGTGGGATTCAAGTATTTCTCTGGAACCGATGACCTGATGGTGAACGTTCTATGAGGTTGAACCTATTTCCCACCGCTGTGGGTCTATGGTCCCTCAACACTGATCCCACATTTGACCTTCTGCTGTACCAGGCGCTATTGCAGGTCCATGGCGCGATGAAGACCGATGCGGGTGAGATTTGGGGCCGGCATCCGCACAACATATTTGACGGATCGGTCCCAACTGCATCTCAACTGGCCCGGATGGCACTACCTGTCCTTCAACGGGACTTTGTGGGGCCGTGTGGGCGGATCACCCACCTGCAAGGACGGGAAGTTGTTCGTACCGCAGGTTTGGAAATCATGCCTCACTCGGATGAGGATGAGTGCCACTTGCAGGCGGTGTATTTCCCCAATGGTCCTGAACTGGAACCTTCAAAAGACTTGCAAGAGCAGGTGAATCGATACGGGGCGAATGCCTTTGCCATCTGCAATCCAGACTGGCGCTCCTCGGGCTTTGGCAAATGCTTGATGCCGTGGGAAACACACGCCAAGTACTGGATACAGCCTCACAGGGGATTACTCGTGGCATTTGATGCCCGTGCCGTTCATTTTCAAAAAACCTACATGGGAGATGCGCCCTTCATGCAGGTACTTCTCAACATCAAGGTGGAAAGACACAATGGCTAAATTCCTGATCACCACGGTCGATCCACGCACGGATGAGGTGGTGCCACTGCACTACGACAATTCGGATTCCAGCTTGACCGACCTTCACGGGCAATCGCTGGTTCGTACGGTCGATGCATCACTGCGGAGCACTCCAGCGTCTGCGCCGGTGACGAGCAAGGACACTCCCTTGGGTAAAACGTCCCCGCGCGTTCTCAAAATCTCACTCGGCTTGTCATGCAATTACGCCTGCGAATACTGTTCTCAGCGTTTCGTGGCCCGCAATGTGGACACGAACCCGGAGGATGTCGATGGCTTTCTTGCTTCACTGAAGGACTGGGTCATGAGTCCGCCAGAGGCCATCGAATTCTGGGGTGGAGAGCCGCTGGTCTACATCAAGACGCTCCGACCTTTAGCACAGGCCTTACGAGAGAAATATCCTGAGGCTAGGTTCTCTGTGATCACCAACGGATCTCTTCTGAGTCCGTCGACCAACCAGTGGCTTGATGACCTGGGTTTCACCGTCAGCGTCTCGCACGATGGGCCTGGCCAGCATGTGCGTGGTCCTGACCCATTGGCAGAGCCAGATTCCAGGGCGGCCATCCTCGACCTGTACCGTCGATTGGCTCCGAAAGAGCGTTTCAGCTTCAACGCGATGCTCAATCGTGAAAACCAGTCAAGAGCAGCCATCCAGTCTTTTTTTGTCGAACTGACTGGCGACTCCGATGTGCATATCGGGGAGGGCGGTTTTGTGGATGCCTATGACTCAGGCGGCATCAGCCAATCGCTTCGACCTGAAGAATTCCATTCATTCAGACGCCAAGCTTTTCACGACATCCGGAATGGAAAGGCCGACCGCATTGCAAGCGTTCGGGATCGGGTGACGTCCTTCGTCAATTCGCTGAGGTTCAAAAGGCCGGCATCCAGCCTGGGACAAAAGTGCGGCATGGATCGGCATGACTCCATTGCCGTGGACCTCAAGGGTAATGTGCTTACGTGTCAGAACGTCAGCGCCACTGCTTTGGCTCCGAATGGTGAATCTCACCGCATTGGGCACACCAGCCAACTCGATCAGGTGGCCCTCCGAACCGCTACCCATTGGTCGCATCGATCTGAATGTCCGAACTGTCCAATGCTCCAAATCTGCAAAGGAGCCTGCATGTTCTTGGAGGGGCCACTGTGGGAGGTGTCGTGCAACAACGCATATTCAGATGCACTGCCAATTTTCGCGGCAGGAATTGAGTTCCTCACCGGGCTAGTTCCGGTCTACATCGAGGGAGACCTCCCGGATGCCCGCAAGGATGTGTTCGGTTTTGTGCATCCGACCCCAGCAGATGGCAGCCATAAGGCAAAGCCGTTCCCCATTCCGGTAGTCGCTGCCTAGTACCAAGAAATTTCTTGTTCCGGCCCGCCTGGTTCACGCCAGCGCGGGCTTTTTCTTTTTGGAGAAAACCTTGACCGATGAAACCCAGCATCCATTGATCCTCAGCATGCGCCAGGAGGACCTTGATGAACTATTGACGCGTGCCGCCGAACGAGGTGCAGAAAGATGTCTGGCCCATCTGGGCCTGGAAAACGGCCATGCGGCGCGCGACATCCGCGAACTGCGTGGGCTCCTTGATGCCTGGCGAGATGCCAGACATACGGCTTGGCAGACAGCCATCCGGGTGGTGACCACGGGCATTCTGGCCTGTCTGCTGGTCGGCGCCGCTATCAAGCTCAAGCTGATGGGAGGCTCCCAATGATCGAGACGCTGCTCGGAGGCCTTCTCGGAGGCGCCTTTCGCTTGGCTCCCGAGATCCTGAAGTGGCTCGACCGAAAGGGCGAGCGCGGGCACGAACTCGCCATGCAGGACAAGGCGCTGGAGTTCGAGAAGTTACGCGGTGCCCAGCATATGGCCGAGATCGGTGCGGCGGCCGAAGCCGCTTGGAATGTCGGCGCTATCGAGGCGCTACGCGAGGCGGTGACCGCTCAGGGGCGTCCTTCTGGGGTGAACTGGGTCGACGCTCTTTCTGCGAGCGTTCGCCCCGTCATCACCTACTGGTTCATGGGCCTGTACTGCGCTGCCAAGACAGCAGCGTTCGCCGCCGCAGTGACGGCTGGTGCTGCCTGGGGCGAGGCCATCTTGCATGCCTGGACTGAGGCCGATCAGGCGCTTTGGGCTGGCGTGCTCAACTTCTGGTTCCTCGGGCGTGTTTTCGATCGGGCTCGATCGTGATCGAAGTGCCGAAATTGGCTATCGATCTGGCCAAGCGCTTCGAAGGGTTTCATCGCGTTCCAAAGGCTGATCCTGGGCGCGCCCATCCGTATATCTGTCCAGCTGGCTATTGGACGATTGGCTACGGTCGTCTGTGTGATCCGAAGCATCCACCGATCTCTGTGGAAGAAGGTGATGTCTATCTGGCGCATGACCTGATGACCGCTGCGAACGCCACGCTCCGGTATTGTCCGGTCTTGGCGACTGAGCCCGATTCGCGTTTGGCGGCGATCGTTGACTTCACTTTTAATTTAGGAGCAGGGCGTTTACAGACCTCCACACTGCGGCGACGAATAAACCAGCGCGACTGGTTAGCGGCCGGCACGGAACTGCGCCGATGGGTTTTTGGCGGCGGGAAAGTGCTGCCGGGACTCGTCGCCCGCCGGGAGGCCGAGGCCGCTTGGCTGCTTCATAACCCTCGATCGTGAACCGCACGGAAGGTCTGGGGACTATCGTCGAAACACAGTGTTCATGTCTTGCCCCTCAATGGAGAAAGTACACCAACAAACAGATGTAAGAAAGCTAATACGTCAACACCCAGCGTTCAGCGAGCTGGGTTTGGGTCAGGTACTTGTTTTAACGACGACTCCTTGAGTCAAGCTGCGACATGGTCTTGCCCCCGTTTTTCCCTGACCCGTCCTATTCGCAATGTAGCGTCAGGTCCATCGATGGCCCCTGGCGCGCTTGTGCAGCCTGCCCCCGCGCTGTGTCCGAGTTAAAGTTTCCGGGTCGCCTCAGGTCACCGAGAATTTTTTGCTGTGACGTCGTTCCCGACGCTCATCAGCGACTGGAGCACTAGCGCGATGGCTGCGACCACGATGTCCATATCGGCGATGTTGAAGGCCGGCCAGTGCCAGCCGCGCAGGTGGAAGTCCAGGAAGTCGATGACCTGCCCCCGCACGGCACGGTCGAACGCGTTGCCGAGGGCTCCGCCCAGAATGAGGCTGTACGAAAGGCCTTCGAATTCTCGCAGGGGCCGAGCCAGCAGCCATACCAGCCACGCTGACGCCGCGAGGGCGATCGCAAGGAAGAACCAACGCTGCCAGCCACCTGCGCCCGCGAGGAAACTGAACGCTGCGCCAGGATTGAGAACGTGAACCAGGTTAAAAAACGACGTGACCTCATGCGACCATCCCAACGGGGTCGTCATATCGATGTAGCTCTTGGCGATCTGGTCGGCAACGAGCACGACGATCGCGAGGCAATGCCACTGTGCTTTGCGAAAAGACTGGTTCATCTACTTCTTTCTTGGACGATCAAACTCGTACGAGTCTGGCGCGGCTGACTTATCGTTTTGCCTTCGCGACTTCCTCCGCCACAAGGGCAGCTAGCTGGTCTGGCCCGAAGCTGGGCAGGCTGCGCCCCTGGACAAAAAACGTCGGTGTCCGGCTGACTTGTAACGCTTTCAGGTCCTCAAGATCCTGGTCTAGAAGTGCCTGCATTTCGGGTCGGGCCATATCCTGCCGAGCCCGCTCGATGTCCAGACCGACGGCCCTTGATAGCTCAAAGGTGAGATCAGGATTGGGCTGGCTGTGGTCAGCCCAGGTCGGTTGGGCCTGCAACACAGCCTCCAGCACCAGTTGGTACTTGCCTTGGCGCCGCGCAGCCTCGAGCAACTTCACCACCTGATCGGATCCCCGATGGAAGGGCGCGTAGCGAATGACCAGTCTGACATCCTCGGGGTACTTAGCCATCAGGCTCTTCACGATGGGATAGAACGCACGGCAGGTCTCGCAGGCCGGGTCAAAAAATTCGACGATCGTGACGGGCGCGCCCTGCGGGCCGAGTATCGGCGAGTGCATGCGCACGAGGCGAGTCTGCTCGGCGCTGACTGTCTGATCCTGGGCGCTGTGAACGTGTTTGCGATACAGGCTCACCCCCAGAGCAAACGCGGCAACAACGAAGAGCAGGATGCCAGCGACAGCCACTTTATTGGTTTTCATGTGCGGATTTTTTCAGGTAGACGAGCAGTAGAACCGCGATTGCGGCAAAAGCCAGAAGTGACAGCCACGGAATCTGAATGTCGCCGAGGATCACCAGCTTCTGATCGCTGCAGGATGGGCCGGCGCCGCAGGGAATCCACCACTGCGGTACCCAGCCTGCAACGAGCGCGCTGTGGTAGCTAGCCAGTGCTATGCCACCCATTGCAAACGGCAATGAATAGACCGCTCCGCGGCGGTCGTTACAGTAGGCCGCCATGCCCAACATCACCGCCAGCGGAAACATCAGGATGCGCTGGTACCAGCAGAGCTGGCAGGGGGTCATGCCCATCACTTCGCCGATGAACAGCGCGGCAAAAGTCGACACCAGTGCGGCCGCCCAGGCAGCGGATAGCAAGACCCACCCGGTGCTTGATCTGGTTGGGAATGGACCGGTGTGCCCACCGTACGTGCTGCTCATGGGGCTAGCAGTTTCACTTGATGATGAAACGTGCCGTCGTTGGCTTACCCGCGACCGTCAAGATGGCCGCGACCTTGGTGCCCGGACCAACCTTGAAGCTGCCGGTAGCTTCTAACTTGTCTCCGGCGGGCTTGAGGTCGACCTCTTGCTTTTCAGCGCCAGTGAGCAGTGTCAATTTAGCCGAGGCCTTCGACGCATCGACTGCTTTGCCGTGGTCACGCACGTACAGACGCAGAGTCGTGGGCGAGGCAACCAATTCATAGTCGATATCCTTGACAGTGGTTAGAACACCACCGTGCACGGGTTTGTGATCACCATCGTTGGGACCAGCCCAGGCAAGTCCGCCCAGGACCAGCGACGAGGTGATTAAGAAAGTACGAAGTTTCATGAGATTTCCTTTTGAGTTTATGGTGGAGGTAGCGCGTGATCTGTCAGAACGCTTCAGCATCTTTGTCTTGCAAAAGCGCCTCGGCAGGTTTGCGGCCAAAGAGCCAAAACATGGCAGGCGTCAGAAAGGTGTCGAGCAGCGTAGAGCTGATCAAGCCCGAGAAAATCACCACGGCGACCGGGTGCAAAATTTCGGTGCCGGGGCGTTCGGCCTCGAAGAGCAATGGTGCCAATGCGAAGGCAGTCACTAAGGCCGTCATCAACACCGGGCTCAGACGCTCCAGCGAACCGCGCAAG
>JACCEB010363582.1_pt1 | contig 12574 bp, 14 predicted proteins | sample 7454761 | NCBI WGS metagenome assembly JACCEB01 (sample SAMN15323454, study PRJNA562643) | freshwater metagenome | isolation source: river surface water | place: USA:Blue River Watershed | collected 2017-08-18 | reverse complement strand
TTATTTGCGTCGTTGAAGAAGTTGCTGATTTGTGGGCGATTGAGCGCGTTCAAAATTATCGCGGAAAATATCACGTTTTGGGCGGAAACCTTTCGGCTGTTTCGGGAAAAACAGCCAGTGATTTAAATTTAAAAAATCTTTATTCGCGGATAGAGCAAGGCGAGGTTAGTGAAGTTATCATCGCAACTAGCGCAACGATTGACGGACAAACAACAGCTCATTTTATCGCTGAAAATTTGAAAGATTTTGATCTTAAAGTTACTCGGCTAGCTCACGGCATTCCGGTTGGAAGCGAGCTTGATTATTTAGATGAAGGCACGATCTCGATTGCCTTTAAAACACGCCAAGAATTTAACTAGAGCCGGTATTAAATTTGAGTTTGAAGACAGACTCTAATCGCGCCTTAAATAAATTATTCCCCAATGAAGTTTTTAACTCAGCACTTAAAGGACTCGAACGAAAATTATTTCGAGCATTTTTTATATACTTTTTCAATTGGGATGTGGCTTATAGGCACAGGCCTGATCTTGCTTTGTCACGCTCTGATGCCATTTTTATTTGTAATGAAATCGAGTAAAAATATTAAAAAAATTAATCAAATTATGCAGAAGCGCGCTGAAGATTTGGTTGGTAAAAAATAAGAAATATGCACGAAATTTTTTCATCTTTGGTCGCTTATTTAACTAATTTTGTCAGCGAAGTTGGCTATCTCGGAATCTTTATCGGCATGTTTTTGGAAAGCACTTTGGTTCCATTGCCGAGCGAATTGGTAATGATTCCTGCTGGCTTGGCCGTTGCTTCGGGGTCGATGAGTTTCTATTGGGTATTAATTTCTGGGGTCGCTGGCAATGTTGCTGGTGCGATTTTTAGTTATTATCTAGCTCTCTCAATTGGCCGAGCCTTACTTTTTAAGGTCGGAAAGTATTTTTTTGTTAAAGCGGCAACGATTATCAAAATTGAAGATTTCTTTAAGAATCACGGCTCAATATCAATTTTTATCGGCAGGTTATTGCCAGGATTTCGTCATTTTATTTCTCTTCCAGCTGGCGTGGCAAGAATGGATATCGGGCTTTTTATATTTTATACAACCGCCGGATCAGCGATTTGGAACGCGGTTTTAATAATGATCGGATATTTTGTTGGAACTAATCAGGGGTTAATTGAGGAGAATTTGCACACTATTTTGCTTTCAACTTTGGCTTTTTGCGTCGCTTTGATTGTTGCTTACATATTTTTGAAACCGGTGCGGAAGTAGGCGTAGCCAGTAACGATTGTCAAGATTGCGGCAATTATAAATAAGATTTTTGCGGCGGTAACAACTGCGCTGACTATTAAAAATTTGATGTCCATTTCAATAAAACCGCTGAGCCAGTAATAAAACATGTATGTTGATCCGCGTTCGCCAAGGAGAAGGCCGCCGATTGCGAACATTTGGACTGCGGTTTTGTATTTCGCCAGTTTGCTAACTGGAACGCTAACATGAAGTTCGGCAAGAAACTCTCGAAGGCCTGAAACTAAAATTTCGCGACAAATAATAACCAGACCAGGAAACAGAATCCAGTTATTGGCCGGATTAAATCTTATCAACATCACAATCGCGACAATTACCAAAAGCTTGTCAGCGATTGGATCGAGACATTTTCCGAAATTAGATTGAGCTTTCATTGAACGGGCAAAATATCCGTCAAAATAATCAGTTATTGCGGCGATTCCAAAAAGGGCTGCCGAAACAATATTTGAAAGCATTCCTGGAATATAAAAAGACAGAACCAAAAGCGGGATGATGATTAAACGAAGTGTTGTGAGAAAGTTAGGAAGCTGCTTCATTTGAGGATGGTTTTTTTGATACTATTTCGATTTTCATTTTTGCCTCAGCTAACTTTTCTTCGCAAAAGACCTTTAATAAAGAGCCTTCTTCGTGAAGTGAAATCATTGAATCGAGGTTAATTTTTTGCGAAGACATTATTTCAACAATTTCTTCAAGTCTTGCCATTGCTGACTCAAAGTCCATTTTGGCAATTTGTTTTTTGATTTTTTCTGACATTTTATTCTCCAAATTCGAGGACAACTTCTTTCCAAATATCGTATTTATCAACCGGCAGATTGCGTAGCGGACTGCATAAATCTAGCGCCCGCTCGATATTCGAAATCATTTTACGGTAATTAGCTTCGTCGGCATTATCATAGCGGTTTTTGTCGACGGTTTTTTCAAGATCGAAAGTAATTTTGCCATCTTTGCCGATTTGAACTGCGGCCATAATTTTTATTTTTCCGTCGAACTTAGATTCGTTTAGCGCCATGCGATAACAGAATTTAAGCTGAGTTTCGATGTTGTATTTTTCGCGTCCCGACAAATCGAGATTTTCCAAGCTATTGGCCATATCGATTACTTCTTGCTGCTTCGCAGATTGTTTAATTTTTTGCTCAGAGTCTTTTTCGGACTGTTTTTTCGCTTGAGAAGACTCCTCTTTTTTAGTTATCTCGTTTTCTTCCTTGTCTTCGTTTTGATTTTGAACCTTTTCTTCTTGTGGTTTTTTTGCGTCAATTTGCTTTGTTTCCTCATTTTGCTGCTGCCTGAATTCTTCATTTTTTTGAGGAATTGGCTGTTTTTTTATCTCTTTTAGAACCTTGGTTTTAGCGATTTTTTTAGGAGTTTTTTTAATTTCGTCTTTTTCGGAAGGCTTTGGAGATTCTGCCGGCTTGCTTTCTTCAACTTCTTTTGCCTTTTCGTCTTTCGGCTTTTCTTCTTGCTTTGGAGTTGCTGGCGCCGGATTTCCAGTTTTTTCATCGCCATCAAGCGACATCAGAGTTACCGCAATTTCACTCGTTTTTGCTTGCTGAGGCTTGTGGATATTGAAGTTAAGGTAGACCACAGCAATTAAGATCGAGTGAAGAAATATTGAGTAGAGCAGGTTGCGAATCATTGGGACATTTCAGTTACGAGCACAACCTGACTAAATCCGGCTACGCTAACAGCTTTGACAACATCCATAACGCGTCCGTAATCCAAATTTTTATCGGCTCGAACAAAAATTTTATTGCTAAAATTTCCGCTACTTATCGCAGCCAATTTATTTCCGAGGACCGACAATTTTACCAAATCTTCCTGAAGATAAATTGAACCGTCGGACTTTACCGAGACTGTAATAGGTTGGGTTTTTTCGTTAATCGGGTTTGAAGCGCCCTTCGGTAAATCGATGTTAACGGAGCTTGTCATCATTGGTGCGGCAACCATAAAAATAATCAGCAGCACGAGCAAAACGTCGACAAATGGCGTAACGTTAATTTCGGAAAGTGGTCGACGTTTTTTGGAGTTTTTTTGTTGAATCGAGAATGCCATTGGAAAAGTTTTTAACTGAGAAAATAGCCCGCAAATCAAGGCAACGAGCTTGAAGACAGGCTCTAATTATTTTTACTTCTCAAAACAAACATCTTGTTGGGAATTGGACTATTAAAATCAATGTCAGAAAGGCTAACCGAAACGGTTTGGTTTAGATCGTTTTTTACTTTCATTTTAACAAAGCGAATCGGGTTCAAATCGAAAACTAAGGTAAATTCACCGGCGTCTTTTCGATTTTTTTTAACCAAAGAAATAGAAATTTGATTTTGGCTTTTCTCAACTTTGGTCACCTCAATATCTTTGGCTGAAAAAGATATTTTTGGGCGAGTGAGAAATGAGGCTGGAGTTGTGTTTGTGCTGATGTGCGAGATTTCGTCGAGCTCGACATCGTAATAAGACAAAACCGCGCCATTGACGACAATTAGAATTTTTGGTTCAGCCAAATATTCGACGCGCATTTTTCCGGAATTCTCGGAGTTTCTGGATAAATAAAACTTACCTTCGACTAAGCCACCCTCTGATTCCTGAACAAATTTTGCGGTAAGATTTTTGATGTTATTGAGGTAATCTTCGATTGGGGCAAGATCATTCTGACTAGATGCAAGTGCGGCGTTGCAAAAAGTTACAAAGCAAAAAGTTAATAAAATTTTCGTAAAAACTTTAGAACCTGTCTTCAAACTCAAATTTAAGAAGTGCCTATTTACCTTGCTTCGCGACTCTTTTTCTCGCCTTTCTTCGAAAAATTTCCGCGAAATAGTTACATATTTCTTAGAAAATTTTGCTAAAAATCTGAGGAAAATAGACTGCGAAGCAAGGCAATGAGTTTGAAGACACGCTTTAAGCATTTTTGTCGTAATAAACCTTTTCATTTAATCCGCCTTCGCTCTTGTCAACTATAAGCGTGATGGCGCTGTCACCAGTGATATTGATGGTGGTGCGAACCATGTCCAAAACCCGATCAATTCCAAGAAGAATGCCGATTCCTTCAATTGGCAAGCCAACGGAGCTAAGAACCATGCCCATAAAAATTATTGATCCGCTTGGTATTCCTGCGGCGCCGATTGACCCAAGAGTGCATGTTAAAACAAGCATTACGTAGTTGTGAGTGGTTAGGTCAATGCCGTAGGCTTGAGAAAAGAATAGGGCGCAAATTCCTAGGTAAATCGCTGTTCCGTCCATATTTATACAAACTCCGAGCGGTAGTAAAAAATTCGAGTTCGACTTTGAAACGCCCATTCTTTCCTGAAGTTGCTGAATAGCGGTAGAGAGAGTTGCTTTGCTGCTGCTGGTTGCAAATGCGAGAGACTGAGTTTGAAGGATTTTGCGATAAAATGGCATTGGTGAAAGCCGTGCGAAGAAAAAAATCATCGCGCCAAATACAAAATATTGGAAGAAACAAGCGGTTAAAAGTGCGGCGATAAGCTTGACGAATGCGCTTAAAACTTCGGTTCCTTGAGTGCCAATAACCCACGAAATAAATCCAAAAACTCCCATCGGGGCCAGCTTAATTATTAGCTCGATCATTTTGAATGTTACTTGCGACGCAGAGTAAATTAGCTCTTTGAGGGGTTTGCCTTTGTCGCCAATGGTGTTGATGACAACGCCAGTGAAAATTGAGAAAACGATAATTTGTAAAAAATTATCGTTGGCCATTGATCGGATCGGATTGGTTGAAATCAGCCCAAGCAAGAAATCTGAAATTGAAGGGGCGGCTTTAACGTTTGAAGAAATTGAATCGGCGCCTCCTTCATTCATCATTGAATGTAGATCAACCCCAACTCCTGGCTGAAAAATAATACCGGCCGATAAACCAATTATTACCGCAAAAACTGCTGTAAAAATATACGCTGAAAAACCTTTGATGCCAACTCTGGTAAAGTTTCCATGACCTTGCATCGAAGTGATTCCTGAAAGCAGGGCAAAAAATATAAGAGGAACAATCACCATCTTTATCAGGCTAATGAAAATGACCCCAAGAATTTTTAAGCTAGCAGCATTTTCGCCAAGAATTAGTCCCGCGGCAACGCCTAGGCCAAGGGCAATAAGAACCTGCTTCCAAAGTTTCATTTTTAAATATTTTTAGAATTGATTTGAGGTATTGTTTAATCCTAAGAGGTGGCGAAAACAAAGATGAATTTCTCGGTCAAACCGTAAAAACCGGTTTTGCTAATGTCAAATTTATGGGCATAAAATTTAGGCAAAACAATTCAAGAAGGGCTATAATTCGAGTCAAATCATGGTTTGAAAAATATTTAAACCACTTCCTTGACAAGGTGAGATCGCTTCATAATTTGCGCCGCGAAATTTATGGCAGACGTAGCTCAGTTGGTTAGAGCACCAGGTTGTGGTTCTGGGGGTCGCGGGTTCGAAACCCGTCGTCTGCCCCACCTCTTTAGTCTCTTTTTCAAGAGATTTTTAGTTCCTCAGAAAATTTCATTTATCGCCAAGTTATATTGCCAAATGGACATCATTTTTTTTGCCGCCCTTGCCCTGTTTATTTTTTTTAAACTAAGTAAGCAGCTGGGAAAAATTGATGAAGAAGAGAAGAAGAATTTAGAAGAAAAAATAGCGCAGATGCGAGTTATTAAAGAGCAGGTTATTGCGCAAATGCAGCAACAGGAAAAAATCATCGGCGCCAGCTCAACCAAAAATAGCAAATCAGAAGAGCAAATTCTTGATGAAATAGACGATAAAACCAAGCAGCAGCTCTTACCAATTCTGCAAAGCTGCAATATGAGTGCCGAATTTTTTGTGAATGGGGCAAAGTCAGCGTTTGAAATGGTTATAAAATCTTTTGCCAGCGGAGATCTTGAAGGCCTCAAAATGCTATTATCAGACAATATTTTGAATGGATTCGTTGCGGCAATTAATCAAAGAAAGGTTGAGCAAAAAAATATTACCACAAACCTGATTTCGATCAACGAAGCTAAAATCATCTCGGCAATCATGATCGATAATGTGGCCTCAATCGTCGTAAGATTTACCTCGAGACAGATTAACTACGTCTCGGATCAATACGGCAATATTATCGAGGGAAGAAAAGACGAAATAAGTGAAGTTATCGACACCTGGACATTCAAGCGAGATGTAACATCTCCAAATCCAAACTGGATTATTTCCGCAACAAACTAGCAATTTAAGGGGCTAAAATGACTAAATTTATTGAGACTTCTGCGCTTAATATTTCTTCAAAAAGTTACAGTTTTTATTCGTTGCCAGATGCGGCAAAGAAACTGAATCGCGATATTTCTAACTTGCCTTTTAGTCTTAAAGTTTTGCTCGAAAACCTAGTCAGAAATTTTGATGGCGAAGTGGTTAGAGAAGAGCATTTGTTGGCGGTGATTGATTCGGTTAAAAATCCCGAGAAAAGAATCGAAATTGCTTTTGCTCCAGCGCGAGTTCTGATGCAAGATTTTACCGGAGTTCCTGCGGTTGTTGACTTGGCGGCGATGCGAGATGCGGTTGCAAAAGTTGGAAAAGATCCAAAAAAAATTAACCCTTTAGTGCCGGTTGATTTGGTAATAGATCACTCGGTCCAAGTTGATTTTTATGGGAAGGGCGACTCATTCAAAAAGAACGTTGATTTGGAGTTTGAGAGAAATTTTGAGCGTTATGAGTTTTTAAAATGGGCGCAAAAATCATTTGATAATTTTCGTGTCGTGCCGCCTGGAACAGGAATTTGTCACCAAGTAAATTTAGAAAATTTGGCAAAAGTAGTGTGGACCAAAGATTCCTTGGCCTACTTCGATACGGTTGTTGGAACTGACAGCCACACCACGATGATTAATGGTTTAAGCGTCTTGGGTTGGGGTGTTGGCGGAATTGAAGCGGAAGCAGCAATGCTTGGTCAGCCAGTCTCGATGTTAATTCCTGAAGTTATTGGTTTTAAACTCAGCGGAAAATTGCAAGACGGCGTAACCGCAACTGATTTGGTTCTAACTGTAACTCAAATGCTTCGTAAAAAAGGCGTGGTCGGAAAATTTGTTGAGTTCTTTGGTGACGCGGTGGCGAATCTTTCTTTGGCGGATAGGGCAACTATCGCAAATATGGCTCCAGAATATGGCGCAACATGCGGAATTTTCCCGATCGATGAAGTTACGATTGGCTACATGAATCTAACTTGCCGACCACAAGAGGTTGTTGATCTGACTCGTGAATATGCGATTAAACAAGGTGTATTCATTAATGATTTTAAGTCGCACAATCCAGAGTTTGGCGATGTTTTAGAGCTTGATATATCTTCGGTTCGTCCAAGTTTAGCTGGTCCTAAAAGGCCTCAAGATCGCGTTTTGCTTGAAGATATTTCGGCCTCGTTTGATGCGATTCAAAAAGAACTTGGTGCTGGATCGCCAAATAGATCGGCAATCGCAGAGCTTAATACGGATTTAGGCGACGGCGACGTTGTAATTGCGGCAATAACTTCTTGCACAAATACTTCTAACCCATCGGTTTTGATGGCTGCAGGCTTGCTTGCAAAAAAAGCAGTCGAAAGAGGTCTTAAAGTTAAAGGTCAGGTTAAAACATCTTTGGCCCCTGGATCGCAAGTTGTAACGGAATATTTGAATGATTCGGGCTTACAAAAATATCTCGATCAACTTGGTTTTAATGTCGTTGGATACGGTTGCACAACTTGCATTGGAAACTCTGGGCCGCTTCACCCTCAAATTGAAGAAACCATCAAATCCAAAAATTTTCTAGTCGGCGCTGTTCTTTCGGGAAACAGAAATTTTGAAGGACGCGTTCATCCGTTGGTTAAGGCGAATTATTTGGCCTCTCCGCCACTAGTTGTCGCCTACGCTTTGGCTGGATCTCTAAAAATTGATTTAACCAAAGATCCTATTGGCACCGACATGAAAGGTGAAAAGGTTTACCTAAAAGATATTTGGCCTTCGAAGCAGGAGATTGATGAGGTCGAGAAAAAGCATCTTCATCGAGAAACTTTCGGTAAAAAATATGCCAACGTTTTTGACGGCGGTGAAGATTGGCAAAAAATTCAGGTAGAAAAGTCGGATACATATTCATGGAACGACAAAAGCACTTACATCCGCCTGCCAAATTTCTTTGACGATCTTAATCGCGATAATGCCGCAGAAGTTAGAGCGGCAAGAATTTTATCAATTTTTGGCGATTCAATCACAACTGATCACATTTCTCCGGCTGGCAATATTTCCGCTTCTTCTCCAGCCGCGGCTTATTTATTAGAAAAAAGTGTCGAGAAAAAAGACTTCAATTCTTACGGCGCGCGCCGCGGAAATCATGAAGTTATGATGCGCGGAACCTTTGCCAATATTCGCATCAAAAACGAAATACTCGGCGGATCAAAAGAGGGTGGTTTCACCATTAATTCATCTGGCGAAACTGTTTCCATTTACGATGCGGCGATGTCCTTTAAAAATAAAAATACTCCTTTGGTAATTTTTGCTGGCAAAGAATACGGCACCGGATCTTCTCGTGACTGGGCGGCGAAGGGAACTTTTTTACTTGGAGTTAAGGCTGTAATCGCTGAAAGTTTTGAGAGGATTCATCGTTCCAACCTTGTTGGAATGGGGGTTTTGCCTCTGATTTTTAAAAATGGCGAAAGTCGCAAATCACTGAATCTCAAAGGTGATGAAATTATCGACATAATCGGCGTCGATTCAAACATCAAACCGAAGCAAGATATCAAGTGTATAATCACTGATGGCGCTGGCTCAAAGCGAGAAGTTGTTTTGACTTGCGGATTAGATACTGGCAATGAAGTTGAGTATTACAAACGCGGAGGAATTCTTCAGTTTGTTATCAACCAAATCTGTAACTAACTATGCAAATTAGAGTACTCGGATCTCATACTGATGTTGGTCAGTCACTAACTCAGTTCATTCAAGAAAATCTTGAAAAAGCAGTTACTAAATACTTCGAGAACGCCGTTTATGGCGAAGTTCACGTTACCAAAAATGGTCATTTGTTCCGAATTACTATTGCTGTTAATGAGGGCGTAAAAGGTGGAATTATTGTAAAGTCAGATGCCGAAGCTGGCGATGCTTACGGAGCGTTTAACGAAGCTTGTGAAAGAGTCGTAAAACAACTTCGTCGCTACAAAGGAAAGATAAAAGATTTTCGTCGCAAAGGCGGTGGAATTAAATCGATTGAGCCAAATTATCAGGCTATCGATGCTATGAAATACATCATTCCGCCGGTTAATCTTGATGTTTTTGCTGACATGGAAAGTGATGAGTCTGATGGTAAAATTGATGACTCGCACAAAGTGATTGCTGAAAAAACTACTGAAATCGAAGAGCTTTCTGTTGACGAGGCAATTATGAAGATGGATCTTGCCAATCTTCCGGCTTTGGTTTTTATCAACTCAGCAAACAAAAGAATTAATGTCGTTTATCATCGTAAAGACGGCAATATTTCATGGATCGATCCAGTAAAATAATTAAAAGAATTTAGTAAAAAAAAGGGGGTAATTTAAATGGAAGTATTGGTCCACGGTAAATCAAATATCGAGATGGCGATTCGCAGCTTCAGAAAAAAAAGCCAAAGAGAAGGCGTAGTTAAAGAAGCCAGAAGAAGAAAAGCTCACGAAAAGCCTTCTGAAAGAAGAAAAAGAAGAGCTGACGAGAGCGTCGCTAGAAGAAAAAAAGCAAGAAACGGTGAAATCGTATTCTAAATTTTTTGGATCGCGCCCATAAAACGGGCGCGATTTTTTTGTTGTTGATGTGGGTAGGTAGATCGCAATATTAATTAAGGCCACGAATCATTTCAAAATTACCAATGCAGCTCAGCTCTAAAGATAAATCCCTGCTACTTCTGATCACGGCAACGATAGTTGTGTTGTGGATCTTTTTTATCGTATTCTCGAGGTTCATGCTTTTTGTTAGCTTCAAGAATTCCGATGTTTCAAAAATTTTTTCCGAAAAAAATTCTGAATGGATAAATGTATCGAGACCTTTGGAGTTGGATGATCTTAAAAATAGAGTAATATTGGTGGATTTCTGGACTTACTCCTGCGTGAGTTGCATCCAATCTTTGCCAGAGATCAAAAAGTTAGAAGAGCGCTTCGGAAATAAATTGACGGTAATTGGTGTTCATTCGGCAAGATTTCAAAATGATTCTGGCGTAAATCAGATTAAAAAAGCCGTTCTCAAGCATAAAATTAGCTTTCCGGTGATTAATGATCCGAATCTAAAAATATGGAATAATTTCAAGATAAATGAGTGGCCGAGCTTTGTCCTGATTAATGCAAGAGGCAATATCGTCGAGAAATACGTTGGCGCTGACAAAATGCCTAAAATCAAAGAAGACGTGAAAAGTTTACTTGAAAAATATGATGCCACGATAAGTCGCGAGCCTTTGCCGTTTTTGCTCGAGCAGTATAACACGATAGGAAATGTTTTAACTTTTCCGTCAAAAATTGAGTACGCAAAAAATTTCTCCTACAAAACCAGAAATCTTCCAGCCTTAATTATTTCTAATAGCGGTCAAAATGACATCGTTGTTTCATCGTTGACTGGCGAGGTTATTGCAAGAGTTGGCTCACAAAATGACGGTTTTGCCGATGGGGATTTTGAGTCGGCCGAGTTTAACAATCCGCGCGGCTTACTTTATGTTGGTCAGAAGCTTTACGTGGCTGATTCGGCGAATCATGCGATCCGCGTAATTGATTTTAAAGATGGCAAAGTCACGACCCTCGTTGGCAATGGTTTTGCTGGTGAGAAATTTATTTCTGAAGCTGATATATCTGAGGCAAAGCTATCATTTCCGACCGATCTTGAGTTTTTTCCAAATCAAAATTCTATCGCGATCGCCAATGCCGGAACTGCTCAAATTTTAATTTTGGATTTGAAGACTAAAAAAATTAAGCCTTTGGTTGGCGATCTTAAGCAGACCTTCGATCTAGCCACTTTTGGGGGAAAATTATATTTTACTGATGCGTTCGATTCGTCATTAAAAGTTGTTGATTCGGCTGGAGATATGAAAGTTTTGGCATCTAAAGATTCTGGATTGCAGCATCCGCAAGGCCTGACAATCGATGACACCGGGGTTTATATTGTCGACAGCTTTAATGATAAAATTCGCAAATACTCATTTTCCGAAAGAAAAATTGTTGATTTCGCCGGATCAAAACTTGGCTTCGATGAGCCCGAAGGAATTGTCGCCGTGCTTGATAGATTCTATGTTGTCGACACAAACAATAATCGGGTTATGACTGTAAATCGTGGCAGCTTAAAGTCAGAAATTCTTGATATTATGCCGCCGCTTCGACTCACAAAAGAAGGCTTTTTGGAGTATTTGCCAAATCTGACTAATTTGCCAAAGGTTAGTCTGAAAGATGAGCAAGAAATCTTGCTTAAAATTCAGCTTGAGGATGGTTGGAAAATTAATGAACAGGGTCCGAGTTTTATTAATTTGCTTGAACTGACAGGCGAGAAGAAGGCTGACCTAATCGTAAGTTTTGATTGGAATTCGGTTAAAACTAAGGAGATGAAATTGCCAAAAATTTCCTCCGGCAAAAACTACCTTCTTCAAGGAACGATCTATTATTGCGAAGATAAGCAAAATTCTCTTTGTTTTATTAAGAGTTATGAGCAGAGCATCGAGGCAAAATCTGACGGCGCGGGCGAGATAAAAATTATTCTCGGTGATAAGGATGGCCAGAAATGATGGTTTCGGCGCGATAAATTTGTTCGATTAAAATAACTCGCGCCATCATGTGCGGAAGCGTCATTTTACCTAGGCAGATTTGCATCGAAGATTTTTTCAAAACTTCTGGCGACAAGCCGTTTGCTCCGCCGATGACGAATGTTAAATCGGATTCTCCACGAACAGCTGAGTCGGCAATAAATTTTGAAAATCCTTGGCTGGTAAAATCTTTTCCACGCTCATCTAGCGCAATTAACTTTGTTCCGCTCCTGATATTTTTGATGATAATGCTTCCTTCAGCTTCTTTTACTTGTTCAGGATTTTGATTTTTGGTGTTTTTTGCCTCTAATTCTCTTAGTTCAACCTTCCATTTTAACCTTTTGGCAAAGTCTTTAAATAATACTTGATAAGGAGAATTTTCGAATTTTCCGATTGCTAAAATTGAGATGTGCACAAGTTTGTTTAAATAAATTCAGCTCACTTTCTTAGAGCCTGTCCTAAGTCTTTTTGCCTTAGTTTCTGAGGAAATTTTGAGCGATTTTTGCGAAGATTTTAGAGAAATACGCAGCTATTCCGAAAAAATCTGAACAAAAAAGAGTCAAAATTTAC
>JACCEB010830339.1_pt1 | contig 12579 bp, 11 predicted proteins | sample 7454761 | NCBI WGS metagenome assembly JACCEB01 (sample SAMN15323454, study PRJNA562643) | freshwater metagenome | isolation source: river surface water | place: USA:Blue River Watershed | collected 2017-08-18 | reverse complement strand
TCAGTTCGATGGCGCAGACCCTGACGCAGCTGAATGCGCCGGAGAAGATGCGCGGCCGTGTGGTGGGCTTGTTCAACATGTCATCGCTGGGCATGCGCTCGTTTGCGGGCATTACCGTGGGACTGATGGGGGGACTGATTGGCGTGCACCATTCACTGGCAGGCGCGGCACTGGTGCTGGCAAGCCTGATCATCGTCGGCGGCATGGCGTTTGGCCTGCGTCGGCGACAAATTAATTGAGTATTTCGCATACGGCGGAAACCCGCCGTGATCCCCATCGTTTCCGGCCATGCGCCGCTTGATATGACCAGCCGGTTGCAGGAACCTTCGCGTCCACCGCATACGCCTTGAATACGCACGCAGGATTGCGCATCGTCATCCTGCATGCCTTGTGTCGCGGCCTCGGCAGCGTCTTTCATTCCCTTCAGCAGTCGGCCGGTGTCCCGTTTCAATCGCGGCCATTTCACTCGATCGCTTTGTGCATTAAAACTTCACAATAAACAGAATAAATCTGATTGCCAATTTCTCGCCCTGTTTTTACATTTCCCCAACGTGCTGCATGGCCGTTTCACTGTACTTCGCCGGGGAATAATCAATGACGTCCGCTGTGAGCAATCGAAGTATCGGAAACGACATGTTGGCTGCGAAGCTGGCCGACCCCGGTCGCGATGCGTCACCGGCAGCTGACGTCGCTGCGCAAGACGCTGCAGGCCAGGGTCACGCAAACAACGGGCGGCGGGGTATGAAATTCCGCGTCGAGCAGGAACTGATCGTGCTGGCGCTGGCGGTCGTCCTGTTCCTCGCCTTCGCCGTCGGCTTGCCCGGTTTCCTCACCGCCGGCAACCTGACGAACCTGGTACGAAACGTCTCCGTGCTGGGCATCCTCGGCGTCGGCATGACGGTCGTGATCATTGGCCGCGGCATCGATCTGTCGATGGTGTCGAACATGGCCATCTCGATCGGCTGGGCCGCGAAAGTGATGGCCGCCGGCGCGACCACGGTCGTTGGTCTCTGCTACGGCCTGGGCTTTGCGCTGGCCGTGGGCGTCGTCACCGGTTTCCTGATCGCCTACATCGAAGTGCCGGCCCTGTTTTCGACGCTGGCCGTCGGCATTTTCGTGTACGGCTTCGGCCATTACGTGTTGATCGGGTCGGATCTGGTCAACCTGCCTGCCGAAGCATTCGCGATTCGCGCGCTAGGCAACGATGCGCTGCTCGGCATCCCCCTCATCGTTTACGGCTTTGTCGTCGTCTGCATCGTCGGCAGCCTGTTTCTCAGCCGAACCAAGATCGGCCGCTTCATCTACGCGATCGGCGACAACTATCTCGCCGCCCGCATCACCGGCATTCCCGCTCGGCCCGTGATCGTCCTGCAGTATTTCGTATCGGCCCTGTTCGCTTTCATCGCCGGTCTGGTGACGATTGCCTCGGTCACCAGCATCGACACCCGGATCGCGACGTCGAACATGATCTACGACGTGATTCTGGTTGCCGTGCTCGGCGGCGTCGGCCTTAGCGGTGGCAAGGGACGCATCCGCAATGTCGTCATTGGCACGCTGCTGGTGGGTACGCTTTTTAACGGCCTGACGATCCTGAACATGCCCTACACCGGGCAGAGCATCGTCAAGGCCCTGATCTTGCTGGCGGCGATCGTCATCGACGCCGTCGTCAACCCGCGGGATGAGCAGACTGCGCAGCAAGGCGATATCTGATCCCGAATTCCATCCACGAAAAGAAGAACGGAGACTTGCATGAAACGAGGACTGTTGAAGGCGGCTGTCACGGCCACCATCGCACTTGCGGCATTCGGCACCATGGCACAGCAACAAGGTATCGACGACTCGTCGCGCGCAGCGACCTATGACGCCATCAAGGGCAAGCGCGTCGCCTTCGTCCCGCTGGGAATGGGCCTGGACCTCACCGAAGCCTGGGCCGCCGGCATGAAGCGTCAGGCGGACTCGATGGGCTACCGCTTTGATGTGCGCGACCCCAACTGGTCGACCGACGCCGGCTCGCAGGCCGTCACGCAGCTGATTACCGAGAAGCCGGACGTGCTCGTGCTGCACAACCCTGACGTGCAGGTGTATGCGCGCCTGATCCAGCGCGCGCAGGCCGCTGGCATCCCGGTGTTGCAGATCAACCTGAAGTCGTCCGCGCTGTCGGAAGGCTTTGTCGGCCCGGACTGGGTCGCGCTCGGCGAGAAGGTCGCGCAGCTCGCGGTCGACAAGTGCAGCCCGAAGGCAGGTGGCTCGGGCAAGATCTCGATCAGCCAGCTGACGCTGACGGCCGCATCGAACATCTACCAGATGAAGGGCGTGCAGAACGTGCTGAGCAAGCATCCGGAGATCAAGGTCGTGTCGACGCAGGGCGGCGATACGCAAGCTGCGAAGGCACGCGCTGCGACCGCAACGGTGCTGCAGCAGAACCCTGACCTGTGCGGCATCATCGGCTTCTGGGACGGCCAGGACGTTGGCAATGCCGCCGCCGTGAAGGCGGCAGGCATGCAGGGCAAGGTCAAAATCTTCACGTCCGGCGGCGGCGAGAAATCGCAGTGCGCACGCGTGAACAACGGCGAGTACTACGCGTATGTCAGCTACAACGCCGCCCTGCAGTCGCGCGACCTGAACACGATGATCAAGTTCCTGCTGCAGGCCAAGCCGAAGGCGGGTACCTACAAGACCAACCTGTTCAATGACCTCGATGTGATTACCAAGGATCACCCGCGTCCCACCGCCTGCTACGCGATCGACGACCTGAAGGCCTGATCCTCACCCCAAGCAAGTCCCGCCCGTACTCCTCCGGGCGGGACCGACTTCAGGAGACACCATTGATTTCCGTCGATACCGCAGACAGCGGCGCGATGGGTTCGCCCTCAGCCGATGAGCAGCGACCCGCACTGTCACTCCGCGAGCGCCTGACCCGGGCGCGCTATCGCTGGTTCCCGGACCATCTGCTGGGGGAAATACTGTCGAAGAACTGGATCGACAACGCCGTTCCGGTCCTGTTCCTTGCCACCGTCGTGGGCATCTTCGGTACGTTGCTGCCGGACCTGTTCGCGCCAGACAGCTTCCTCGAGACGCTGCGCCAGTTCGGCGAGATCGGCCTGCTGGTGCTGGCCATGACCATCGTGCTGATGGGCGGCGGCATCGACCTGAGCATCGGCTCGAATTTCGCGCTGGCGAACCTGTTCACGCTGGCGCTGACCAGCCTGTATGGAGTTCCCCTGTATGCCGCGGCGCCGGCCACCATCCTGCTCGGCGCTGCGGTCGGCCTGGTGAATGGCGTGCTGGTCGGCTACCTGCGGCTGCGCGCGTTCCTTACGACCCTGGTGATCCTTATCCTCCTGCGCGCCGTGGTCGAGATGCTGCTGCTGCAGTATTCGGTCGACATCACTGCGCGTTTTGTACCGTCCGAAGCCTGGGATGCGCTGGGCCTGAACAGCTACTTCGGCATGCCGGCCAGCCTGATCGTGCTGGGCGTGGCCGTTGTCTTTTTCCATATTTATCTCAGCCGGCTCCGGTTCGGCTGGCACATCATGGCTGTCGGCGGTTCACGCCGCTCAGCGCATAACGTCGGCATCAATGTCCGCCGGACGGTATGCATGACCTATGTGATTTCCGGCGCACTGACGGGCCTCGCGGGCTACCTGTATGCAGCGCGGCTGGCCAGCCTGAATACCGACGCCGGCTCCGGCCTCGAGGTGGTCGCGCTGACGGCCGCCGTGCTGGGCGGCATCAGCCTCGGCGGCGGACGTGGCTCGGTGGCCAAGGCGATGATGGGCGCGGCGGCGGTGGTCATCCTGACCAACGGCGTCGTCCGGCTCGGCCTCAGCAGCGGCGCAGGGCAGGCCGTGCTCGGCTTCATGCTGGCATTTGCGGTGGCGGTTGACGTGCGCTGGATGAAGAATCGCGACAAGGTGCTCAGCAAGGTGTATGTGTCGCCGACCTTCGTCGCGCTGCCCGATGCCGGGCCCACGCTGAAGTCGCCGGCCTTTGGCCTGAACACCCGCCTGCGCGAGGCGCGCGCAATCGGCCTCGGCCAGATCGAAGGGCCGGAAGACGTGATCCTTGATCGCGAAGGCAACCTGTATACCGGCACGCGCCACGGCGACATCGTCCGCTTCTTCGGCCCGGACTTCGAGCGCTCCGAAGTCTTCTGCCACATCGGCGGCCATCCGCTCGGCATGGCCTTCGCGAAGAATGGCGACCTAACCACCTGCGTCGGCGGCATGGGACTGTACTCGGTCAATCCCGCCGGACAGGTACGCAAGCTGACCGACGAGACCAACCGCTCGCCGTGGTCCGTGGTCGATGATTCGCGCCTGCGTCTTGCCGACGACCTCGATATCGCGCCGGACGGCAAGGTCTACTTCAGCGAAGCGACGGTGCGCTACGAGATGCACAGCTGGCCAATCGATGCACTCGAAGGGCGGGGCAATGGCCGGATCATCTGCTACGACCCGGCGACCGGCAAGACGCGTACCGTGCTGCGCAACCTGGTCTTCCCGAACGGCATGTGCCTTGCGCATGACGGCCAGTCCATATTGTTCGCCGAAAGCTGGTTGTGCCGCATCAATCGTTACTGGCTCAGCGGGCCAAAGGCAGGCACTGCCGAGGTGGTGATCGACGACCTGCCCGGCTATCCCGATAACGTCAACCGCGCATCCGATGGCACCTACTGGCTGGCCATCATGGGCATGCGCGGCCATGCGCTGGACCTGTCGCTGAAGATGCCGGGTTTCCGCAAGCGGATGGCGCGCCGCCTGCCGGAAGACGAATGGTTGTACCCGAACATCAACACCGGCTGCATCGTCAAATTCAACGAGCGCGGCCAAATCCTCGAGACACTATGGGATTTCGGCGGCGAGAGCCATCCGATGATCACCTCGATGCGCGAAGACCGCGGCCACCTGTACATCGGCGGCATCACCAACAACCGCATCGGTTGCTATGCATTGCCGAATGCCGATCCGCACTGGACCGCCTTCGACAGCTACTGGAGTCAGCGATGATGACCAATCCTTTCACGGACCTCGTCGACCGCTTTTTCGGGCGCAACTGCTACGGCGTCACCAAGCCGTCAATGGATGGCGCACTGCGTCCGAATTCCATGCTCGATGAAGCGGCCGTGCTGCTGGCCGGCGACGAGGCTGACAACGTGGTGTGCCACGACGGCAGCGTGCTCTGCACCGTCGGGCGCGAAGTGCGCCGGCTCGGCCCGGATGGGCAGGTCGACACCGTGCATCAGTTGCCCGCAGTGGCCACCGCGATGGCCGTGTCGCCGGCCGGCCGACTGGCCGTGGCGCTGGCCGATGGCTTCATCATGGTGTTCGACAAAGGCCACCCGACTACGCTGCGGGCGCCGGTCGACTGCGGGCTGAAGTGCCTGACGGCGCTGGCCTTCCTGTCGGACGACGAACTGGTGCTCGCCAATGGCTCGTCCAGACACGCGCCATCGGCCTGGCAAGCCGACCTGATGGAGCGCAACCGGACGGGCTCGGTCTGGCGGCTCAGTGTGCTCAACGACAAGATGCAGCGACTGGCCGGCGGTCTCGGTTATCCATGCGGCTTGCTGCCGGATGGCGATGCAGTAGTGGTAGCCGAAGCGTGGTCACACCGGCTGGTGCGGATGTCGCTGGCGTCGAAAGCCTGCGAACCCGTGCTGGTCGATCTGCCCGGTTACCCGGGACGCATGGTGCGCGATGCGCAGGGCGCGCCATGGCTGTGCCTGTTTGCGCCACGCAGCCAGCTGATCGAATTCGTGCTGCGCGAACCGCAGTATTGCCGCGAAATGATGCGCACCATTCCGCGGGACTACTGGATTGCGCCGGCTTATCGCTCCGGCGACTCGTTCCACGAACCGTTGCAGGGCGGCTCGGTGAAGCAGATGGGCATCCTCAAGCCGTGGGCGCCGACGCGCTCGTATGGGCTGGTCGTCAAGCTCGATGCGCAGTTCCAGCCGGTGGCGAGTTTCCACAGCCGCGCCGACGGCAAGCGCCACGGCGTCACCAGCATCACCCCGCATGGCACCGGCATGGTCGTTTCCTCACGCGGAGGCCGCGCACTGCTGGCCCTCCAGGACTGAACCCCAACTTCGCACACCATGGAACCACTCGTCGAATTCCGCAATGTCAGCAAGGCCTATCATGGCGTGCCCGCCGTCACCGGCGTCTCCCTGACGCTGAACCGCGGGGAGATACATGCGCTGCTCGGCGAGAACGGCGCCGGCAAGTCGACGCTGACCAAGATGCTGGCCGGCGTGGTCAGCGTCAGCTCTGGCGAAATCTGGTTCGGCGGCCGTCCGGTGCAGTTTGCTTCGCCGCTCGAAGCGCTGCATGCCGGGATCGCGATGGTGTATCAGGAGACCAGCCTCGTGCCGTCGCTGACGGTCGCGCAGAATCTTTACCTCGGCAACGAGAAGCTGTTCAACCGGCTGCGCGGGCTCTACATCGCTGCACAGCAGTTCCTGCAGACGCTGAACTTTCCGGTCGACCCGACGCTGAACGTGTCGCAACTGGGCGCGGCGCAGAAGCAGATGGTCGAGATCGCGCGCGCGGTGCACCACAAGGCGCGCCTGATCATTTTCGACGAGCCGACCGCGACGCTGACGCCGGAGGAGAAGGGGCACTTCTTTTCACTGGTCAAACGGCTGAAGAATGACGGCGTGACGATTGTCTTCATCACGCATGCGCTGGAAGAGGCGCTGGCGGTCTCGGACCGCATCACCGTGCTGCGTGACGGCGAGCTGGTCAGCAGCGATCTCGCATCACGCTTTGATCGCGACAGCATCGTGCGCGCCATGGTCGGTCGCACGCTGACCAACGAGATCTATCACCAGAAAGACCGCCAGGTGCGCGCTGCCGGCCGCAAGGTGCTGAACGTGCAGAACCTGTCGGTCGGCCGGCTGGTGCGCAACAGTTCGTTCTCGATTTTCGCAGGGCAGATCACCGGCGTCTTCGGCCTGATCGGGTCCGGGCGGACCGAGATGGCGCGGGTGATTGCCGGCGTGGACAAGCGCAACCATTTCCATGGCGGCGAAGTCTTTTTCGAGGATCGTCCGGTGCGCTATCTCGTTCCACGTCCGGCGGTGAATGACGGAATTGCGTACATCACCGAAGACCGCAAGCGCGACGGCTTCTTCGAAACCATGTCGATCTCCTCAAACATCCATGCAGGGCGGCTGGCCGCCGAACCCGGGCAGGCATGGTGGATACGGCGCGCCGATGCAGGCAGCGCCGCGTCCGATTGGATCAGGGCATTGAACATCAAGGCCATCAGCGGCGACGCGCGTGTGATCGAACTGTCGGGAGGAAACCAGCAGAAGGTGGTGATCGCCAAGGCGCTGATACAGAAGCCGAAGCTGGTGATCTTCGACGAACCGACGCGCGGCGTGGACGTGGGCGCGATTGCCGAGATTCACCAGCTGATCAACCAGCTTGCCGATGAAGGGCTGGCGGTGGTGGTGATCTCATCCTATCTTCCCGAGATCATGAACCTGTCGGATCGCATCCTCGTCGCGCGCAAGGGGCGGATCGTCGAGGAATTCGGCGCGAAAGACGCGACCGACGAAAAGATCATGTACGCAGCGATCCATTGATCCTGCGTTCCGGGAGCTGGCCTGCTTCATGCCTCCGGTGACGATGATAATCGGCGTAGTACAGCAGCATTCTGATCAGGATGCCAATCATCAGCGACATGGCGAGTTCGTTGAAGATCGGATGAGGATGCAGAACGCGCCGGGCGTCACAACCAGCACGGTGCGCACGGCCCCGCTTATTTCAGGCGCTGGCCTTCGCTGTCGAACACTTCCAGCCGGATGGGTATGCCCTGGCCGACGCTTTGCGTGACGGTGCAGAAGGCCTCGAACTGCCCCATCACGCGTTCCGTCTGCTCCAGTGCAGCCGCGGGAACGCCGACCTGCAGTCGCGCATTCATGTTCAGCACGCGCAGCCTGTTTTCAGAATTGCGTCCGACCTCCGCGGTGACCACGCATTGCAAAGGTTCGGGTTGCTGTTTGAATTTTCGGTATGCAAAGAGCAGCGAATCCGACAGGCAGTTGCCGACAGCCGCACACAGCATCTGTACCGGTGACGGGCCGGCGCCGGTTCCGAGCGGCGCGGGCTCGTCCGATATCAGCGGCGGCATCTGCTCGTCAAAGCTCACTTCAAATCGATAATCTTGCTGCTGCCGCAGGGAGACGCTGACTTGATTTTCCGACATGGTATTTCCCTTCGCTCGTGATCTTCGGCCTCCGGCCGTTGCTGCGCATCTCGCGAAAGCACGCGAATTTCTATGGAAAGAACGAACGTGCTGGCCTGTCGCGCCGCTGATTTTTCCGCCCCTGCGGGGAAGGGGCTTCCGCATCAGCACGACAGTTTTATTGTAAACTATTTGCGTAAACAAGCAAATAGGTGATTGGCTACCGTCATTCGGTCTGCTCATGTATCATCAACGCGTTCCTGCCCAAGGCGCAGCCATGCAAAATTTTTCACCCGAGGCGCTGCAACAAGTCGCCGAATATTTCCAGGCTCTGTCAGAGCCGACCCGGTTGCAGATACTGAATCTGTTGCGAACGGGCGCGCAAAATGTCGGCGAGATCGCCCAGGCATGCAATTGCTCGTCCGCCAATGTGTCACGGCATTTGTCCATGCTGACGCGCAAAGGATTGCTCGAGCGTGAAAGCCGCGGCAACACGGTCTATTACGCAATTGCTGACGAGTCCATCTACGAGTTGTGTGATCTTGTCTGCGGCCAGATTGCCCGGCACATGACGCGATCGATCACTGAAAATAAATTGTTCAAAAAATTCACATAGCCCATCGCCTTTCGGGCTGTGTGCCGTGAACTGCCCGAATGCCGCAGCATTCGGCTGATTCCGTTGGTCGCAACCCGAGCCGGAGGTGCCAGTCAATGACTTTGAATTCGTGGTGGCCATCGCTGTTGGCAGTCCTGATCATTCTGCTCTACGAGATCGGACTGACCATTGCCGAACGACGCCGGCCTGAGCGCGTAGCCCGCAGCAGCCATGCCCAGCTGCGGCAAGCGTGGTTCGATGCAATCGCCGGGCAAGCGGGAAGTGAGATCCTGGCTGTTCAGACATTGCGCAATTCGCTGATGTCCGCAACGATGACGGCGTCCACGGCGGCTTTGGGCCTGATGGGCACGGCCAGTCTGGCCGCGCCGTCGCTGCACGAAGCGCTGGCAGGCGAGGCAGGGTGGGGCGCGCTGCTGGCGCCGCGCCCGATGCTCGAGCTGATGCTGCTGGGCTTGTTGTTCGTTTCGCTGGCCTCATCGGTGATGGCTGTCCGCTATTACACGCATGTGAGTTTCATTGCAGGCATACCGGCGAATTCACCCATCAAACCGCAATGGCTCCCGATCGGTCGCCTGTACATTGCACAAGCGGGCCGGCTGTATAGCGTCGGACTGCGGCATCTGGTATTGGTCGCGCCGATTGTCGCCGCTTTGCTGCTGCCGCTTGCCGGACCGGTTGCCGCCTTGCTGACCGTCCTGGTGCTGTTGCGCTTTGACCGGGTTCAGGCAGATACGACGCCCGTCGGCGACTGAAAAGAGGATTCCACGCAACGGATCTGTCCCGATTGACTGGCGAAGAATCGCGTACCTGACGAGCGACTTCGCGACGGCCACATCCTGTGGCGCCGGGTTCGCAGCATTCCGACGATGATTTTCTTCAGGCAGGGACAAGAAATTGCGCGCGTGTCCGGCGCCATGTCATCAGCAGACATTGAATGCTGGCTGCAAGCCCATAGGTAGCAGTCGTCAGTGGATTCAATTTTTCCCGGAGGCCCCATGTATTCATTCCAGACCCGCTTGCCGCTCTCACTGGAGCAAGCCATGCCCAAAGTGCTGGAGCTGCTGAAAAGCGAAGGTTTCGGCGTGCTGATGGACCTGGACATTCAGGCGACGATGAAGCAGAAGATCGGCGCTGACATTCCTGCGTACCACATCCTCGGCGCCTGCAACCCGCAGCTCGCGCATCAGGCGTTGATGGCGGAGCCTGATATCGGGGCGCTGCTTCCTTGTAACGTCGTCGTGCGCGCTGACGGCGATCAGACCGTCGTCAGTTTCATGGACCCGCAGGCGATGACGCAGCTGACCGCCAATCCGCAAGTGCATTCGGTGGCGAACGAAGCGGAAGCGCGATTGCGGCGCGTCTGCGCCGCGCTGGAAGCCGGCAACTCGTCGCAAGCGTGACGGCCGAATCCATCGGCAGACCGTCGGCGGCAACGCCGCCCGCGCAGCACACGCACGGTGGACATCGATTGCGCATCCCGGATCGCGTGGCGGCAGGCGCGATCCTGCGGGTGCTGTCGCACCCGGTATGACGGAGCGTGCGCGGCTGGCGATCTGCCGTTGCCAGTCGAATCGCGAATGTCAGGCTTCGGTCAGCTGCTGATTCACCAGTTCCAGCAGGCGACTGACGCCGACAGGTTCGTTCTTTATCAATGGCACAAGCGCATACCGGCGCGCATGCTTCGAGGCGACGGCATCGATTTCCCGCAGCTCGTTGCGCGCGCGCTGGCGCAGCAACGCTGAGGCCGGCGCACAGGCGGCCAGGCTGTTGTTGATGATCCATGCCCACGGCTCGATGCCGGCACGGCGCAGGTCGGCCTGCAAATTGGCCGCTTCCAGCACCGGTGTGGTCTCGGCGAGGGTGACGATCAGCACCTTGGTCTGTCTGGGATCCTGCAGCTGCATCATCGGCGTGGTGAAATGAACGCCGGTCTCGCCCATCTGGCGAACGATGTCGCGGTGGTAAGCGCCGGTCGCGTCCAGCAACAGTAAAGTGTGTCCGGTCGGCGCGGTGTCCATCACCACGAATTTTTTGCCTGCCTCACGAATGATGCGAGAGAACGCCTGAAACACCGCAATTTCTTCGGTACAGGGCGACCGCAAATCTTCTTCAAGCATGGCCCGGCCTTCGGCGTCCAGGTTCGCCCCTCTGGTGGCCATCACATGCTCGCGATAGCGCGCAGTGACTTCGTGCGGATCGATGCGGCTGATGGTGAGATTGCCCAGCGTTCCGTCCAGCGTCTGCGCCAGGTGCGCAGCCGGATCGGAGGTGGTCAGGTGCACCGGCAAGCCGCGATGCGCGAGCTCCACCGCCACGGCGGCGGCCAGCGTGGTCTTGCCGACGCCGCCTTTACCCATCAGCATCACCAGGCCATGGCCGTCCGCGGCGATGTCGTCCACCAGCTTCGACAGGGCCGGCGCTTCGGGCACGCTCACCATCGGCGCCTCCGCGCCTGCAGCCGCAGGAATCGGATCGTCGCTGAACAGCTGGCGCAGGGCGGCGAGGCCCACGAGGTTGAATGGTTTGAGGGCAAGGCTGTCTTGCGGCAGCTCCCTGAGTTCGGCGGGCATCTGCCCGAGCGCCGACGCCTCGCGCGCATGGATCGCTGCCGCGAGCGGATCGTCAGCGAGAGCCGTATCGGGCAACCTGCCGTTGATCACCAGGTACTGCTGTGTCAGGCCAATCGCGGCCAGCTCCTGGCGGGTTCGCGCGGCTTCGCGCAGGGTGGCTGCCTGAGCGCGCGCCACCAGCACGAGCCGGGTGCGCGCGGGGTCGGCCAATGCCTGCACCGCCGCCTTGTAGCGGGAGCGCTGCTTCTCCAGCCCGGCCAGCGGGCCCAGGCAGGAAGCATCGCCTTTCCCGGCCTCCAGGAACCCGCTCCATGCACCGGGCAATTGCAGCAGACGCAGCGTGTGGCCTGTGGGCGCCGTGTCGAAGACGATATGATCAAAGCCGGCGGTGACGGTTGAGTCGGTCAGCAACCCGGTGAACTCGTCGAATGCGGCGATCTCGGTCGTGCAAGCGCCCGACAGTTGTTCTTCAATTCCTTTGACCACGGCTTCGGGCAAGACACCGCGCACCGGATCGACGATATGGTTTCGGTAAGCCTGCGCGGCCGCCTGTGGATCGATCTCCAGTGCAGACAGGTTGGGTACGCTGGCAATCGGCGTGATCTGGTTGCCGATCGCGATATCGAAAACCTGCCCCACGTTCGACGCCGGGTCCGTGCTGACCAGCAGCACCTTTCGACCTGCATCAGCCAGCACAACAGCGCAGGCACAGGCGATGGATGTTTTGCCCACGCCGCCTTTCCCGGTGAAGAACAGGTAGCGTGGCGGATTATCGAGAAAATTCATGAAGTGTCCCGGCGTTCAGCAGCAGCGGTTGGAAGAGCAGCAAGGAGAATCCGTCGTGGCTGCCGCCGGCGGAACAGGCAGACCGGCCCAGCGGGCCAGATCCTGGCGCGACGGATAGCGACCTGCGAGCGCCAGCTGGCCATCGACCAGCGTCACCGGCAGCACGGTCTGGCCAGCGGATTGCAGAAGGTTCTTGATGGTGTCGTTGGAGGCAAAGGCCAGCGGCTGCTGCGACAGGTTGAAGCGCTCGATCTGCGCGCCCTTTTGCCTGGCCCAGTCGACATCGGCAGCGAATGTCACCAGGTTCTGGTCTACCGCGATGCCGCATACGCCCGTGCTGCAGCACATGGCCGGATCGAAAATCTGGATGCTTTTCATGCTTGAACTCCTTGATGTGCATGCGCGCTGACG
>JACCEB011735597.1_pt1 | contig 12581 bp, 7 predicted proteins | sample 7454761 | NCBI WGS metagenome assembly JACCEB01 (sample SAMN15323454, study PRJNA562643) | freshwater metagenome | isolation source: river surface water | place: USA:Blue River Watershed | collected 2017-08-18 | reverse complement strand
TGGCGCGTCACGCCGCGGGCGCCGGGTGGCTGGCGCATGTCGTTCTCGGTCGACCTGTGACCGGGCGCGCGGCACCACGAGACCCATGGCAACCGCGCCCGTGACCTCCGGCCCGACGGCAGCGCCCTCGCCTTCGCCGCTGTCGCCCGGTCGCGCCTGGTTGCTGTGCGCGCTGCTGTTCTGTTCCGCCGCGCTGTGCTTTCTCGACCGGCAGGTGCTGAGCGTGCTCGCGCCGGTGATCACGACGGAGTTCGGGATGACCAACACGGTCTACTCGCGCATCGTGTTCGCGTTCGTGCTGAGCTACACGGTCATGCTGGCGCTGGGCGGGCGCGTCATGGACCGGCTCGGGCCGCGGCGGGGCTTGTCGCTCGCCGTCGGCTTCTGGTCGCTGGCCAGCGCGGCGCACGCGCTGGTGGTCGGACCGTGGACGCTCGGCCTCGCTCGTTTTTTCCTCGGCGTGGGCGAGGGGCCAGCCATTCCCGGCGCGATCAAGGGGGCGGTCGAGTGGATGGACGCGAAACGGCGCGGCGTGGCGATCGGCCTCGTGAGCAGCGGCGCGGCGCTCGGCTCGGTGCTGGCGCCGCCGCTTACGGTGTGGGCGGCGGGGCATGTCGGGTGGCGCGGTGCCTTCGGCGCGACGGCCGTGCTCGGCGTCGCGTGGCTCGCGGCGTGGACGCTGGCCTTCCGCGGGTTGCCGGCCGGGGCGGGCGGCGCGGGCGCCGGGACGACCGCGACGCCGTGGCGGGACCTGGTGGCCCGTCCGGACGTGCGGCGCCTGCTGGCGGCGCGTTTCTGTTTCGATCCGGTCTTCTATTTCTACATGTTCTGGATCCCGCAGTATCTGGCGCGCGAGCGCGGCATGTCGCTCGCGCAGATCGGGGCGCTGATGTGGATCCCGTTCGTGGCGCTCGAAGTGGCCAACATCGGCGCGGGCCAGGTCTCGGACACGCTGGTGGCGCGCGGGTGGCCGCGGCGACGGGCGCGGATGATCTTGATGGGGATCGCGGCGGCGCTCACGCCCGCCTCGTTCGCCGCGTCGCTGGCCGGCACGCCGGCGCTGGCGATCGGCCTGATGGCGGTGCTGCTCTTTGCGCACGGCATCTGGATCACGAATTTCATGACCCTGGTGGGCGAGACGGTCGCGCGCGACGACGTGGCGACGACCGTCGGGCTCACCGGCATGTGCGGCGGCATCGCCGGCATGCTTTCGAATCTCGTGATCGGTCCGGTGGTCGACGCGCAGGGCTTCTCGCCCGTCTTCCTCGCGTCCGCCGTCGTCTATCCGCTCGCGTGGTTCATTCTGCGGGCGGGCAAACCGATCCGCTGAACGCCGTTTTCCATGCATCCGACCGATTCCAGTCCCGGCCCCTCCGTCCCGCGCATCCCGCGCCGCAAACCCCGCACCGCGCGCGTGGGGATCTTCGGCGTGGGCCACCACACGTATTGGGGCCAGTTCCCGGGGCTGCGCGACGAGATGCTGGGCAAGATGGACGTGCTCGTCGCGCGCGTGGCGGCGACGGGCGTGCAGACGACGAACTTCGGTCTCGTGGACACGGCGCAGGCGGCCTACGCGCTGCTGCCGCGCCTGAAGGCGGCCGACCTCGACCTGGTGTTTTGCGACATGGTGACCTACGCGACCTCGGCGACGTTCGGCGCGATCGTGCGGGCGCTGGATATCCCGATCGTGCTGGTGGCGCTGCAGCCGATGGCGGCGATGGATTACGCGCGGGCGACGACGCGGATGCAGCTGGCGAACGACGATTTCTGCTCGGTGCCGGAATTCACGGGCGTGGCGATCCGCATGGGCAAGCGCGCGCCGGAGGTGATCCTCGGCACGTTGCACGACGACCCGGCGGCGGAGGCCGAGTTGACCGAATGGTGCGAGATCGCGATGGCGCTGCACGACGTGAAGCGGGCGCGCATCGGGCATTTCGGCCATCCGATCGAGCACATGCTGGATATGCAGACCGACCAGACGGCGCTGACGGCCGCGTTTGGCTGCCACATCGTGCAGACGGAGGCGGACGACCTGCTGCGCCTCGAGCGCGAGGTGACGGCGGCGGAGATCGCGGCGAAGAGCGCGGAGATCCTGGCGTTGTTCGACACCCCGGACCCGAAGGCCGATCCGCTCACGCGCAAGCTCACCGACGAGGACCTGGCCACGGCCGCGCGCGTGGCGGTGGCGCTGGACAAGTTTGTCGCGCACCACGACCTCGACGGACTCGCCTACTACTACGAAGGGGAGCCGGGCAGCGCATTGCGCACGCTCGTGACCAATCTGATCGTGGGGAATTCGCTGCTGACCGCGGCGGGATTCCCGATGTGCGGCGAGTCCGACCTGAAAACCTGCCTCGCGATGCTGATCATGGACCGGCTCGGCATCGGCGGGAGCTTCGCGGAGTTCCATCCCGTCGACTTCAAGGAAGGCTTCGTGCTCGTCGGGCACGACGGGCCGCACCACCTCAACATCGCCGACGGCAAGCCGGTGCTGCGCAGCCTGGTGAAATACCACGGCAAGCCGGGTCACGGCGCGTCGGTGGAGTTCAAACTGAAGGAGGGGCCGATCACGATGCTGAGCGTCGGCGTGACGGCGCAGGGGAAGTTCAAATTCATCGTCGCGGAAGGCGAAAGCGTGCGCGGTCCGATCCCGGCGACGGGGAACACGAATACCCGCGGGTTTTTCCGGCCCGACGTGCGGACGTTTTTGAAGCGCTGGGTCGCGGAAGGTCCGACGCACCATTTTGCGCTGGGGCTCGGGCACCGCGCGCAGGCCTTGCGGCGGATCGGCGAGGCGCTGGGCATCGAGACGGTGATCATCGACGGAGGGAAATGACCATGCGCCGACTCGCAGCCGCCGCCGTGCTGGGTTGGTCGGGCGTGGCCTGGGGTGGGATCACGGCCCGGGCGGCCGTGCCCGAGCCGACCCTCGAGGCCGGGTTTGTCGCGCCGCCCCCGGCGGCCCGGCCGCACACGTATTGGCTGTGGCTCAACGGCCACGTCGACCTGCCGACTGCCGCGGAGGAGTTGAAGGCGATGCAGGCGGCGGGACTCGGCGGCGTGCTCCTGTTCGAAATGGGCGCGCGCGGCGATCCGGCGACCACGCCGCCGCCGGGCCCGGCGTTTCTCAGCCCGGAGTGGGTGCGGCGCCTGCGGGTGACGACCGACCAGGCGAAGGCGCTCGGCCTGCAGGTCGACATGTCGGTGATCAGCAGCTGGGACATGGGCGGACCGTGGATCGAACCGAAACACGCCGTGATGAACCTTTACGCCACGGAGGCGACGGTGACGGCGCCGGGCGAAAGCGAAATCGAGGTGGCGTTGCCGTTTCCGACGCCGGAGCGGGCAGCCCCGTTGGGGCCGGACGGCAAGCCGGCGTTCTGGACCGACGTGGCGGTGCTGGCCCTGCGCGAGCCGCGGCGGCGCGCGGCGCACGAGTTTGTGCTGCGCCTCGACCCGGTGGGGGAGCATGCGGTGACGGCGGTCGCGTTGGATCCGGGCAAACCGGACGCGCCCGCGGCGCTGGCGGGCACGCTCACGCCCGTGCGCGGGTTCGCCGTGGCGGTTTCCACCACGGGCACGCGCGACGAAGATTTCCGGGAAGTGCTGCGCGGCGAACTGGCGCCGACGCCCGGCCCGCAGCGCTTCGCGTTGCCGGCCGGCACGCGGGCGCGGCACGTGCGGTTGCAACTGCTGGGCGGGCACGACGCTACCAAGACCCGTTGGACGCTCGGTGAGTTCGAGGTCTTCGATGCGGCGGGAAAGAACCTCGCGGCCTCCCACCGGGCGGACCAGACCCGCGACGGCGCGCTGCTGGTGCGCGAGCCCGTGCCGCTGACCTATACGGCGTGGAGCGCGCCGAAGATCCACGACGGGCTGCGCGCGGGCGGCGGCGGCGTTTTCGCGACGGCAGGCCGGCCGTCGTTCGACCTCGCGAGCCTCGACGACGTGGTGGACGTGACGGCGCGCGTCGGGCGGGACGGCCGGCTGCGCTGGGCGGCGCCCGCGGGCACCTGGACGATCCTGCGCGCCGTGTGCATGGTGACGGGGGAGAAGTTGAAAGTGCCGAGTCCGGCCTCGGACGGGCTGGCAAGCGACCACCTGAACCCGGAGGCGACGCGGTTGCACATGGACAATGTGATCGCGCGGCTGCGGGCAGGGCTGGGCCAGGATCTGGCCGGGAGCGGGATAGAAAATCTTTACCTCGCCAGCTACGAGGTGGTCGGGCGCGTGTGGTCGCCGGTGTTCGCGGGCGAGTTCAAGCGCCGGCGCGGCTACGACCTCACGCGATGGTTGCCGGCGATCTTCGGCGCCCGCATCGGCGGCGACGAGACGACGGAGCGCTTCCTTTTCGACTACCGGAAAACGATGGGCGAGGTCGTGGTCGACGCCTATTACCGGACGGCGGCGGAGGTGGCGCGCAAAGCGGGTTTGAAAATCAAGTCGGAGGCCGGCGGACCGGGACCGCCGATCCACACGCCGCCGGTCGAGGCGCTCTCGGCCTACGGCGCGATCGACAACGTGCAGGGCGAGTTCTGGCCGTTCTGGCCGGACAACGATGCGATCAACGTCATCAAGGAACCGGCCTCGGCGGCGCACCTCTACGGCAAGCCGCGCGTCCACCTGGAAGCGTTCACTTCGTTCCATCACTGGGCCGAGGGACCGCAGGACCTGAAGGCGAGCGCGGACCGGGTGTTCACCGAGGGCGGCAACCACTTCGTCTGGCACACCTGGACCCACCAGGCGCCCGGCTACGGCCTGCCCGGGCTCGTCTACGGCGCCGGCACGCACCTCAGCCGGTCGGTCACGTGGTGGCCGCAGGCGAAGGCGTTTGTGGACTACCTGGCGCGCGGTTCGTTTCTGCTGCAGCGCGGCCGGTTCGTCGCCGACGTCCTCTACTACTATGGCGACGGCGGGATGAACTTCGTCGGGCCGAGGAAAAACCCGGCCGGACTCGGCGCCGGCTACGATTACGACGTGACCAACGCCGAAGTGATTTTGCACCGGCTCGAGGTCCGCGACGGCCGGCTGACAACCCCGGAAGGTGTGAGCTATGCGGCGCTGGTGCTGCCGGACCGCGACGACATTCATCCGCCGGTGCTGGAGAGAATCGAAGCGCTGGTGCGCGCGGGCGCGACCGTCGTCGGCCGACGCCCGACGCGCGCGAGCGGCCTGGAAGGATTTCCGGCGAGCGATGCGCGTGTGCGGGAGGTGGCGGCGCGGCTCTGGGGCGATCTCGACGGTGCGACCCGCACGAGCCGGCGGCATGGCGCCGGGCGGGTGTTCGGCGGCGTGGCGGAACGCGCGGTGTTGGCGGAACTCGGGGTGAAGCCGGATTTCACGGCGCCCGCGGCGCTGGATTACACGCACCGCACGGACGCGGAGGGAGAGATCTATTTTGTGCGCAACCGCACGGCGGCGCCGGTCCGGGCCGCGGTCACCTTGCGCGACGGCGGGGCCGACGGCGCCGTCGAACTGTGGGACCCGGTGCGCGGTTCCCGCCGCCGGGCGGGGGACGTGCGCGCCACGGCGGCCGGGCTCGAGTTGACCGTGGCGCTGCCGGCGAACGGCGCGGTTTTTGTGGTCGTGCGGCCACCGGGCCGGGCCTTGCCGGTGGACCCGGTCGCGGTCGCGCCCAAGTCGGCGCCGCTCGCGCTCGATGACGGCTGGGCGGTGACCTTTGCCTCGGAGTTCGAGGTGCCCGCCGCGTTGGCGCAGGCCACGGTCGGCCCGTGGACACGGGATGCGGCGCCGGACCTGCGCTACTTCGCGGGCAGCGGAAAATATCGGCGCTCGGTGACCTTGCCGGCGGGCTGGCGGGCCGGAGCGGGCCGCGTCGAACTCGAGCTCGGGCGCCTGTGGGCGGTCGGCGAGGTGTGGATCAACGGGACGCCGCTCGGCGCGGTGTGGGCGCCGCCCTTTGCGGTCGATTGCACCGCGGCCCTGCGCGACGGGGAAAACGAAATCGTCGTCGCGGTGACCGGCACCTGGCACAACCGCCTGGTCGGCGAGGCGCGCGGCGCCGTGCCGAAACGCACGCGCACCAACATCGCGGTGTCGCAACGCAAACCGTGGAAGGACCTCGAACCGATCGAGGCGGGTCTGTTCGGCCCGGTCCGGCTGGTGCCGCAGGGAGGCGCGACGCCGTGAGCCGCGCGGTGAACACGACGAGATGGGCGCTGGGCGGTGTGCTCGCGTTGCTCTGGGTGGTCGGGACGGCGGCGGCGCCCGCGGCCGCGTTGCGGCCCAACGTGCTCCTGTTGCTGGCGGACGACCTTGGTTACGGCGACCTCGGCTGCTACGGCGGCAAGGAGGTGCCGACGCAGCACCTCGACCGTCTCGCCCGGGAAGGTGTGCGGCTGACCGACGCCTACGTGACCTATCCGGCCTGCGCGCCGAGCCGGCTCAGCATCATGAGCGGGGCGTATCCGCAGCGCTTCGGGATGACCTGGAACGACGATCGCAGCGCGCACTCCCTGCCGGCGACCCAGGCGCTGGTGCCGGAGATCCTGCGCGCGGCGGGCTACCGGACGGCGCAGATCGGCAAGTGGAACCTTGTCCGGCCGGCGGAGGCCGTCTTCGACGAAGTGCACGACTACATCGAGTGGGAGTCGGACTATCTGCCGCAGGCCGACGGTCGCTACACCGGCAGCAACGCCACGACGAGCCCGGGATTTGCTTCGAGCAAGACCCAGGGCTGGGGACCGGCGCACGCCGGCGACGAGTATCTGACGGACCGGTTGGCGCGGCGGGCGGTCGAGTTCATCGGCCGCAACACCACCCGGCCGTTCTTCCTCTCGGTCGGTTTCAACGCGGTCCACAGCCCGTGGCAGGGGCGCGCGGCGGACCGCGCGCGCTTCGCCCACCTCGGGCACGAAGTGCAACAGCTCTACGCGTCGATGCTCGCGGCCCTGGACGACGGGGTGGGGCGGATTCTCGCGGCGTTGCGGGAGCACCGGCTGGAGGAAAACACCCTCGTGATCTTTCTCAGCGACAACGGGCCGGCGAAAGGCGGGCCGCACATCGAAGGCTGGAAAGCCGAGTGGCCGCAGCGGACCCTCGTGGTCGGTTCCGCGGGACCCCTGCGCGGGGCGAAGACGGACCTGTGGGAAGGCGGCATCCGCGAGCCGTGGATCGTGCGCTGGCCGGGCCGGTTGCCGGCCGGCGCCGACTACCGGGCGCCGGTGATCGCCAACGACCTCCTCCCGACGCTGGCGGCGGCGGCGGGCGCGCGGATCCCGGTGGGCACGGTCGTCGACGGCGTCGACCTGATGCCGTTCCTGCGCGGCGAGCAGGCGGGCGAGCCGCACGCGACGCTGTATTGGAAAATCAAATCCGCGGCGGCGTTGCGGCGCGGCGACTGGAAGCTCGTCATGCTCGAACCGCAGCGGACGCCGCAGCTCTACCGCCTGAGCGACGATCCCGGCGAGACGCGCGACCTTGCCGCGGCGCAGCCGGCGTTGACCCGGGACTTGCTGGCCGCGTGGACGGCGTGGAATGCGCCGCTCCCGCCGCCGGCGCGGAAGACGCCGCCGGCCAAAAAGAAATGACCACGCGCCGGCAGATGCTCCGGCGCCTGGCGGCCGGCGCCGCGATCGTGGCCACAGGCCGGAGCGCCGGTGCGGCGACGCCGGCCGTTGCGCCGGACCATCCGGCGGTCGGGTGGTCGGACCACGTGGCGCTGGAGCGGGCGCCGGACGGCGCGGTGCGCCCGCATCGCGGCCTCGATGTGCCGGGGCGCGGTTACCGTTGGGACAATCCCGGTGCCCGGTTCAGTTTTCGGACCGATGCACGGGCGGTGACGGTGCACCTCCGCTACAGCGACCGGCATACCTCGCCCTCGGCGCGGGCGCCGGCCGGGGTGTGGCTGATCGACGGGCGCGGGGACGAGCGGTGGGTGTTCACGAGCCGTGCGACGACGACGCAGCGCGCGGTCGAGGACCTCGATCTGGACTTGCCGGTGCCGCCCGACGGACGGGCGCACGACTATGCGATCGTGATGCCCTACGGGGATTCGGTGGACTTCCGCGGCCTCACCCTCGCCGGGGGCACCGCGTTGGAGCGGGCGGCGCCGCGACCGGCATTCCGCTACGTGGCTTACGGCGACTCGGTGACGCACGGTTTCACGGCGTCGCGGGTGGATCGGATTTATCCCTACCGGGTGGCGGCGATGCGCGGCTGGCAGACGGTGAATCTGGGGTTGGGCGGCCGGAGCGCGCGACCGGCGGAAGGCGCGGCGATCGGTGCGTTGGGCGGGGACCTGGTGACGATCGGCATCGGCGTGAACGATTGGCAGGGCGGCGTGGCGCCGGCGACCTACCGCGAGAACATGCGCGGGCTGATCGCCGGGCTGCGGGCGAAGCAGCCGCGTGTCCCGGTCCATGTGATCACGCCCCTCTGGGTGAGCGAGCGGTGGAAACCCGCCAAGGCCGCGTATCCGTTGGACGCGTATCGCGCGGCCCTGCGGACTCTGGTGGCCGAGCTGCGGGAAGGCGGGGACGCCGCGCTGCGGCTGGTCGAGGGACCGGAGTTGATCGATGCGGACGAGACGTATTTCGACCCGGTGCTCGTGCACCCGAACGACGCGGGCTTCGCGCAGCTGGCGACGCGCTTGGCGGAGCGGCTGGAGCCGTAGTGAGCGCCGAGGCGGCGAGGGAGCCGCGAGTCAGCGCGGCGGCTGGAAGCGGCTGCGGTAGGCGCGCGGCGTCTCGGCCATGAACTTGCGGAATTCCTTGGTGAAGTGGCTCTGGTCGGCGAAGCCGTAGGCGCTCGCCACTTCGGCGAGGGACTTGCGCGAGAAGACCAGTGCGCTGCAGCTCATGCGCACCCGGAGCTGGCGGAGGTAGTCGTGCGGGGAAACGTGATACGCGGCCTGGAATTGCCGTTCGAACGCGCGCACGGAGAGGCCGCAGACGCGCGCGAGATCCTCGTTGGTGATGCGTTCGGCGTAGCGCTGGCTGATGTGGCGGATGGCGACGCTGAGGGGCGAGGCGGAGCGGGACTCCGGATCGGGCGCGGTGGCCTCGGCCCGCGGCAGGGGGCGGGTGACGCCGGCGGTGCCGACGATGCGGCCGGAGGCGTCGCGAAGCGGCACCTTCGAGGTGACGCACCAGCGGGCCGTGTGGTTGAAGCGGCCGACCAGTTCGACGCGGCTGAGGATTTTCTCGCCGCGGAGGAGGCGCTCGTCGTCGATGCGGTATTGGTTGGCGAGCACCTCGCCGCAGAAATCGTAGTCGGTGCGGCCGATGAGTTCGGCGCGGGTCTTGACGCCGAAATTGAGCAGCAGCGCGACGTTGGCCCACTCGTAGTGGCCGGCCTCGTCCTTCATCCACATGGGCGTGTCCTCGAGGTAGTCGAAGAGCTCGATGACCTCGGGCGGGGCGGCGCCGATGCGGCCGAGGGTGGCGAGCATGTTGTCGTCGGGGGACGTCATGGGAGACGGAGTGATGCACGGCCGCCGGGCCGCGTGCAACCACCGGGCGCGCCGCGGCGCGATCAGCCGGCGCGGGTCGCGAGCAGGCGTTCGAGCAGGGGAAATTCGACGGGCTTGAGCAGGATCTGGTCGAAGCCGGCGGCGGTGCAGCGCGCGCGGTCGGGGGGCGGGCCGGAGCGGACGAGCGCGACGAGGCGCGGGCCGGTGCCGGCGCCGTGGTGGGCGCGGATGGCCTGCGCCACGGCGTAGCCGTCGAGTTCGGGCAGCTCGACGTCGAGCAGGATAAAATCGTAGCGGCGGGCGTTGGCGGCGGCGAGGGCGGCGGCGCCATTGTCCACGATGTCGGGATAGAGGCCGCGATCGGAGAAGAAATCGAGCATGCGCCGGCGGCTGGGGGCGTCGTCCTTGGCGATGAGCAGGCGCAGGCCGGGATCGAAACCGGCGCGGGCGGGGGATTCCGCACGGATCGCTTCCCCGGCGACCTCGGCGGGGAGGGAGACGTGGAAGACGGAGCCGAGGCCGGGCTCGCTCTCGCAGCCGATTTCGCCCCCGAGCAGGCGCACGATGCGCTGGGCGATCGCGAGCCCCAGGCCGGTGCCGCCGTGCCGGCGGGACAGCGACGAGTCGACTTGGCTGAAGGGCCGGAAGAGGTGATCGAGGGCGGCGGGCGGGATGCCGATGCCCGTGTCGGCGACCGCAAAACGAAGCAGCGTGCGCGGGGGGGCGCCGGCGGCGGCGGCCGCGCCGGGTTCGGCGTCGACGACCACGCGGACGGAGCCGGTGCGGGTGAATTTGACCGCGTTGCCGACGAGAATCATCAGAACCTGACGCAGACGCCACGGGTCGAGGCGGAGCGGCAGGGGGTCGCGCAGGCGGACGCGGACCGCGAGCTCGATGCCCTTTTTCAGGGCATGGGGGCGAAACTGCTCCGCCACCTGCTCCACGAGCGCGGCGACGGCGACGGGCTCGGGGCGCAGCCTGATCTGCCCCGTCTCGATTTTGGTGAAGTCGAGAATGTCGTCGACGAGGCGGAGCAACGCCTCGCCGGACGAGCAGATGGCTTCGGACCAGCGGTGGTGTTCCGCGGAGAGGGGGGCCTCGCGCAGGAGGCCGGCAAAGCCGAGCACCGCGTTGAGCGGAGTGCGGATTTCGTGCGACATCACGGCGAGGAACTCGCCCTTGGCCCGGTCGGCGGACTCGGCGCGATCCTTGGCGAGACGAAGTTCCTGTTCGGCGCGCCTGAGCTCCGAGATGTCGACCGCGGAGGCGATCACTTCGGTGACGAGATCGCCTTCGAAGCGCGGATGCAGCTGGGCGAAAATCTCGATGCCGGTGCGGGCATCGCGGTAAGCGACGGAGGTGTCGGCGCCGGACCAGGCTCGGGCGCAGGCGGCGTTGAGGGCGTCCACGTTCTCGGGGGCGGCGACCTCCTCGACGGTGCGGCCTTCGACGGTTTCGGGAAAAAGACCGAGCCGGTGGGCCAGGCGGCCGCGGCAGAGCGTGTGGACAAACCCGCGCGACGTGCGTCGCAAGCCGAGGATCATGCCTTGTTGCGACTCAAGGACCTCCTGGCAGTGGCGATGGATCGGGTTGCCGGGGTTTTCGCCTTCGGGCGCGCAGCAGACGTCGGACCCGGTGGTTTCTCCGACGGCGATGTCGGACCCGGGCGCGAGGAAGGCCGCGGCCCCGGCGGGCACGGCGCAGGAGCGGTCAGCACCGCCCGAAAACTCGCGGCAAGAAGTGGCGTCGGAAATGTCCCGCGAGTGCGGGCGAGGGAGCGGGGGATTCAAAGGCGGGGCTGGTGTTGTCGGCGGTCGCGGGGCGGAGTGCCGGCCGAAACCGGGGCGGCAACCGGTCCGCCGGTGGCCAAGGAGGAAAACGACGGAGCGGCGATCGGGGCGGAACGACCGCCGGCCGCAGCCGCGATGGGCGGTCCCGACCTCGTCCTTGAGGCGGCGGGCGCCGAGGAACCGGTTCCGGTGCCGGCGAACGCAACGTCGAGGCCGGATGGGACCGGGCTGTGGCCGCGGTTCGAGGTGCTTTCCGCAATCGCAACGCCGGGGCGGTGATACCCAGCGGTTCGGGCGGTGGAGCTGGGAGCGTGGATGGGCATCGGAATCGAGGCGGCGGAACGTTCGGCGAGTCTAGTCGCTCGGGGGCGGCGCGGAAATGAGTAGAATCACGCGATCGTGGATGGCCGGCGGGGGACGGCGCCCGATGGAACCGGAAAATTCTCGTGCCCGGGCGAACGCGACCACTAGCTCGGGCTCGCGCCGGAAGGTCCGTGTTGTCCGTGCGCCCGTCCTCTCCCAACCCCTCCCTCGCCATGTCGTTTTCCCGCTGTTCCCTGCGTGTTGTCCTCGGTCTCGGTTTGGCGGCCCTCTGGGCCGCCGGAGCGGCGGCGGCGCCGCTGCCGCGCAGCACGCCCGAGGCGCAGGGAGTGTCGTCGGCGGCGTTGCTCGACCTCGTCGAGGAGACGGAGCGGAAGATCGACGCGTTGCACAGCCTCATGATCGTGCGCGGCGGCCACGTGATCGCGGAGGGCTGGTGGGCGCCTTACGCGGCGGACGAACCGCACCTGCTGTATTCCTTGAGCAAGAGTTTTACGTCGACGGCGGTCGGACTCGCCGCGGCGGACGGCAAATTGTCGGTCGACGACCCGGTGCTGAAGTTTTTCCCGGAGGCCGCGCCGGAGAAGCCGAGTGCCAACCTTCGCGCGATGCGGATCAAGGATCTGCTCACGATGTCGACCGGCCAGCACAACGAGGACATCCAGGGATTTCCCTACAACGACCCCGACGGCGCGGTGAAGAAGTTCCTGCGCCTGCCGGTGGCGCACAAGCCCGGCACGCTGTTCGTCTACAACTCGCCGGCGACGTTCATGCAGTCGGCGATCGTGCAGAAAGTCACGGGCCAGAGCGTGCTCGACTACCTCGGGCCGCGGCTGTTTGCGCCGCTCGGCATCGAGCCACCGACCTGGGAGGCGAACCGCGAAGGCATCTCGATGGGCGGTTTCGGTCTCAGCCTGCGCACGGAGGACATCGCGAAATTCGGGCAACTTTACCTCCAGCGCGGCCAGTGGCAGGGCAAGCAGCTGGTGCCGGCGGCGTGGGTGGACACGGCGACGTCGCGCTGGGTGTCGAACGGC
>JACCEB011818575.1_pt1 | contig 12583 bp, 14 predicted proteins | sample 7454761 | NCBI WGS metagenome assembly JACCEB01 (sample SAMN15323454, study PRJNA562643) | freshwater metagenome | isolation source: river surface water | place: USA:Blue River Watershed | collected 2017-08-18 | reverse complement strand
TTAACTCAGATGGATTAACAAAATCAATTATATATTGTATATATTTTAATATACGTTTTATCATAAGTTCTTCTAATTTAGTTGTGTCTGTAATATTCGAATAAAGTTTTAATATATCAAAACATTTAGGATGAAACAAACAATTTGCATCAAAATATAAATTATGTATGTTCTCTAACTTTTTTAATATAATATTATCGTTTACATTATGTTTCATTAACCATACAAAAAATCCAGGTACGCCCATATTACTTTATAGATATATTCGTTTAAATGAAATATAAATAAACTTTAATATATAGAATTTTTAAATTTCAATTTATTTTTAAAATATATAATTAATATATATAAAAATGTCCGAATTTCAAAGAGAATTATTATCTGTAACATCCGCAGTTTCTGGAATGGAAGGTGGTGCAAAGAGAAGAGGCTCTAAAAAGGGATCCAAAAAGGGTTCTAAAAAAGGATCTAAAAAATCAATGATGCGTGCTGCTAAAAGAGATTCTAAAAAAGGATCCAAAAAAGGCTCTCGTAGACAAAAACGCGAGATGCCTCAATGGATGGTAGATATGATGGCTGTAAAGAAAGCAGTAAAGGCTGAACATTCAGATGTTAAAGATGGTCCAGCTCTTACTAAACTCGTAATGGAACACATTAAATCAAAAGGCAGTGTAAAAGCAGCAACAGAATCTATTCTTAATATGTCTGCATCTGATATTAAATCTAAATTAGATAAATTAACTAAAGAAATGGCCGCAAAACGTGCAGCTAAAAAATCCGCTTAAATATTTAAATTCAATTTAATTTAATTTAATTCAGTTAAATTGAATCAAATCAAATAAATTTCCATATAAATCTTTAAAAACTACTACTTTTCCATATTTTTCACATCTTGGTTCCTCCAAAAATTCAATATTATTTCTTTTATATAATTTATAATCTTCATCAAAATTGTCTGTATTTAAAATGAAAACAACTCTTCCTCCTGTCTGATTTCCAACATTATTTTTTTGAATTTCGTTATTTGCCTTGGCTAGAATTATATTCGAACCATTTAAATTTCCTTTAGGTTTTACTATTACTCTTCTTTTAATTCCTGACATCTTTATATCTTCTATCAAATCAAATCGTAGTTTATTTACATAAAAGTCTATGGCTTCATCGTAATCATCAACTAATAGAGTGAAACTTGCTATATATTGTGTCATCTTATTTTAATATGTATTTAAATAAACAAACTAAATCAAATAGAATATATAATTTTCAAATTTTATTACTTCTTAATAAAGATATTCCCTGAAAGAAAATCATTGATATCGAATCCATCACTGTTTGCATTACAATCACTCTGATGAATATAATATGAATAGAATTCTGGTCTATCCTTATACTTACAATCGCACTCAAAAGTCTTTGAAAAATATCCACGTTGGGCTGAATCAAAATATTCAGTATCATAAGTATGACTGACATCATTACTCGTAAAATCAATTTGCTTCTGAATGTAACAATCATAACAAAACATATATCTGTTGTTTAGGTTGAGAGATTCAATATATTCTGTCTCTCTCCAATAAGAAGTAGTATAAGCTATATTACAATTACAATTTATGCACTTGTGCAAAAACTTAATATCATCAATATCATAGTTATAAATTCTTTCAAGTCTAAATCTGTTTCCATTGGGAAACTTTAGGTCATAGCACAAATCATTCCTCTTAGTAGTATCATACCAAGATTCATATTTCTGTGTTCTAATTTGATAAATCTTATCACAATTCACTCTGCAATGATCACAATAATCATCCACATTGTGTTGATGATAATACTTACAATGCTTGTATAGCTTGTCATTGTAATAATGATAGTCAAAATCATCTTGAGTCCATCTGTAATCAGCTGGAATACAATCCCAATCACACACGTCCTTAAACCGGTGTGAGCAGTCATAGTTAACAGGACAATTACCCATAGTAATAGATTTTATTATTTGTTTTATCTTATAACTGTCAAAATATAATATATTTCAATTTTTTTATACATTATAAGGAATAAAAAAATCACTCTCAAATTGAATCTCATAATCATTCTTATAAGCTGAGTAAAATTCTGCTTCTTTTTGAAGGTAACAATCTTGACAATACATATGATTTTCATCGATGTTAATCTTGTTAATCTTGTTAATATTAGAATTATAGCCTTTCACACAAAATACAACATTCGATTTACAACATCTACATTCATAATTAAATTTGATGTCATCAATATTAGCTTCATAAATTCTTTCAATTCTGAATCTTTCATTTGGAGAAAGACAAAAATCGTAATAAGAAATATCCTTATTTTGTTCACTATTCTGAAAAATAATATTATATGCCTTGTCAAATTTTACTGTACAGAACTTACAATATCCTTTTCCACCCCTATAATGAGAATGTTCATGATAATAGATACAGTGTCTATGAAGTTTGTTATGATCTCTTTCATAATTATAAAATTCATCTTCATAATCTTCAAGTTTTCTCCAATCTTCAAGAATATCTGGTTCTACGCATTCTTTGTCACATACATCTTCATCGATGTGTGCACAATAGTCATAATTAACAGGACAGTTTCCCATGGAAATAGATTTTGTTATTTATTTTATCTTATAACTGTCAAAATATAATATATTTCAATTTTTTTATACATTATAAGGAATAAAAAGTAGTTGAATAAATCTTAAAATGTTATTAAAAAGTTGATAATAAAACATATTAAATATTAATTATTAATTATAAGAATTATAATGGATAAAATATTTGATTGTGTTGTATATCATTCACCATGCCCAGATGGAACATGTGCTGCATGGGCTGTGCAAAAGTATCATTCGGATTTAAATAAAGAAATAGAAATGTTTCCATGTAGAGCAGGAAATTCACCAGATAAAGAACTAAGTTATTTTGCTGGAAAAAATATTGTATTTGTAGATATATGTCCTTCTACTGAATACGTATTACAGCTATCAGAAATAGCAAAATCAATTCATATTATAGATCATCATAAAACAAATTTTGAAAAATTTCTTGAATTAGAAAGAATTCCAGAAAATATTTCTTGTAACTTTGATATGAATTTAAGCGGATGTCAATTAACATGGAGATATTTCTTTTCGGAAGAGGAACCATGGTTTGTTTCCTATATAGGGGATAGAGATATTTGGAAGTTTGCATTACCTCATACAAACGAATACTTTTCAGGAATAATGGAAGAAAATCTTATGAATTTAGAAGGTTTTCAAAAAATGTATAATAATCTTGGAAATGACGAATTTCTGATTAATATTTTTAATTCTGGTAAAAAGGCATTAGAATTTAGAGAAAAATGTATTCAAAATGTATTAAAATTCAATAAATTGCACTGTACTTATAAGGAATATAACATTTGGCTCTACTTTTGCTCGAAGGAACTTACATCGGATGTTGGTAATCGTCTTATGAAATATAAATTTGAAGATGAAACAACTTTGCCTGATTTTACAGTTGGATGGATTTATGATGTTGAGAATGATGAATTTTGGATTAGTATGAGAAGTATGGATGATCGAGTTGATGTTAGTAAAATATGCAAAGAATTTGGAGGAGGTGGTCATCGTAACGCAGCTGGATGTACTATTAAAGGAAAGCTAAGAGATATATTTGTTCCTTTTAAGACTGAATAATTTTATTAAAAAAATTGAAAAAAAAAATATCTTTAGAGACTTTTATTTATTATTTCCTATAAAATTGTGATGTCTTCTGTATTTGTTCTTTTTAGATATCATACCGAAAATGAGACTTATCGGTATCTACACGAAATCATGCTTAGTGAAAATGAAACAGAAAATATTCTCCGATACGGAACCCAAATTATGTATATTGAAACAGTTGATGTGATTGATATTATTCAATTATTTACATCAAGACCAACTACTATTAGAACAATTCAGATTGAAGAAAATGATTATGATTCGGATTTAGATAGTGAATCTGAGAGTGAAATATATTCTGATGACTTGATTGATGAAATCGAAATGTATGCAAGAGAAAACATTCATATTATGTGGATTGAACCAGCTCATTGGAATTGTAATTTTCGTAGTATCTGTGGTTGTGGATGTGACGACTTACATGATGGTTGGAGTGATGAATATTGCAATCCATATCCACGTGATGCGTATACCTTTTCGAATGATTTAGTTCAATATGAAGATGATTATTTTGATTAGAAAACTCTTCCACTTTCATCCCACACATGATATTCATTATCATTTATAATTTCAAGATATTGTAATCTTCTATTGGGATGTTTTTGTTTATGTTTTCTATAATTTTCATCAAACATATCAAATGCTGAACTTGAACCATTATCAACTCTCCATATCTTATCACCACATGTTCCATTTATATCCTTATTAAAAAGAAAGGATTGTGGGGTGTGACCAATAATCATTTTATCTACATTAAATAATTTTAATACTTTTGAAATATTATCACTACAAGAAGGATAATCAACCGATACACCGGCGGGAATACTTCCAAGTACACGAGTCCAGAACATTGAATCAGAAGAACGAACAAGATTTGAAACTTTATTTGTTTGAACCAAGCCGAGGAGCCATTTCTTTATTAATATATTTACATGTTCAACATCTAAATACCCAGTAAATTTGAATTTATTAACCAGTGCATCAATAATTCCAGCATGTACAAATAAATTAGAACCAATTATAACAGTCGCATTACGAGTACATCCTAAAAATTTACCATATTCATTTCCTGGTTTAAATGCATGTTTTCTTGCTTCAACACCATCCTCAAAATTTATACCTTCGATTTTATATTTTTTTAATATATTTTTTAATCCTTTAAAAGATACATATTGTACCTCTCCTAATGCATTTAATAGTTCATGATTTCCTAATAATGATATTACAGCGCCACCTTTTTTAACTGCTTGTTCGTGTAAATTTGTAAATAATTTTAATATCTTTGTGTCTGAATCTTCATCACCTTCTTCAATTGCCTTTGGATGGTCACATGTATATGTTTCATTTGGTCTGCATCTATCTATCTGATCTCCGACTTGAACTACAAAAGTCTCTCCTCCAATCCATTCCATTTCATATTCTATTTCTTCTTCGGATAAACTTTCAGTAATAGATATATTAACATCGTCGTATCCACCTTTCATGTGTTTTTTTTTATTTTTTTTCTTTTTTTTTACATCAGATATTGTATTATATGATGTTATTTGTGTTCTTGTAATTTTTCTTTCATTAACAACACGTGCAAGTTTGGCCATTTGAAATAATTTAACAATCATTTCATAATCACCATGAATATCACCAAATACAACTATTCTATTTACTTTAGGAAATATAAAAGGCGTAAAGCTGTAATCACTACAATACGTTTTATGTTCATTATTTTTAAAATCCTCAACCTTAGAATCCATATAATATATATATATTTATTATATTATTTATTAATATTTATTGACCAATTTAATGGATTTGGTGGAGTATTTTTATTAGTAATCTGTATATTACCAATTTCAAGTAATTTAGAATATTGTTCAGAATCATATATATTATATCCTCTCATTAATGGATCTTCTAAATATCTTTTCATGACTTGTATCAATTTCTTATTTTTTTCCATTATGTCTTCTTCATCCAATTCATTTGATTTAATTGAACTATCATTTAATTTTCTTAATTCTTTAAAATACATTTCTACATCTCCTGATGGAGAAATTATATTTGTTGTATATTTTCTTGTATTTTTTTCTATTTTTTCGACATATTCCTCTATTAATTTTTTTTGTTTTTCTAAAGTTTCATTTTGGTCTTTTACAATATTTTTTAATTGTTTTATATCAAGATTATCTATATTTGTATAATTTGAATTTAAAATTTTTTGACTTGAATTAATATGTTCACTTTGAGAGCTAAAAACATTACTATAATATATTAATAAAATTAATATCATTATCATAATAATTATTATATATGTTTTAGTAATCATTTATAATATTAATCTATAATATTATAAAAATTCTTATTAAAAATACTTATTGAAATTCTGATTGAGTTGAATCAGATTCGTCATAACCTTTAATTTCGGATAAATCCATTGGTTGGAAGGGATTTTGAATTAATCTTGGTTGTAAAGAATCTGAATGATCAGCTAATGCATGATGTTCTGTAAAGTTATCAAGTGAATTATCTTCTAACTTTGCATCACCACACATATTGTTTAAAACGTTTGCTTTTGTTACTTCTAATCTATCAACAACTGGTTCTAATGGCAAAGTTGTGTTATCTAATTGTTTAATTATTTTTTTTTCTTCAACAGGAATATCAATTGATTCCATATTTTCATAATTAAATTTTTTAAGTAAATAAATACCAAGTACAATTACAATTGATGTTAAAATACTTACTCTAACACTATTTGATAAGAGATATGTTAGTACAAATACATATATTAATTTAACAGCATAGTTATTTAAGATTGTTGCAATACTTTTTCCGACCATTGGTGCGGCTAATGGAGCGTATAAAATTAAAAGAACTAAGACAAGATTCTTAACGTAGTTATTTTTATTAAATACACTCATTCCTGTATTAAGAGCAGATTCAGTATTTGTTAAAACTTTAGACATGGTTTCAGTTGCTTGACTTGTAGTAGTAGCCATATTATATATATATTAGTTAATTAAAAAAAATTAAAAACAAAAAAAAAAATAAAAACAAAAATTGAATAATCTATATTTAAAAATATATTTATATTATATTAGATATATGGGATTTTTAAAATATAAGGGGTATTATATATCGAAATCAGATATTTCTGATGAACAATTAAAAAAAATAAAAAAAGATTTAAAAGTTAAACCAAAGACAATGGATTTCGGTGCAAAAGAAACACAAGAAGATTCTTATAAATTGTATAAAATTACAAAAAAATTTATAATACTTCCCAAATATTATGGGATTGAACATTTTGGAAATGTTGAATTTAAAACAGAACCTGATAAAAATGAAATAAAATTTAATGGCGCATTAAGAGATTATCAAGTTCCGATTGTTGAAACACTTTTAAAACATTTAAATGAAAAAGGGGGTGGGTTGTTAAGTGTGCCTTGTGGAAGAGGCAAAACATTGATGGCTATTTATATCGCACATCGTCTTGGCGTTAAGACATTAGTAGTTACTCATAAAAGTTTTCTTTTAAAACAATGGCAAAATCAAATTAAAAGATTTTGTGAAACTGATGCAGGTACTATAAGAGGAAAAAAAATAGATATTGAAAATAAACAATTTGTAGTAGGAATGATTCAAAGTATGAGTATGAAAGATTATGATTCAGATGTTTTCGATAAATTTGGTCTTGTAATTTATGACGAATCACATCATTGTGCATCAAAAGTATTTTCACAAGCATTAATGAAAACATGTTGTAAATATACATTGGCTTTAAGCGCTACCCCATATAGAACTGATGGACTTATTAAAGTTATGCATTGGTTTTTAGGTGAGACTATTTATAGAGAAAAACTTCGTATAAATAATCAAGTAGTAGCAAAGGTTTTTAATTATACAAGTGCTGATGATAAATTTACAGAAAAGAAATATGCTTATGGGCCACAAATAGGAAAACCCAATATTGTTAAAATGATGGGTAATCTAATTCAATTAAAACAACGTACAAATAATCTTATTAATTTAATAAATGAAATAAGAAAAGACCCAGATCGAAAAATTATTATATTGAGCAAGTATGTAGATCATCTAAAAGAAATGAAAGAAGGTGTCGATAATCTTATTAAAAAAGATGTAGAAGATGGAAAGATTTTAGAAGATGAAGTTAAAACTACTTTATATATTGGTGCTATGAAACAATTTCAGAGAGAGGAAGCAGAAGCAGAAGGTGATATATTTTTTGCTACAAATGATCTTGCTAGAGAAGGACTTGATATTGAAAGATTAAATACTGTTGTATTAGCTACATCTCAGAAAGATGTAAATCAGTCTGTTGGAAGAGCAATGAGAAAATTATTAGAAAACGGTGATCTTAGACCATTAATTATAGATTTTGCAGATGATTTATCTTCTTTTAAAAATCATTGTAGATTAAGAAAAACATTTTACAGACAATGTAAATATTTAATAGAGGAGTATGAAATAGATGAAGATAAATTTACACATGATGATAAGCCAATTGAGATTGATGAATGTGTAAAAACAGCTCCAGTAGAAATTATGGTAGATGAAATTGATGAAACAGATAAAACAGATAAAACTGTAAAAAAGATAAATTTAAAGAAGAGAATCTAAATTTATTTTATTTTAATTGAATTGAATTGAATAAAAAATTGATATAATATTATATAAGATTATATAACATTATTCTTATTAAAAGTTATGAATAATCTATGGATCGAAAAATATAGGCCAAATAAAATAGATGATATTATTGCTGATTTAAATATAAAGACTGAAATAAACAAGATTATTAATGAAAAAAATATACCAAATATGATTCTTACAGGAACACCAGGTATTGGTAAAACTACTACTCTATTATGTATTGCAAAAACATTATATGGTAAATATTTTGAAGATACTGTTCTCGAATTGAATGCATCAGATGACAGAGGAATTAAATTAATTAATAATGGTGAATTAAATGCTTTTTGTACACAAAAATTACCATATTCTGGTAAAGAGGCTAAAAACTATGCACCACATAAATTAATTATTTTTGATGAAGCAGATAATATGACTGAAAAAGCATTACCGATCATAAGTATTCTAATGGACAAATTTTATATGACAACAAGATTTGTATTTACTTGTAATACTTCTTCAAAAATTATAGAATCAATTCAATCTAGATGTAAGATTATAAGATATGTAAGACTTTCTAATGAACAAATCACCTATCGCTTAGAATCTATATTAAAATTAGAAAAAATAAAGTATGATATTAAAGCATTAAAAGAAGTTTCGCAATTGTCTGGAGGAGATATGAGACATGCTATTAATTTGATTCAGATGGTATCGGATAGATTTAAAAATGTCACAATTGATAATATTAATATATTATGTGAAACTCCTCCAAATAATATTATTAAAGATATATTAGAATTATGTAAAAAAGATATAAAACAAACTTTAAAAATATTATTTGAATTAAAAGAATCTGGATATAGTGTTAATGATATATTTATTGGATTTTTAAATTATTTAAAATCTCCCAATACAGTTTTAAATGAAGAATATAAAATGAATATACTTTTAATTGTTTCTGAATATCTTTATAATGTTTCTAAATATTCTGACACTGATATAAATTTGACCAGTTTTGCATTAGATATATCAAAAATTTAAAAATTGAATTATAATATCACTTAATATACATAAGATTATCCATATTAATAAATATGAATGATATTGATTCTTTTTATAATATATTATCAGATATTATAAAAATTCTGAATGGTGATGAAAAATGTAAAGATTGTGAAAATGTAAATTTCATTCTAAACAGATATAATGATTTTTTTGAATATATGAAAAATATTAATTTTAAACAGTTTAATGAAATTGAAAAAAAATCACAATTAAATATAATTTATGATAAAATAGATAAATTAAGTTCAGAATTTCATAAATATTATGGATGGTATTATTGTTGTGATAGATGCGGATTTAGATGTTTATCTTTAATGTTTGGATTTTCAGAAATTAACAGATTAAAACAAAATATTCCAGATTTATTTATTATTGATATTTAATTTTCTTTATTCTAATATTTTTCTATTATTTTTATTTCAAAAGTTTTTGTTTTGTGATATTTATAAAAAAAATTGAAATTATAAATATATTGAATGGTCTGAATAAAAACTATAAATCACACTTTTCAAGAATGTCTTCTGTTCAGCTTGTTGCTTTCTTCCAGACTGTTCTCAGTCTGATGATCTCCACCTTTCCCGTGATTGACACGGATGAGAAGAAGAAGAAGGTTTCTTCAGCTGTGGAGCCCCTTCTGAGGCTCATCATCAAGAACAACAGAGAGTTCCATCGCATCGTCACCGGCAACGACACATGGTGTTCGAAGTGTGGACTGAAGAACTTTGGTTTGTTTCTTCGCCTGATCAAGACAGACAAGATCACATTTGACACACTTCTTTCCAGGATTTCCTCGGTGATTTTGCTTGTGAAGAAGGCGTATGATGACGAGTACGACCTCTATCTACAGTCAAAGTGCTACGGCGATTGCCCCCACTGTATCGGATATTTCCCAACTATGCGTAGGGTCATCAGCGAGATCCTTGAGACACGTGAGGAGGAGGAGGCGTATTCTCGGATGTATGATGACTACAACGAGGAGGCCTATAGTGAAGAGCCAGACTTTGAAAAGCCAAAGTTCGATCTCGTTTGCGATTTTGAGACGAAGATCTTCCATCGCTCCAATGATGTGATCCGTCACAAGCGCAACAAGGGTCAAATCGCAAGCCATAGGAATGTTCGTCTTCCCAAGAACCGCAAGATCACCAAGCCTCCCAAGAACCTCCGTTTTGACATCACTGTCTAAGTTTTTTTAAAAAAAGATGAAAAATTAAATATTCTGATTAACCCAATATAAAATTTTTATATCAGTCCACCCCTCAGCTCAGCTCAAGATGTCTTTTCTTCTGAACTACCTTCTCTGCCTCCTTCTCAACGCCTTCCCCCTCATTGATAGTGAGGAGAAGAAGACGAAGGTCCTCGATGCTTTGAGGCCTTTTGTCAAGGTTGTCAAGCGCATTCATCCCGGAGTGGACACACCTCAGATCTACTTTACTTGCTACAATCTTGTAAAGTATTTTCAAAACCTCAACACTTTCTCTTCCTTCGACGACTTTCTTTCAATTCTTACTAAGAATGTCAACATAATCAGCACAAACGTAAACACAAACTTTGATTTCTACACACCAATTGAGAAGTTTGATAGCATCAACTATGAGATTAACACTCTCCAGGAGATGCATGTGTTTTTCAAGGACATTGATTTGGATGCTTCCGATGCTTTCAATGATGTTTTTGTCTAAGTGTCTGCTTTTCTTTATTGCCACAAAATGTAAAAAAAATTTGATTTCGCCATAGCTCTAATAAATTTTATTATAAAAAATGTATTTCCCCCTATAAATAAAATTTGATTTCGCCATAGCTCTAATAAATTTTATTATAAAAAATGTATTTCCCCCTATAAATAAAATTTGATTTCTTTATTCATTATAATATATTTTCTTTATAAAACGAATATAAATGAATATGGAATATCTTAAAGATTATTTAAAAGATTATAAAATTATCAATGATATAATACATGGTTCAATAACATTATCAAAAATGGCGATGCTTATAATAGATACACCAGAATTTCAAAGATTAAGATATATAAAACAATTATCCACATGTAATTTTGTATTTCCAAATGCAGTTCACACCAGATTTGAACATTCTATTGGTACATATCAAATATGTAAAAAAATGTTATATAATCTTAAAAAAAATACTTCAAAAGAAGAAATAAATTTAATAGGTAATATAATTGAATTGAAAGATTATTTTTCAAAAACTTTACATGAAAATTTACTTGATGACTATATTATAGAATTAGTATCAATTGGTGCACTATGCCATGATTTAGGTCATGGTCCATTTTCACATTTATTTGATGATTATTTTTTAAAAGATAAAATAAATCTCACAGAAACTAATAAAACTCATGAAAATAGATCATGTGTTTTGCTTGAAAATATTATAGAAAAAAATCATATTTTAAAAATGATTATCCCAAAAGAACATATAAAATTTATTCACAATATAATTAATCCTGATAAACAAATTCATAAAGAATATATATATCAAATAGTATCTAATAGTTTAAATAGCATAGACGTTGATAAATTTGATTATTTAACTAGAGATTCAAGAATGCTCAATATAAATATATCTTTTAATTTTAATAGACTTATTGAAACCGCGATGGTAATAAATAATGTAATATGTTATCCTAAAAAAGTAGATTCGGATATTGTTAATATGTTTCAAACTAGACATTATATGCATAAAAAAGTTTATTCACATAAAGCAGTAATATCTTCGCTAATAAATATGATTGACTTATTAGAGAATTTAGATAAATTAATAAGTTTTACTGATTCTATAAATAATTTAGATGAATTTATAAAATATACAGATGAATATATTATAAGTATTTCTCGTTATCTCTGTTCAATTATGAATAATGAAAATACAAAAAAAATACAAAAAGCTTTATACATTATAGACACTCATTCCTTCTATAAACTAATTTATCATAATTATATTGATATAAATTCAAGTGATGAAAAATATGAAAAAACAGTAGAAAATGAAAACCTTATAAAGTTTGAAAGTGTTATTGGATTTATAAGTGGCAAAAAAACAAATCCTCTTGAATCTGTATATCTTTATAATTCAAAAGATCCATATAAATATATTGAAATATTAGCAAAATCTGAT
>JACCEB010640698.1_pt1 | contig 12588 bp, 14 predicted proteins | sample 7454761 | NCBI WGS metagenome assembly JACCEB01 (sample SAMN15323454, study PRJNA562643) | freshwater metagenome | isolation source: river surface water | place: USA:Blue River Watershed | collected 2017-08-18 | reverse complement strand
TATATATTATTTGAATCGGGTTCAAAAAATTTAGATTATTTAAATTTTATAGAAAAATATAAAGAAAAATATCCAAATGTAAAAATTCAAATTTTAAATAACTCTTTCTCTTTAGATGGTTTTACAAATACTCATAGAATGTTTCTTCATTTAAGTAAATTAGAAAATGAACTTAAAGAAAATAATAAATTAGAAGATTTGTATGATTTTATATTATGGATGGATGATGATATTTGGGTTTGTAAAAAGTTTTTAGAAAATATGGATGCATGGGTAAAAAGATTTGCTAATTTCTCTATATTTAGTAGTTTATATATACCTTTTATAACTTTTCCCATGAAAAATAATAATTTAGCTCATCATGCTTTTATTTATAATTATTTTGGTTCATGTTGTACTATATTTAAACCTCAAATAGCTAAATATGTAGTACCTTATTTTTTTAGTAAAGTTGGTAAACCTGATAGTAAATTTAGAAGATGTATTGAACATCATTTTCCAAGAATGAATAAAATATTAGTATCTTCAGTATCATTAGTACAACATATGAATGCTGGTTCAGTGAATCATTCAGATAATAATGGATATAAAGGTCATTGGGCAAAAAATTTTGTAGGTAAAAGGGATCCACAAATTTATAAAGTTATATAATTAAGATAAAAAAAAATAAAAAAAATAATAAGTTAATTTAAGATTTATTTATTTATATAAAAAATGAATTTATTAATTGTAGCTGCTGGATTAGGTTCTAGAGTATCTAATATAACTTTAAATATAATACCAAAATATTTAATATCGATTGATCATTTTTATGGATTATATCATATTATTCAATATTGGAAAAAATATATTGATTCTTTTTATTTAGTTATTCATCCATCTTTTATTCATATAACTGAATATTATATTAAAAATTTTCATAAAGATTTAAATATAACTATTATTCCCTATATAGATAGTGATGGTACTGCTTATACTATACAAAGTATATTAATTAATTATAATCAATATTTTGTAAATAAACCATTATGTATAACATGGTGTGATATATATCCTGATGAAAATGTGAAAATAGATTTTAATTTAATTAAAGAAGATATATGTATATTTACAAATGGTGTTGAATGTAGATATAAATATAATGATAAATTAAATAAAATTGAAAATGTTGGTAAAACAGGAGGTGATATAATAGGTATATATTATATAAAAGATATTGAAGTTATAAAAGAGGATATAAATATTATAAAAAATTCTGATATAGTAGATTATTTAGATAAATATGGTTCAATTCAAAAATATGATTTAGAAAAGATAAATGATTATGGAGATGAACAAAAATTATATAAATTAAGAACAGAATATAAAAAAAAGAGAATTAATTGTAGACATTTTAATGAATTAATTATTGATAAAGAAAAAAAAACAGTATTTAAAAGAGGATTAGATGAACAAGGTAAAAAAGTTATAAAAAATGAGATAGAATGGTATAAATATTTAAAACATCATAAATCAAATAATGATTTTAATTTACCCATAGCAAATATTAAATTTTTACAAAAAGAATTTTATGTATTAGAATATTTAGATAATTATAAGACTTTATATGAATATTTAGAAGAAGAAAATAAAGAAAATAATATAGAAAAAAATGAAAAAATAATAGAAAAAGTTATAACAAATATAAAATTTTTACATTCAATTGAAAATAAAAAAGTAGATAAAATACAATTTATGTGGGATTTTATGTATGAGACAGAGACTAAAATAAAAGAACGATTAAAAGATATAGAACCAATAATAAATTCAATTGATAAAATTGAATATGTAAATCAAAAAAAAATAAATTCATTTGAATTTGTTTTTGAAAAAGTTAAGAAAATTATTTTTGATCATTTAGATACTTTTCAAGATAACTGTATATATAATATTATTCATGGTGATTTAAATTTTTCAAATATTATGATCCATAATACGAATAATGATATTAAATTTATTGATCCTAGAGGAGTATTTGGAAAAACAATTATTTTTGGAAGTAAAGATTATGATTATGCTAAAATATTATATGCTATATCAGGATATGATTATTTTCAACAAACTTTTAATTTTCAACCCACACAATATAATAGATATAATAAATCAATTGATTTTATAATACCAAAAATTAATTTATCTAAAGAATTTTTAAATAAATATTTTAAAAAAATACATTATGCTTTATTAATTATTATATGGTTAGGATTATCACAATATACTAAAAATAATTATTGGAAGTGTATTTGTTCATATTATCATGCTTTATCTTTAGAATATTTATTAGATTAATTCTTTAAAAATATTTATTTTTAAACACTATCATATCTTCTGTACCCATTGATAAATTACAATGACCACATACACATTGTAAATTTTTTATATTATCTGTACCACCATTCTTTGAAGCTATAATATGTCCACCATGAAAATTATGTATATTAATATCGGTATTACAAATAAAACATACTCCTTTTGTTGTTTCTTTTCCAAAATCTCTTTCAAACAAAGCTCTTCTTACAGCAGCTGGTAGTTTTTTTCTTCCATCTTTATTTTCTGGTTCATTTTTTTTATGTATTATATAAGCCATATATAATCCACCTTTGTTTTTAATAATTTGATAATTTCCTATATCGTTTTCGTATAAATATTGTGATATGTCTTTGTTACTTTCATTTAATTTTTGAATAATAGTATTTATATTATCTTTTTTAAATCTTTCTAATAATAAATTCACAAAATTATCTAAATTAATATTTGGAAATTTAGGTTTTTCAGCATTTGATATATGACCAGGAAAGTTTTCTTTTATATACTCTTTTAATATAGTTGATTTATCCATATTATTTAAATCTAATATCAATTCTTTTGTGATAAAATTATTATTTAATTCAATAAATGATTTTTTTAATTCATCATAATTTTCACATTCACGATTTATTAATGTTATATTAAAATCGGTATTATATGGTAAAAAATAATTTTGATATAATTTAAAATATGCCATATATCTATGTTGACCATCTAATATAAAATATCTACTGTCTAATTCAGCTAATTGAATTGGATTTAAATTATAAATCTCATTATTTTTTTGAAAATTATTTACTAATTGGTTATAAAAATAATCAACTCTTTCTTCTACATAACTTCGTTGTATTGTAGGTATAATTGGTTGAAAATTATTTAAATATCTAAATGACATTAAATAAAATGATGTTTTAGAATTAATATTAATTCTTTGAAATGGTAAATTTTTATCCATTTTTGTTTTTGTTTTTATTTATTTTATTTTTTGTTTTATTTATTTTAAATTCATTTTTTATTTTATTTTTTTAGTTTAATTATTATTTTTTTTAGTTTAATTATTATTTTTTTTAGTTTAATTATTATTTTTTTATTATTATTTAAAAAAAAACAACTTAAAAAAAGGTAAGTTTAAATAATTTATTAAAAAAACAATAATATTAATAAATATATATAATATTTATCAATGAATGAAAATACTGAATTCAATAAACTAGGTTATAAAAAACCATGGGTTGAAAAATATAGACCTAAAAATATTTATGAAATAACACAACAGGAACATATTATTCGTTTATTAGAAAATTGTTTAAAAACGGGTGATCTACCACATTTATTATTTTATGGTACACCTGGAACAGGTAAAACAAGTACAATATTGGCATTTGCCAAAATGATTTATGGTGAAGAATATTTTAAACAGAGAGTTTTAGAATTAAATGCATCTGATGAAAGAGGTATTCGAGTTATTCGTGAAAAAGTTAAAACATTTGCACAACAATCTGTTAAAACTGTAAATAATATACCATTTAAAATTATTATTTTAGATGAAGCAGATACATTAACTAGTGATGCACAAGCTGCTCTTAGATGTATTATAGAAAAATATAGTAATATGACAAGATTTTGTTTAATATGTAATTATTTGTCAAGAATAACCGAACCATTATCTTCAAGATGTGCAAAATTTAGATTTAAACCTTTAAATGAGGAAAATATGAAAATTAAAATGAAGGATATATTAGAAAATGAAGATATAAAGATAAGTGAAGATATATTGGATAAAATGATAAATTTATGTGAGGGAGATATGAGAAAATGTATAAATTATTTACAATATATATCAATTTTATCCAAAAATATAGATTTGGATTCTGAAAATCCTAAAAAAACAACAGATAATATAATGAATGAGATTAGTGGTCATCCTTCAAAAAAAATAATACTTAAATTATGGTATACAATATCAACAAAAGATTTTAAATTAATGTATAAATATTTGGAAAATTTATTAATGGAAGGATATTCAGGTTCAGTTATTATTAAATATTTATTAAATGATATTATTCAAATAAATAAATTAGAATTTAAAGACACTAATATTATTTTTAATGAACAAAAAAAATATATGATTATTGAAAAGATAGCAGAAATTGAAAACTCATATGAAGGTTCTTCAGAAAATACACAATTATTAAAAATATGTAGTTATATTATGTATATTTTATATAATTAATTCTGATTAAATATAACTTAAAGAAAAAATATTAAAAAATAAATACAAAATAAAAAATGAATAAAATATTTAAAACAGCACCTAAACCAATTATTCGTAAAACATTTTTAAATCTAGAAAATAAATATAAAGATTATACAAATGATTCTTTTCCAAACAATAATTTATTTTATTTTTTAGCAGGACTTATATTTGGTCTAAATTTAAAAAAATGTTAATCATAATTTGTTTTTATTTTTTACCTAAAGAACCGGCAGGATGATTTAATTGGAATTCATCTTTTGTTATATCTTTTTTTAAATAAACAGCTATATTATCTAATAACATCATAAATAAACAACTAGATGTAGATGGAGTCATATTTATATGGTCTGATTCAATTATAGGATTTAAAATGTAAGTAAAATCAGAATATTTTTCCATTTGTGAATTATTATTAGCAACAATACTAATTGTTAAAACTTTTTTGTGATATTTTTCTCGAAGATATTTTAAAATATAAACTATCTCTTCTGTATTGCCAGAATTTGATATAAAAATAATAATATCATTTTCTTTTAATAAACCAAAATCTCCATGAGGTAGATTTGGTAAATCTAAATAAATACAAGGTAATGATAAAGATTGCCAAGTAGAAGCAGATTTTTTACAAATATAACCAGATTTTCCCATACCAGTTAGATAAATATTGTTGCATTGATTTTTGTTTTTAATTAAAACAGATATCTCACGAATTGCTTTTTCCATAATATATTTATTAAGATCAATTTGATTTATATAATTTTGAATCATATTTTGAATAGATAATGAATCATGATATTCAATATTTTTATGATATTTTTCAAAAGAATTATGATTTTCATAAAAAAAGTAAGTTTTAGTATAATTTGATTTAATATAATTATAGAAATGGTATTTTTCAGAATTTAAAAAAACAGGTACTATAGAATGATTTAATTGATATAATGAATGAAGACCTCTTAAACTATCTTCAAATCCTATTTTTCTTTCTAAATGTTGAAAATCATGTAAAACTTTTAAATAACATTCTGGATGAGGTTTTTTATTTAAAAAATCTTCTTTTGTATAAATTTTTTTTACGTTTTTTAATAAATTAAATTTTGTTAAATTCAAAAAATATTTAATACTTTTAATTGATGAATTTGTGACTATAACAAATTCTTTTTTATTTTTTATTATTAATGATAATAATTCTTCAATACCATCTATATATTTTAATTTATCTTGATTTTCTTCCACTAATTCTAAATATATTTTATGTTTATAATTATATAATTCTTGAAAATCCTCTAAAGGATAGTAAAAGTGATAATATAGATAATTTTGCATATCTTTTATATTTAAAGAATGTGCAAATTGTTCATATATTGAATAAGTTAATATTTTTTTTAATTCTTCGATTGATTTATTAATTTTATGTGATATTGCTATTATATATGCTTCATAATGAAAATATTCTGTATTTATTAAAGTACCATCAAAGTCAAATATAAACAAATCATATTTTTCTAAATTAATTTTATTCATTTTATCTTTTTTTAATAATTAATAATTTATTAAAATAATAAATTTAACTTAAATAAATAAAAAATTATGAATAAAAAAATAATTTTACACCTTTTAAGTTTACGTTAAAATAATAATTATTATACGTAAAAATATAAAAAAGTTGATAGATAAAATTATAATGTTTAAAAAATATAATTAAATAGTTATTATTTATTGTATATTTAATTATATAAAATGTTTTCATCTAGTACATTAGAAAAATTAAATAAGGCTTTGAGGGATTATGAAGATGATAATAATAATAATGGACCTTATGATGATATATATATTGTACATATTTTTACACAAATTATTAAAATACCATATACTATGATTAAGGGTATTTTATATTTACTAGGTATACCATTTGCAATAGGTATTGATATATTTAATTTAAAAATTAAATATTCAAGAATATGTATTGAAAAATCATTATTGTTTTTGACATACCCGATTTATTGTTGGCATACTAAATTAGGTGAAAGTGTATTTGGTATGTCTTTACATTAAATCAGTTAAATAATTTATAATATAATATAATTCATATTTAATGAAAAAGTAATATTTATAAATTCGATTAAAAAATGAAAAAAAAATAATAAAATAAATTAAAATAAATTAAAAATGTGTAGTATTAATCATGATCTAAAAGCTATTTTTATACATATACCTAAAACCGCAGGTACTTATTTAGCAGATGTTTTACATAAATATTATGGATTTAAAAATTATTATTTAACACGCCCGGATCATAAAGAATTTTGTGGTAGTTTTGATAATTCTATTAAATCTCATGAAAATAAAATTCATGGTACTTTAATGTATTATAAAACATCAGCCTATTGTAACCAAATTATGAATATGACTCCTGAAAAATGGGAATCATATTATAAATTTTGTTTTATAAGAAACCCATATGATAAAATAGTATCAGGATGGAATTATGTGAATCAAAATAAATATCCTTTTATGTTTTATTTAAATAAACCATATAAAAAAAATTCATGGGATTATTGGCATGTTTTAATGCCTCAAACTAGACATATAATTAATGAAAAGGGTAAAATAGGTGTTAATTTTATAGGTTTAAATGAAAGATTAGAAGAAGATTTTGATAAAGTACTAAATCACTTAGGTTTACAAAATAAACATCGTCAAGGTAAAAAAAATGTTAAAAAACATGAAGTATTTTTTAAATATTATAATCAACAAATTTTAAATAAAGTAAATCATTTATTAAATGAAGATTTTATTCATTTAAATCAATATTATAAAAAAATAGATAGTATTCAAGATTTTATAAAATATTATTCTTCCAATCCATCATTTGAAAATATAGAGCTAAAGTTTATAAATCAATCATCAAATGATATATCAACTTCATCATCTTCATTAGATATGGTATCATCATTCATATCATTATTAGATACAGGTGATTCAGAATCTGAAAAAACATTATCATTATCATCATAATTTTGATTTAAATATTTAAAAAATGGTTCTGAATCTTTTGTAGAATGTTTAGTATTATAAACATAATTATAAAAATGATTATAAATATGATGTATTGGATTAATAAAATATTTTACTAATTTTTCTTTTATTTGTTTATTTGTTTTTTTAAGTTGAATAAAATATTTATTAATCATTTTTTAATAAATAACTCTCTAAAAATATTTTTATTTATTTTTTTTATTTTAATTTTATTAGTACTTAAAAAAAATTATTTATTCTTAATAATTTATGAAAATTAAATAATATTAAAAATGTTGCTAAACACATAATAAAAAATCCAAATGCTTTACCAAAATTCTTTTCTTCTATAACATTTTTTATCATTTTTATAAAATCATTTAAATGATGAATTAAAATTAAAGTAAAAATTATTATAACTAATATATTTATATTTTTTGATAATTTACCATTATAATAAAATATTAAATATCCTAAATAAAAAAATAATGGATACAAAATTAATATTTTCAATATTAAAAATAAAGATTCTTTGTCCATAATTATTCTAATTTATATTTATATATTAATCTTCTTTTTCATTATTTTCTGTACTATTATTTTCATTATTATCTTCTTTTTTATTTGCTTTTCTGAACTTTTCAAATATAACCTTATTTTTTTCTATATCATCTAACATTTTTTCCAAATTATCATTTATATTATAATACTTTCTAAAATTATTTAATTCATCTAAATTTGTTGTATGTGAAAAATTTATTGATCCTCCATTTTCATTATCATTATTATTTTCATTATCATCTTCATTTTCATTATTATCTTCTTCTGAAGAACTATCATCATATCTTTTTTTTGGTTTAATCTCCACATTAAATTTTATATCATAATCATTCATATTTGTTGCAACATCTTTCATTTTATTGCTCATAGCCATATAATTTCCTATATTATCTGCATTTTCTGCGAAAAAATCAAAATATTTATTAAATTTAGAATATATTTTTTTTGCTATTAATGGACTAATAGTATAAGTTTTTAGTAAAAAGTATTTATAACTTTGATTTACATTTACCATACAATACATTAATAAAAAACAATGATAAAATTGTTGCATTAATGTCATTTCATCATGTGATACTATTGATTTATATGAATAATATGCTGTTTGCATATTTAAATAACCTAAATACCCAAGATAAACCAAAATAATTTTATCCCAAGGATTTATTTCTTTCATTAAAATTTCATTTTTAATAATGTTTAAGTCAATAAAATCTTCTGCAAACATTTTTTTATTTTTATTTTATTTATTTTTTTCATTTTTTTTTAAGTTCATTTATTTTGATAAATAATTAGTTATTTATTTTAATACTTAAAGCATTTTGAATATAATTATGATTATATTTTCTATTTATACGAACAGATGGCATATCAAAATCATGAATAATAATAGGAGGATTACATGTAAAAACATTTAGATATTTAAAATAATCTCGGAGTTGATGATCATACATTTTATAAATACCATCTTGATTAAATTTATCTAACATTTTTTGTGCACCTTTTTTGGATAATAAATAACCAAAAGTACCTGCATTACAATCTTTATTAATTTGTTTTATTTTTAATAAAGATTTTGAATATTTTGAACCACAAACGCGAGTACCTCCTAAAAATATTATATCAAAATTTTCGTTATTTTTATTTAGTTCATTTAATAAATTATTTATTTTTTTTGTAAAATCTTTTTCAATATCAACATCATCTTCTAAAATAGCAACATATTCATCATCTGATTTTAAAAACTGTTTTAAACATTTTAAATGAGAAAGAAAACAAGCTATAGTATTTTTTTTCATTTTGGTTTTTTTAATAGTATCTTCATATTCTTTTTCATCTAAATTTTTGCCATCAATTGCTATTATTCGCTTACAATTTAAACCTTGACATTGTGATTTCATTTTATCCCATCTTTCTGGACTTCTATCTAAATTAATAATATAGATTGGTATATTTTGTGTAAAATGTTCTTTTTCATTATTCATATTTTTATTTATAAAATAAAAAAAATAAATTATTATAATAAGAATTAAAATATAGAATAAAATAAATAAAAATTTATTTTGTTTATTTATTTTTATATTAAATTTCATGTCCTCTAATATTTTATTTATATAAATTTAATAATTTAAAAATATTTAAATTATTAAATTTATTTAATTTATTTAATAGTTTATTTGATTTAAAAAAAATACTTAATTATTTTATATAAATAATTAAAATGTCGAATAATAATCTTATTCCAAATATTAGTTGGTATCAAAATTCAACACATTTATTTGTAGAAGTCTTACTTCCTGAATGTAAAAATATTAATGTTATTTTTACTGGAGGTGAAGATGGAAAATTTAAATTTGAAGGTGAATGGAAAGAAAAAAAATATGGTATTGAATTTGAATGGTTTTCTAAAATTGTTGAAGGATTTTCAACTTTTAAAACAACTGATACTAAAGTACTTTGTATGATTAAGAAAGAAGATGAAGATTTTGAATGGTCTAGATTAACTAAAACTAAAGATCTTTATAAAAATTCTATTAAAGTAAATTGGGATAGAATGGATTTTGAAGATGATGAACAACCTGAAGAATATGGTGATATGATGTCTCAAATGCAACAAATGCAAATGATGGGTGGTGGTATGGGAGGAGGTATGAATATGATGGGTGGTATGCCTGGTGGAATGGGTGGTATGGATATGTCAAAAATGATGGAAATGATGCAAGGAATGAATATAAATGGCGATGATTCGGATGAAAATAATAATGAAGATATGATGAATATGATGCAAAGTATGCAAAATGGAGAAATTGATAAAGAAAAATTGGAAGAGATGTTATTAGAAACAGGTGGTGAAGAAGGTAAAAAAGTTTTAGAAATGTTAAGAGGTCCTGATGGTCAAATTGATCCCATTAAAATGCAACAATTTTTGAAAGATATGCAAGAAATGGAAGAACAAGATTTTGATGAAGAAGATGGTGAAGATGGTGAAGATTGTGAAGATGGTGAAGATGGTGAAGATTGTGAAGATGGTGAAGATGGTGAAGAAGAGATATTTGAACAAAGTGCTTAAAATAATAGAAAAAATAAAATAAAATCAAATGTATAAATAGAAAAGAAGAAAAAAATGGTTAAAAAATTAAAACTACATTTTAAAGTAGATAAAAATAATAAATTTATAATGGGAGGTAAAGATATAGAAAAAGAAGCATTAAAAGGAGGTTTAAATATCTTTTCTAATCTATTAAAAATAGTAGGGAAAAAGAATAATAATAATAATTTAAATAAAAATAATAATAATAAATATAAACTAGTAAAAGCAAGTGAAAGTAAAAATATTTTACGTTAATAAAATTAATAATTTTTTTTCAAAAATTTTGATTAATAAAAATCAAAAATCATAAAAAATATGAACGTATAAAAAAAAAAATTTGATTTTCAAATAATTTAGAACAAATATTCTTATATTGTAATAAAGACTAACAACTTAGTTTAACAAGCAAACATCCAAATATGGAGACTGAGATTAAGATTAACATCACTGGTGAACTCACCAATGTTGGTGGTAGGATTTTGGACCTGATTGATGCTGTGGCTGAGCTACAGGCAAAGAATGAAGAGCTGGTTAACACTAACACTCTTCTTAAAAGGGAGAATGAGCGTATTAATACTGAGAACGAGGGCCTGAAGCTGAAGCTTAAGCTTATGAAGACTAAGTCTACTGAGACAGCTGTCGCTGTTTCTGAGCTTGAGTCCTTTGCTCAGAAAAATGAAATTAAGATGACTGTCGTTCCAGTTGCCGTCGAGGTGGCTGCTGCGCCTATTATTGAAGAGAAGAAGGAGGAGAAGAAGGAGATGAAGACGAACGGTGCAGCGGCTGCTGCCTCTAGTAACACCACGGCTGCTAAGCCTACCTCATTTAAGAATGCTGTTAAGGGCGAAGACAAGAAGACGGAGGCCAAGCTCAAGCAAGAGGAAGAGGACGCTGCAGTGGCAATGTGCATTCAGCAGCATGAGACACCTGGAGCGACTATTATCGACACTCGTCTTTTCAAGAGGGTGCAGAAGAAGAACTCATTCAACCGCGAGGTGGATGGTGGTTTTGACCCTACTAAGCTCGTCATTGATTGGATTGATGCTCTCAAGAACCCTTCCAATGAGGAAGACGAGGTATTTGAATATCCCGAACAATTCACTTGCGACAAGCGTGTTGACAATGGAGCTTTTAACCTATTTAAGAGAATTGGTGCTATGGTCCACCGAATGAATGAATTTGTCAAGGATTCTGAGAAGGACAATAACATTGCACTGAACGATGGTGAGATGACTATTCACAGGGCTAGGACTCTTATTTTTGGAGACCTCAATATTGAGAATATTTTTACTACCGAAGAGGTTGGTAAGCAGGACATCTTTGTACTAACTTCCGAAGCGATTGCAGAGATTGAGAAGATTAAGACTAACCCTAATGCGAAGCGCGCGGCGCTTCTTATGGGTCAGTATATCAACAAGGTGATTAACCCTGAGCTTTCTGCTTAATTGAATTAAAGAAGAGGTTTATAGCCTCAAATTTATAAAAAAAAAAATCAAAATAATAAATAGTAAAATGAAAAATATAGGTTGTTTATTTAATTGTCCTCAAATGAATTATAATAAAAATATTAAGAGTTTTTGTGAATGTAACAATGAAGATAGATGTAAAGAATGTACAAGATTAGGAAAATGTAAATGGTGTGTTTATTATGATCAAAAATTAAAAAGTAAATTAGGAAAATGTGTATCTATAAATGAATATAATTCAGATATATGTATTGAAGATAAGATACCTATTCAAATTTTAGAATATAAGAAAGATTATAGATGGTTTATTTTTATTTTATTAATTGTTTTGTTTTTATTATTTATTTATT
>JACCEB011070310.1_pt1 | contig 12590 bp, 8 predicted proteins | sample 7454761 | NCBI WGS metagenome assembly JACCEB01 (sample SAMN15323454, study PRJNA562643) | freshwater metagenome | isolation source: river surface water | place: USA:Blue River Watershed | collected 2017-08-18 | reverse complement strand
TGATGTTCGAGGAGAACTACCGTCAGCCTGGGGTGGGGGATGACCCCACGTTCAACATCATCGGGTGGAACAGCAGCTACGACGGGGAACCGATGACGGCGGCGGAGATCCGCGAGTGGCTCGATGATACGGTGGCGCAGCTGCGCGAAGGCGCGCCGCGGCGGGTCCTTGAGATCGGATCGGGCTCCGGCATGATCCTCTTCTCGCTCGCGCCGGATTGCACGGAGTACCTCGGACTCGATCTGTCGGCCGCTGCGGTCGAGACCGTTCGTCGGGTCGCCGCCGAGCGCGGACTCGCCTCGGTACGCGCGCGTCAGGCGGAGGCCGGAGACTTCCGCGACATTGCGCCGGCCTCGTACGACCTCACCGTGATCAATTCGGTGATCCAGTACTTCTCCGGGCCGGAGCACCTTGAACGCGTCGTGCGCGGCGCGATTGCGGCGACCGCACCCGGTGGGCGCGTGTTCGTGGGCGATGTTCGCAGCCTCGCCCTTCTCCCGGTGTATCACGCCTCGGTACAATTTCATCGCGCGGCAGGTGACGTGACGCGCGCGGAGCTGGCGACTCGCGTGCAGCGTGGTCTCGCGCGCGAGGAGGAACTCGTGGTCGACCCCGGATTCTTCCGCGCCTTGGTCGAGAAGGAGCCCGCGCTGACCGGAGTCGAATTCCGCGTGCGAGTCGGCTCCTGCGTGAACGAACTGACGAAGTTCCGCTACGACGTCATCTTGCACGTCGGGACACCCCGGTCCACGAACGAGTCGTTGGCGCGCTCGGGCTTCGTTCTCTCGGCCCCCGTCGCGGAATCCCTCGCCCGCGACCTTCAGGTGCTCGCATGGATCGAAAGCGGTGGAGGCGTCGGCACCGTGGCGGAGTTCCGTGACGTCCTCGCGCGGCAGACTGGAGGCCTTGCTCCGGCCCGGACGGCGACGGAGGAGCGGGCGGCGGAGACGCGCGGCGGCGTGGTGCTCACGAATCAGCCTCTGCAGGCGAAGCTGGCGCGCAAGCTGGTGCCCCGGCTCCGGGAGCACCTGAAAGGGCGTGTGCCCGAGTACATGATTCCGGCGTCCTTCGTGCTGCTTGAGCGCCTCCCCCTGACTGTTAACGGCAAGGTGGACCGGCGCGCCCTGCCGATCCCGGTGGAGGAGCCGGAGCCGCTTGGGTCGGCGTACGTCGCCCCGCGCAGCCCTGAAGAGGAGATGCTTGCGGCGATTTGGACCGACTTGCTCGGCGTCTCGCGCGTCGGCATGGACGATGACTTCTTTGCACTGGGCGGACACTCGTTGCTGGCGGCGCAATTGGTGGCGCGTGTCCGCGCGGTGGCGGGCGTGGACCTCGCGTTGGCCACGGTGTTTGAGCGCCCGACGATTGCGGGCCTGGCCCCGCGATTGGCGGACGGACGGACGGAGGCATCGACGCAGCCAGCGATCGTGCGTGGTGATGAGACCCAGTGGGCGCCGCTGAGCTTTTCGCAGGAGCGCCTCTGGTTCCTCGAGCAGTTGGTGCCGGGCCAGATCACCTACCACGTCTCGGCGCTGCTGCGCCTGCGCGGGCGGCTCGACGCGGGAGCGCTCGGACGTGCGCTCGACGGTTTGGTCGCGCGGCATGCCGCGTTGCGGACGGTGTTCGCGGATGTGGCGGGCAAGGGGCAGCAGCGCGCGTTGCCGGCGGCCCCGGTGGTGCTCGCCGAAGAGGACCTCCGTGCGTTGCCGGCGGCGGAGCGATCAGCAGCGGTGCAGGCCCGGGCGACGAGATGTGCGGCGGCGCCCTTCGATTTCGCCTCCGGGCCCTTCCTGCGCGCCGCGCTCTATCGTACGGACGACGACGAATGGCGGCTCCTGATTGCGACGCATCACATCGTTTCGGACGGCTGGTCGATCAGCGTCGCGGTGCGGGAACTCGCGGAGCTTTATCGGGCGGCGCGCAGGGGTCGGCCGCCGGAGCTGTCGCCGCCTGCGCTGCAGTATGCGGACTATGCTCGCTGGCAGCGCGGCTGGCTGCGGGATCAAGTGCTCGCGGAGAAACTCACCTTCTGGAGGACCGCGCTGGCGGAAGCCCCCCAACTCGAGCTCCCGACCGATCACGCGCGTCCAGCCGTGCTCAGCGGCCGGGGTGCGCGCGTACCCTTCGCCTTGTCGCAGAGTGCGACTGACGCGCTCAATGAACTCGCGCGCGAGCACGGTGCCACGCTGTTCATGGTGCTGCTCGCGGCCTTCACCGCATGGCTGCGCCGGGAAACGGGTCAGGACGATCTCGTGATCGGAACCAGCGTGGCGAATCGCCAGCGCCGCGAGCTGGAGCCGCTGGTTGGCTTCTTCGTCAATACTCTTGCCCTCAGGCAGGACACGGCAGGCACGCCCACCTTTGCGGATCTTGTGGTGCAGTCGCGGCGGACCTGCCTCGACGCCTACGCACATCAGGAGGTGCCGTTCGAGGCGGTGGTGGAGGCCGTGGCGCCCCGCCGTGACCTCAGCCGTACTCCCCTGTTTCAGGTTGCGCTCGTGCTCCTGAATCTTCCACCGGCCGAGTTCCGGCTGGATGACCTCGCGATCGCGGAGGAACCGCTGCCGGTGGAGATTTCGAAGTTTGAGCTCATGCTTCTCCTCCAAGAGACGCCGGAGGGCGTGGCGGGAGCGTGGGAGTTCAGCACCGACCTGTTTACCCCCGACACGGTCGCCCGGTTTGGGCGCCACCTGGCGACCTTGGTGGAGGCGGCTGGCCGGGCGCCGAGCACGGCCCTCGATGCGCTACCTCTGCAGGCTCCGGCGGAGGTGCGCCGTCGCCTCGAGCAGTGGAATGACGCTGCCCGTCTGGCGGCGCCGGCGATCACGATCGCATCGCGCTTCGAGGCGGTGGCGGCGCGTCACGGCGCCGACGTGGCGGTCAGCCAGGGCGACGTGGTTTGGACCTACGACGAACTGAATGCCCGCGCGAATCGTCTCGCGTGGCATCTACGCGGCCTCGGCATCGCTGCAGAAACCCCGGTCGGACTCCTGATGGAACGCTCGCCGGAGGCCGTCATGGCGATGCTGGCGGTGGCGAAAGCCGGGGGCTTCTTCCTGCCGCTGAATCCGGATGATCCGATCGATCGACTCACGCAGCTGATCGACGAGGCCCAGCCGGCGGCGATCCTGCTGCAGGACCACCTGTCGGATCGGCTGCCCTCGGGTATGTTCTACGCGCTCTCGGTGGATGCGGGCGAGGCGCTCTTTGCCGGCGAGTCGTCGCTCAATCCACCGTCGGCGGGTGGACCGGAGAGCCTGCTCTACGTCATGCACACTTCGGGTTCCACTGGTGTGCCCAAGGGGGTTGCGGTGCCGCACCGTGCGGTGCAGCGCTTGGTCACGGAACCGAACTTCGTAGCGATCGCGCCGAAGGATCGCGTGCTGCAGTTCGCGCCCCTCTCTTTCGATGCCTCGGTCTTGGAGATTTGGCTTCCCCTGCTGAACGGTGCGCAGCTCTGGATCGCGCCTCCGGGTGCTCTGTCTCTGGCGGAGCTGGGAGCCGCCGTGCGGACTTCCCAGGTGAGCATCGCGTGGTTCACGGCTGGACTTTTCCATCAGCTGATCGACCACCAGATCGCGGACCTGGCGGGGCTGGGTCAGGTACTCGCCGGCGGTGACGCGCTCTCGGTCGCGCACGTCCGCAAGCTCGCGGCGGCGTATCCCGGTCTCCGGATCATCAACGGCTACGGACCCACCGAAAACACCGTCTTCACCACGTGCCATACCGTCACGGCGGCCGAAGCCCTTGGCACCAGTGTGCCGATCGGGCGTCCGGTGAACGGCACCCGTGTCTTGATCGTCGATCGCCGCGGCGAACCCGTCCCGGTCGGAGTGCCCGGCGAGTTGGTGACGGGTGGCTCTGGTTTGGCCCGTGGCTACTTCCGGCAGCCGGAGGCGACGGCGGAGCGTTTCGTGACCGATCCGGTTTCACGCCTCGAAGGAGCGTCGGTGTACCGCACCGGTGACCGCGCGCGTTGGCTTTCGGACGGCACGATTGAGTTCCTCGGTCGCCTCGATCAGCAGGTGAAGCTCCGTGGATTCCGCATCGAGCTCGGGGAGATCGAGGCGGCGCTGCGCCAGCAGCACGCCATCCGGGATGCCGTGGCGCAGGTGCGCGGGACCGGGGCGGACAAGCAGCTCGTGGCCTACTTTACGAGCGACGCGGATGAACCGCCGACGCCGGCGGAGCTGCGCGAGTTCCTCGGCGGGCGTCTGCCGGCCTACATGGTGCCGGCCGTCTTCGTGCGGCTCCCGGAGCTGCCGCTCGGGCGCAACGGCAAGGTCAACCGCCGCGCGCTGCCGGACCCCGACTCGGTCGCGGGTGCGCTCGCAGGTGGACTCGGTCCCCGGACCCCGCTGGAAGCCCGTTTGGTGAGCATCTGGCAGGATGTCCTCGGCGTCGCTCACGTCGGCGTGAAGGATCTCTTCTTCGAGCTGGGTGGACATTCGCTTCTCGCGACCCGTCTGCTGGCTGAGGTGGAGAGTCGGCTTGGGGCGCGCGTTTCGCTCAACCTCCTCTTCGAGCATGGTACGGTCGAGGCGATGGCCGCGGCGATCGAGTCGGGCCAGGGTGATGCGGCCTTCTCCCCCGTGGTTGCGCTGAAGCCGGAGGGTGCGAAGACACCCTTCTTCTGCGTGCTGCCCGGCGGTGGATCGGTGCTCTCGTACTTCGACCTTGCGGCGCGTTGTCCGGCGGATCGACCCTTCCATGCGCTGCAGGCTCCCGGCCTCGACGGCGCGACGGCGCCCCTCCGCTCGGTGGAGGAGATGGCGGCGGCGTACGTGAAGGCGATCCGCGAGCGCTTCCCTCACGGCCCTTATCACCTCGGTGGACATTCGTTCGGCGCGAGCGTGGCGTTTGAAATGGCACGTCAGCTCGAGGCGGACTCGGGCGGGCAGGTGGGCGCGCTGATTCTGCTGGATCACCTCGCGCCCGACCGGGCGCGAGCGATGATCGATCACGAACCTTCGGACGTGGAGGCGTTGGAGTTCATGGCGCACCAGATCGGTGCGCACTTCGGCGTGCCCTTCAGCCTTCCCGCGTCGGATCTGGAGTCCCGTTCCGCGGACGAGCGCCTACGCTTCTTCCTCGAACGTGCCCGCGAGGCCGGCATTGCTCCCCCCGGTGCGGATGTGGCCATGATCGCCGGGCTCGTCGCCGTCTATCAGGCCAACCTCCACGCGCTGCTGGAGTATCGACCCGGTTCACTTGCTCGCGGGCTCACCCTCGTCCGGACCCCGGGTCTGGCCGCGGAGACCACGGCGGACCCGAGCGCCGGCTGGGCGGCGCTGGCCGCGGGAACCGTGGCCGTCGTCGACGCGGACGGAGACCACAACAGCATGCTCCGCCCGCCCCATGTCGCCGCGCTGGCGGCGCGCATCGGCGACCTCCTTGACGCCGCGGAAACGCCCTGAGATTTCTTCATCAACCTGCATCCTGCTTATGTCCAACGCCCTCTATCTCCGGCAAAACGTCCAGGTCGAACCCCTGGTCGAATCCTGGTATGCCTGGTCGCACCTGATCTCGCCCGCGACGGCGGCGATGAACATCGTCGACCGGCACCTCAAGATCATGCAGTCGTACGTGCAGGCGCCGCAGGTGCATGCTGCGGCGGTGAAGAACCCTGCGATGCTCGGCGGTCCCTTCATTGACTATGACGGGAAGCGCGTCGATGAGATCCAGGCGCTGATCGACAAGACCAAGCGCGACCAAGGCCAGATGATCGCGTTCACGGAGGCGATCAAGCAGCTTGACCAGGTGCTCCGCGTTGAAGCGAAGGGCTTCTCGCTCGAGCCGCTCTACGCGAAGGTGCCGGAGATCCTGAAGGGGTACGTCGAGCTGGTGTACGACATGAACAACCAGCCGTCCTTCCGGTTGATTGAGCCCCTTTTGTATCGGAGCAAGTACTACGATGCGAGTCGGCAGAGCCTGATGCTTTCGCTGATCAGCAGCGATGACCGACCGTTCATCCTCAGCACGCCGCGCCTGCGGACGCCCGGGGATGTGCACATCCAGATTCCCTTCGAGAGTCCGGTCATCGACGAGCTCTTTGCCATGAAGTGGAAGGCCGGATCAGTCGAGGCGATTGCCGATAAGCTGGGTGTGGCCGCGGAGGATCGGGAATCCTTTGCGAAAATGTTCACGTCCGAGGCTCCGCGCCGCTACGAACCCTACACGGGCAAGGGCGTGCGCTGGCGGTACTTCGGGCATGCGTGCATTCTGGTGGAGGCCGGCGGCACCTCGGTCCTGCTCGATCCGGTGCTGAGTTACACCTACGACCACGAGATCGCGCGGTTCACCTACGAGGATCTGCCCGAGAGGATCGACTACGTCCTGATCACGCACAATCACCAGGATCACATCCTGTTCGAGACCATGCTGCAGCTGCGCGGACGCGTGAAGCACGTCGTCGTGCCCCGCAACGGCAACGGTGCGATCCAAGATCCGTCGCTGAAGATGATGCTGGGGGCGGTCGGTTTTAAGAGCGTTCTCTCGATTGAGGAATTCGAGACGATCCAGACCCCAGTGGGACGGATCACGGGCCTGCCGTTCTTCGGCGAGCACGCGGATCTCGCGATCCGGACGAAGAGCGCATTCCTCGTCGACCTCCACGGCCACCGCCTGATGTTCGCGGCCGACTCGTGCAACATCGAACCAAAGCTCTACGAGTACACGCAGAAAATCACGGGTAACGTCGACGTACTTTTCCTTGGCATGGAGTGCGATGGTGCTCCCCTCTCGTGGATGTACGGACCGCTGCTGACGAAGCCCCTGGACCGCAAGATGGACCACTCGCGCCGTCTGGCGGGCTCGAACTACGAGCGCGGCATCGACATCGTGCGCCGCTTCAGCTGCAAGGAGGCGTACGTCTACGCGATGGGCCAGGAACCCTGGCTGAACTACGTGATGAGCATCAAGTACACGGAGGAGTCGAACCCGATCAAGGCGTCGAACCAGCTCGTCGCCGAGTGCCGGGCCCATGGCCTCAAGGCGGAGCGACTCTTCGGTGAACGCGAGATCCTGATCGACTGATGAAAGCGGTCTTCCTCAACGTTTCCGCGCCGGGTCACGTCATCCCGACCCTCGGGCTGGTCAGCGAGCTCGTGCGTCGAGGTGATCAGGTCGCGTACTTTGAGGTACCGCCCTTCCAAGCGGAGATCGAGTCCCGGGGCGCGACGTTCCACGCCTATCCGCCGATCGCGCCCTATCCCGGCCCGGGCGGAGCGAACCAGTACTACCTTGGCCCCGTGCTCACGTGGTGCGCGAGCGAGTGGGTCCCGGCGCTTTTGGAACGCGTCCGGGCGGAGCAGCCGGACTACATCGTGCACGACTCCCTCTGCCTCTGGGGCCGGATTCTGGCGCACGCGCTGGGCGTGCCCGCGGTGGCCTCGGTGGCGACCGCTGGCTTCACCCCGCAGACCTTCCATGCCTGCCCGCGGCTCCGCCCCCAGCGCCGCGCGTGGATCGCGGAGGCCAGCGCTGGCCTGAAGCTCTTCCGGGACTGGCGCCGCGATCTCGCGGTGCGTTACGGCCTGCCCCGGCCGATCAACTTCGTCGACACCTTCACCAACCGGCAGCCTCTGAACCTCGTGCACCTCCCGCGTGCCCTTCAGCCCTACGCTGACGCGTTTGGTCCGGAGTATGCATTCGTGGGCGTGTGCACGGCGGCGCGCGAGCGGCCGACCGACTTCTCGTTCGCGCGGCTGGATGGTCGGCCGCTGGTGTACGTGTCGTTTGGCACGATCCACAACCCTGGGCTGGCGTTCTTTCGTAGCCTCCTTGAGGCGGTGGCGAAGCGCGACTGGCAGGTCGTGCTCGTGCTCAGCCTCGGGATCGCGCCGGAGCAGCTCGGCGAGATTCCCGCCAACGTGGTCGTCTTCGCGCCGGGAACAGCACCGCAGCTGCAACTCCTCGAGCGGGCGGCGGCATTCGTGACGCACGGGGCCGGCGGTGGACTCCGCGAAGGCGCATGGTTCGGCGTGCCGATGGTGGCGGTGCCGCAGACCTACGAGCAAGAGATCCTCTCGGCGCATCTCGAGTCGCAGGGAGCCGGCGTGATGCTGGAGCCGGCGCGCGTCACGACCGAGACGCTGGGCGCCGCGATCGAGCGCACGGTGACTGAGCCGGCGATGCGCGTGCGTGCCGGCGCGCTCCGCGAGGCCTCTCGTGCGGCCGGCGGCGCCCCGGCGGCGGCCGATGCGATCGCCGCCTATGTGGCGCGCGTGCGCCGCTGACGCCAAACCCACAACGCTTTCAGATTCGAATCCCTGATTTTCCAATGAGCAACGACACCGAAGATACGACGACCTACCACGTGGTGGTGAACGGCGAGGAGCAGTACTCGATCTGGCCGGCCTACAAGGCGCTGCCGGCGGGTTGGCGTGAGGCCGGGAAGACCGGCCTGAAGCCCGAGTGCCTCGAGTACATCAAGACCGTGTGGACGGACATGCGACCCCTCAGCCTGCGTCGGCAGATGGACGCGGCCGGCTCGGCGTGAGTGACCCCGGGTTCCGCTCCCGGGACGCTGCACGGACCGTGCCGGTGCACGTCTGGCGCCTGCACCTCGAGCGCGATCCCACGACGATCGCCGCCTGGACGGCGGACCTGCCCCCCGAGGAGCAGGCACGTGCCGCACGATTCCGGCAGCCGGCGGACGTCGCGCGCTTTGTTCTCGGTCGGCGCACGCTCCGGCGCGTCCTCGGCGAGCGGCTGGGCTGTGCGCCAGGCGCGGTGCCATTGATCTCTGGCCCGAACGGCAAGCCCGCTCTCGCGGCCGGACGGGCCTCGTGGCAGTTCAACGTGAGCCACAGCGGGGACTGGGTTTTCCTCGCGCTCGCGTGGGAGCGCCGGGTGGGGATCGACGTCGAGGCGTGGCGCGACCTTGAGTACGCGGTCTTGGCGGAGCGAGCGTTCGCGCCGGAAGAGCGTGCGGCGTTGGCGGGGGCGTCGGCGGCGGAGCGAGCTGCGATGTTTTTCGCGATCTGGACCCGAAAGGAAGCGCTGCTCAAGGCCCGCGGGCTCGGGCTGGGGGCGTTCCCACTCGAAGGATTCGCGGTGGAAGCGGATCCCGCTGCCTCCCGGCCACGTGTCGTACGATGGCAGGGGGAGGAGGAACCGAGTCAGCGCTGGACGCTCGTCACGCTGCCGGTGGCGGAGCACTGCAGCGCTTGCGTGGCAGTCGAAGGGAGCGATCCGGAGACGGTGCTTACCCTTGAATGAAACGACGGCCGGGAGGGCGCCGGAAACGGACGGCCGTTGGAATGGCCATCGGCGGCGACGTCCCGTCCTCGTGGACAGGGTCAGCTAGCTGACTGAGAGCAGAAAATCCTGGCTGGCACGGGCGGCGCTGGCGGGATCGGCCTGGAGAAAGAAGTGGTCGCCGGGGAACATGCGCGTCGTGAGCGGGCCGGCGACGAGTGAGCGCCAGTCCGCGAGGTCGGCGGCGCTGACCAGCGGATCGCGCTCGCCGCCGAACGCCGCGACGGGGCAGCGGATTTCGGGGCCGGCGGAGTGCTGGTAACTCTCGTAGACTGCGATGTCCGCGCGAAGCGTGGGCAAGACGAGCGCGAGCAGCTCCGGGTTCGCGAGCACGGCGGGAGGGATCCCATTGTAGCGGTCGCGCAGCGCGGCGACGAATTCTCCGTCGGGCATCGGCGCGAGACGGGGCTCGGGGATGGGGTGGACGGGAGGACGGGCGCCGGCGAGGATGAGGGCGCGAGGACCGGGGCGACCTGAGGCCTGCAACTCACGGGTCAAGGCGTAGGCGAAGACGGCGCCGAGACTGTGGCCCATCAGTGCGTAGGGAGGGGCGAGGTGGGGTGCGAGTTCGGTCCGCAGGCGCGCGAGGGCCTCGCTGAAGGAAGAGACCGGCTTTTCGCGCAGCCGCGTCTCGCGGCCGGGAAAGCGGATGGCCCACAGCTCGATGCGTGGGTCGAGATGGGCGGCCCACGGAAAATACGCGGAGGCGCCGCCACCGGCGAACGGGAATGCGTAGAGACGAAGGGCGGCGGTGGGTGACGCTTTGACCCGATGGAGCCACGCGGACGGAGAGGGTGCCACGGTGTGGGGGCGGGGACGGGATGAACCGAGGGAGGTGGCTGGCGGGCTTTCGCGGTCCGCGGAGACGCGGTGGCGTCGCGATGACGGGAGCAGGCGTGTCGTTGATCCGGCGTTGGTTGCGACGACGCGCCGCCTGGCGGCTCAGAAGTTGATCTGAATGCCGGTGTTCGTCTGGTACTGCAGTTCTTCGATTCCCGAAGCCGGTTGACCGTCGAAAACGGCGTGCAAGGTCGTCATCAAGGACATCCGCTTGGTGAGCTTCGTCTTCAGTCCGATCGAGCCATTGTAGAGGAGGTAGTTGGAGTCCTCGAAGGACTGGAAGAAGAAGAAAGTCTGTTCGACGGACAGCGTCGGCGTGAACGCGTGATTGAAGATCTGATAGGCGCCGAAGCCCACGTGCTGGTTATCGGGATCGGTGGCGAAATCCTTTTCGCCGAAGGAATACCCTAGGCCGGGTGCGACCATGAGCAGCGTCTTCTGATTGCGCACGAGCGTGGTGGCTATGCCGGCGAGTTCCTCGGTGCGGTGGAGAATTTGCTTGGGCCGATCGCGCATGGCGGTCGTGCGGGACACGAAACGATACTTTTCGTTGAAGATGTAGTCGTACTGGAATGACGCTGAGATGTTGTTCACGTAGGGCGGCGCTGGCTTGGCTCGACCGTGGTTGTAGCTGCCGGTGAGGGACGCGATGTGTTTGGGGGTTGCGCGCTCGAGGACAAAGTTGACGCCGATATTGCGCGAGGCATCGATGCCCAAGGACGGGGCGGCGCCGGACATATAGCCGATGTTGAACTGGATACCGCGCGTCCAGTGGACCTGATTGGCGCCCGCGGGCGGGGCCTTGGCTTGGGCGGCGTGGGAGCCCCCCATGGTGGTGGCGGCGACGGTGGCGATGTGCGCTTCACCCTCGCCCCCGGAGGCGGGCGCGGACGTTGCGGCTGGTGCGGTGGCGCTACCGCTCCGCGACTTGATCGCGCTGAGGGGCACGTTGAGCGTGCCGAGGACCGCGTCCTTGAGCGTCAAGTGATCGGCGGATTCAGCGATCACCTCACCCACGAGCGTGGTCCCGTTGGCGAGGACGACGGTCTGGGCCTCGGCGGCGCGGCCGAGCGCGGCGCTGAGGAGGATGAGACTGAAGGCAGGGAGGGCGCGAAGGAGACGCTTCATAACGGAGGAGAGGAAAAGGACTTGGAGGGGGAGAGGCAATCCGGCGAAGGCGCGGAAGAGCGTAGAAACGAGAAAAGTCGGCGAGGAAGAGCGAAACGGAAGGCGGATGGACTCGAAAGGGACTCAGCGGAAGCGCCGTTTTGGTGGTCCCGAAAGTCGTTGAGCGCAGTCGGGGGAATCACATTCGCTCTTCGCGTGGTACCATTCCTTTGGCCACTTCGGTAAGATTCTTACGCTCCTTGGTGGTGAATCGCCAAGGAGCGTTTCTTTTGGCCGTGCGCTCCGCTTGGAGCGGCTAAAAAAAAGTCGCCCCGTAGGGCGACTTTGGAGACACGAGGGGAGTGATTACTCCTTGGCCTTCGGGCTCTGGGCGAAGAAGACCAGCAGACCGATGATCGGCGTGAGGAGCAGGGAGACGAAGAAGTTGCCCCAGAAACCGAATTTACGGGACTTCCCGAGGTATCCGATCAGCGCGGAGATGAGGATGAGCGGGAGGATCGCGAGGATAGCAGCGAGCATGGAATTAAGAATGTAGAGGTTGAGGGAGGGTGATTACTTCTTGGCAGCGGCGACCTCGGCCTTGAGGGATTCCGCGACGCCTTCGCCGACTTTGATCTGACGCTTGAACTCGTCCTTCATCTTGGCCGCGTCGAAGGTGAGCAGCGTGCCGCCGGACTCAAAGTGAGCGGCGAAAACGCGACCGAGCGCGTAGGTGGTGGCACCGGCCATGACGGGCACGGCGGCCATGCCGCCGATCGTGCCGACGACCGGGATCGCCTTCACGAGGCTCGCGACGACGCCGCGACCGAGGCTGATGCCGCTGACCGTGGCGAGGAGGGAGGCGATGACGCTGCGGGTGCGTTCGGCGTCGAAGTCCTGACCGTAGGCTTCGCAGACGTCTCCGAGCATCTTGACCTGAACGCCGGTGACCGCGGCGATATCGACGAGCGGAAGCGGCACCAGACCGGCGGCCATAGAATAGACCGTGTGCCGGCGGATGAGCGCGTCAGCGTTTGAGGATGCGGACGGCGTTTCGGCCGTCGCGGGGGTGGCTTCAGTGGACATGTATTTCCTTTGGCGTGAGTTGCGGCAGGTGAATCTACCGCGAAAAGAGCAGGCAACGGGCGGGCCGAAGTGTCAACCGGCAAACCTTGCCGTTGCCATTTCGTCGCACTAACTGCGGCGCTTCTTGGGTGAGCCCTCGAATGCCTTCACATGGTGTTCGCCCTCGAGGAAGCGGCCGTAGTCCATCTTCAGGACGCGGTCGGCCTGGGCAAAATAGGCGTCGTCGTGGGTGACGGCCACGACGGTTTGCCCGCGGGCCTTCATGGCTGGGAGCAGTTCGGTATAGAAGAAGCGGC
>JACCEB010746147.1_pt1 | contig 12601 bp, 7 predicted proteins | sample 7454761 | NCBI WGS metagenome assembly JACCEB01 (sample SAMN15323454, study PRJNA562643) | freshwater metagenome | isolation source: river surface water | place: USA:Blue River Watershed | collected 2017-08-18 | reverse complement strand
CTACTTTTCATTTCATTGGTTGAAAAAAAACCTTGACTTACAATCCAAGGTGTTTTTGCGTATTGATATTCTTGATTAAAATTTTTTAAATCATTTAAACTATCTCCTGTTAATTCTTCGAGTCTACAATCTGTAATATCGCATGAATCCATTAACTCATTTATCACATCATTATAATACACAAAAGAATAACCTAACTCGTTCAATCTAAAAATATTTAAATTTAAAACATTCCGCCAAAAAAACTCATCATTTTTATTAAAATTAAATAAAATATTATTATATCTGAACTTTAGCACTGAATTCTGTAAATCTCGCTGCGGATTCGAATTTATGTTTTCATTTAAATTTAAAATATTAAAAGTGTCATTTATTGTTAATCGATACTTGTCACTTACTTTGTCTATTTTTAAACCAATTTGATCCTTTGTAAAGATATATCCTAGTAAAAATTTATCATTGTCAAGATTTAAAATATCATGGTTATAACGATTTAATAAACCCTGATCTTTTTTCTTTACTTGCAAGTTAATTGCATAAATTTTCTGTGTATTGCTTAAATTAAAACCTGGTTTAAGACCTGCGTAAGTTGGGTTTGATATATCTTTGCTTAAATCGATGCCGGCGAGTCGTGTAAAATTTAAGCCGCCTGATGACATTGTTGTATAGGCTGACATATAGGGTATTGAGTTATTGATACCGAATTGACGAATTTGATCAGTGATTTTGCCGTGTTTTGTTTGAAAATCGTTAAAAAAAGTGGTGCCTTGGGTATTATCAGATTTAAATGTTCCTGAAAATGTAGGTATAAAAGGCATACCTGAGACAGATGTTCCTAAAATATTACCTAATCTTTGAGTCATTGATGGATAAGAAGAAGAAAAAAATTCTCTAGGACTTTGATTAATTGAAACTTGCGTTTGCCCTGATGTTGTTGTCATAGTATAATACCTTACTACATAAATGATAATAATAATAATTATGAGAAGATAATAATCGGTTTAAAAAATCAGTGTGAATAGTTTTAAGAAGGTAGAAAAAGAAAGGTGTAGTTTAGTATTGTAAGACGCAGTTGTCGAATTTGATACCTAGACTGATTGAGGTGGGTTCACCGTCGTTGCCGTAATCTAGACCGCCGAAATCGGCGCTGGTTAATTGACAGCCTTTGACATCCCATAATTCAATAACTGTACCTACTGGATCAAGCATTTTGATTTGGCAGTCTCTCTTATAAAAGTCGGCGTAGCCTGCGCGACCTGAAACTGATTCGTAATGTGTTCTGATCCATTCCATGACTTGTTGAGCGCCGGAAGGTGCAATTGGATCATATAAATCGATATTCATATCGCCAAATGTCATTTTACCTGCGATGTGACGTTCTGAGTTAATGAATGGAAGTGTTTTTGATGCAATGGTAAAGCTAGGTCTTTTGGCTGTTTTCATCAAAAATGAATCAATACCTTCAATTGCAAAGACCCAACGATTTTGTCGTTTTGGTTCAAATTTATTTGGAATCATCTCCGCGACACTTAATGTTTCAATCGCCATTTTTTATTTTGTCTCCTAATGTTTTTTTATTTATAGAATAACTAGGTTATTCAATTGAATTTGATACTACAAAGTCAAGAGAAATAAATTCAATTGACTTTGTGGGTCGTAAAGTGATGGTACCTCTAATGGTATTATTCTCAATATCAACTTGATTTGGAGTAATTGACACAGAATAGCTATCAAGCCCTTGTTGGTTTTTAACTAATTCCAAAATTGGTTGCACTAAACCCTGAAATTCCAGTAATGTTTCTGCTGTGTTTGGCTTAAATAATATAGTATTCGCAACTTGCTTAACTTTACGACGAATAAAGATCAACAAACGTCTAACATTGATTCTATCCAAGGCTGATGGCGCACTTAATAATGTTTTTTGACCAAAAATATATACTTGATCACGACCAGCTGGAATATAAATAGGATTAATATCATTATCATATAACTCATCAAGCTGTTCACGACTAATTGCAAACTCAGTAGCACTAGCATTCACTAAACCACGAGTAATACCCGCCGGAGCATACCAAGGTGTAGTTCCACTATTATCAGAACGACTCATCACACCTAACGCCGCAACACTTGGAGGCACTTTAAGAGATCCGCCATTAGGCTTATTCAACATCACATCAGGAAAGAAAGCTGCAGCAAAAGAAGTATCTAACTTTCTCTCACCCAAATTTATAATAGTCTGACTCACTGATACTTTTGCTGTCTGATCAATAATCATCTCACCCAAATCATCTTTTTGCTCAATATCCATAATATACATTGTGTCAAAACGATCTGTCGCAGCTTTAATGGCAGCATTGGTCACAATTTGTTCACGTATACCGGGTATACATAACAACTGAATCTCTGATTTATCTTTCGCAGCATATGCATCCAACGCACTCACATAAGTTTCAATCGTCGAACCAGATTTTGCAGCTGTTAAACCCTCTCGATAACAAGCAACATTACTCAAGGTATGCTTTTCCTCATCAAAAATATCTAAACCATCAAATCCACCTTGCAACATAAATGAAAATGATAAATATTTGCTACTTACACGACTTAAATCTTTATCAAGTCTAAAGAAACGTCTAGATGCACCTGTCGGAAATGTATCACTAGCCGCATCAGAATTACGTATAAATATCGCATCACCCCACTTTGTATTATCAATTACTTTGTCAGTTGTATTATTGTGTGTAATACGAATTTTTTCTAAATGAAAGAAATTTGTATCTTTTGCAATGTCTGTTGCGTCCCAAATTGCTGAACTGAAATATTTGCTATATGACAAAATTGAATTATTAAATGTTTGTTCACTATATTCCTTAAAACCAGCTGTACCAATATCATCATTTTCTTTTTTCGCAAATTTAATACCCCAAGGAATAATTTTAACTTCTTTTGGAGATGAAGGGCTAATTGAAATCTTACCGATTGATCTAACCATAGGCACAGGAGGTTGTACTAAATTTAATAATTGATCTGTTGCAAATATTGTGCCCGACGGGAATTTACTTTCTAATTTAAGTTGTTTAAAGTCGCTAAACCCGCAAGGTAAAACTTTTCGATTTATTAATCCTTCATTGACTTTACTTGCAACTTCGACTCGAACATATCGATTGCTAACATTATATTTACCGACTGTTACAAGACCTGGTTGACTTGCATCAAAATCCCAATATTCAAATTTATCACCTATCACACGCGCAATATAATTATCTTCATCAGGATCCAACGTTAATTGCTTCCAAGCCACCAAAATATCATTTTTTAAAGGATTCGAATCAATTCTTTGCAAAGAAACATCAAATGTACCAAAAGCGCCGTCACCAGCTGTTAAATTGGAAATAACGATTTTAACCTGTTTGTTTCCAATTTCTCCATCATCAATCGCATGAAAACGAAATAATTTCTGTACTCCACTACCTAAAGTATCATTGTCAGCACCATCTTGACTTAAACCAAAATCTTGACTTACGACCCATGGGGAAACAGCTTTTTGAAATCTCTTCTCAAAATCCTCAAACGCAATAATATTAGATTCTGAAGGTACACAAAAAGCACCATGCGTAGAGACGCCAGCAGCATTACCATTACTAGCGAGTGTAATACCTGTCATATCGTTCTTTATAACTTTAGGATTTATATCAAAGTGAGCATGTAAATAATGACCTGCTTCTTCTATCTTATGAGGGTCAGTATTTAAAACATTGGCAAAATAATTTGATTTTGTAACATCAAAAGAACATTGTATCACGTTGATTTGACCATTATATCCTGTTAAATACAACGAAAATGTCGACTTATTAGGATCCAACGTACCTATTAAAGAGCCCTTTGGATCTGTGGCCAAAGAGTCTTTTCCTGGTGGTGTATTTGCTGCCTGACCTTCAAGAGTAGCTACAACATTATGAGGTGTCATTAAAATACCACGCAACAAAGGCTTAACACTGACACCTGCAGATTGTGATGTAACTGATGCTAAGCCACCACCCGTGCTGTCAGAAACAACAATACTTTTTGTCAGGTTTAATGAATCTGCTAATTGGGTTAAAATAATTTTATTACCGTCGACAGTTGCTGTAATCTTTCTATCTAATACAAACGCAGCATCAATTGACTTTTTTATTTCGCAAGCATATAAAAAGTCAGCTGTTAATGTGTTTGTTTTTAAAGTATTAAATTTGTGGACTACGTCATTATTGTTAGCGTTAATTAAGTCTGTAAAAATATTAATCAAATTAGTTAAGTCTGCTTTTTTTTGATTAAAAATCGCATCATTCCCTGGTTGATTAGCTGTTTCTAATTCACCAATTTTGTTAGAAATATTTGTAAAATTAGTTTGTAAGTTGCTAGCCAATGCCTGAATAACATTTAAATCATTACGCACAACACTTTGAATAGTGTTATTATCTTTTACTTTTACTTGTAATGCCTCGATTTTCTTTATTAAAATGTCAGTATATTCTAGTGACAGAGCACCAAATGCATCGTCTACAGCGGTAGAAAGTTCGAGCATATCAAAATCGGCAACAGCATCTTTTAAATCGTCTATAAGAGTTAATAAACTATCAAAACTCGTAGAAATATCACTGATTATATTGATTGTTGCTGTGGGCATTAAAACTTCTGATGCTTGATTTGCAACTGCAGCTTTAAAAGTAAATAAACGGTCAGTTTCATTTGATCCAACAGGTCTAATTGTAAAAGTTTCATTTTGCGTTATGTTTGCAGATGTAATTGTGACTGTGTTTTTGTAATATGATTTACTTTGTAAACCTGATTCAGAAAGGTACTTTGATGATGTAGTGTCAGATACAAAGTGCCCTAGCATGAAAGTTTTACCTTTTACATCAATAACATCGCCGTTTGCTGCTGTATTATTTGCGTAAGGGTTATTGATGAGTGTGCCGTTATTGCCTAGCTTTTTTGAGCCGACTGTGAAACCTGGTTGATTACCTGCGCCAAGTAATCTAATAAAGCTACCTTGTCCTGGATTACCGCTCATCCATTCATTAACTGCCAAAGGTCCAAATAAATTTGAGTTTGAATCAAGACCTTGATCATTAAATGACCCAAAGATATCCTGAAATTCTTGAATGTTGGCAAAAAATGTTGGTACGAATGCAGGACCACGCTTTGCACGTCCTATGACACCTGCGGGTGTCCCAGTGAGCACTCGATTCACTGGTAGTGACGCTGAATTATCAATTTCCTTTAAGGAAACTCTAGCTGAACCTTGTCCGGCCATAATAAAATCCTCCTGTTTTAAATTTATTTAAATTTTAATTATTTAAATCACGGAGAAAACCTAAATTTTATCATTTAATTTTTAAGCAAATGTTACACCGCTATTAGTAATTACAAAATCCATAGCAATAAATTCAACAACTCGAGTTGGAACAATAATTATTTTACCTGTCAAACTATTCATATCACTTTCATCTGTAAGTAATGTCACACGAAAATTCTCAATACCACTATTCACTTGCACATTCGATAAAAATGCATTGGCTGATAACAAGAAATTATTACGTACAAATTCATTATTTTGTTCAAATAATAAACTTTGAGCAATTCTTTCAATTCCTCTCTTTATCTCAATCATCAAACGTCTAACATTAACACGAGTTAACGCAGTATTGGCCACTTGCAAAGTCTTTTGACCAAAAATCACATACTGATTTGATGGGAAAGATGCAATAGGATTAATTCTGGCCTCATATAAAGAATCACGATCATCAGCCCTCAAACGAGATGTCACACCCCTAACACGTGTATTTAAACCATTTTCAAAACCCGCAGGTGCAAACCAAGGCTGAATTGCAGATCCATCTGATTTGGTTTCACTCTTAGCCAAGGCACCTAAAGCAATTATTGATGAAGGACATCTCATCACACGTTTAAATGTTTGAGAATCAGACTCATCATCTAATAAAACATCTGGAAAATATGTCGCAGCATAACTACTATCAATGTTTCGTGCTGCCAAATAACTAATTGTTTGATCAACATCAGGTCTCTTTGAATCATCAACAGCATCATCATATAATCTAACACCATTTCGATCATAATGAGGAATATCCATCAAATACATCGCCTTACCAAACTGCTCAACATTGGATGTCACATGACTTGCCACAAGACTATCACGAATCCCAGGCAACAATACCACATGTACAATAGCTGTAGCAGGCTCCAACATAATATCAGCTGCTGTCTGATATGCTTCAATCACAACATTGGATTTCTTATCACCATGCATAGGTACTTGAGAGCTTGTATCACTTAAACCACTTGGATACGCAATCGCCTTACCTGTTACACCACCCAAAGTATTTTCTGTACTTGAAGCACGATCATTCATATTCATACTATCTTTATCGAAAATATTCAAACCATCAAACCCGCCAAACATCGGCGCAGTAAACTTGGCCATCGCTGAAAAACGATTAAACTTCTCTTTACTCTCCGATAACACTGTCGCCATCGTAATACGTGTATCAAGCGAATCTGTATCAGGACCAGCCACATCGATATCTGAATCTAGTAAAGCGTCGGTGATTGTATAATTTTGATTCATGTAATCACCGTTACGCACGTAAATAGCTTCTTTAAATGTTTCAGCAATTGATGTCGATAAATCGCTGACAGCTGTATCAGAATAAGCCTTTGCAAAAGCAACACGGGCTAATGTAAACTTATGATTATTAAAGTTATCAGCTTCAACTGAATTTGCAAGATTTAGAATTGATGAATCAACAGCCATTAATTTTGTATAATTCTCAACAATACGATTAATTCTATCACCTGACGTTGCTCGATTATTTGCTGTCTCTTTTGCATCAATATTAAAATTCATCAATCCCCAATGCATTGCAGCAGATACAGTCTGAACTGATGTTGATTTACCAATATAGCTTTGATGTTCGGTCCCTTTTATTAATGCGCCTGCTGTTACTTTAAAACGATAAGGTAAAGGTGGCAAAATGTAACCATCTGTTGATAATTCTGTGACAAGTTTTGTTTTAAGTGAAGGTAAACCTCTGAAACCGAAAGGTAAAGATTCTTCGGGAATTTCGCCATTAATCACATCAGCTGACATTTTTACTCGAATGCGAGTTGATTGATTTGGATTTTCACCTTCTGTATAGATACGACGTTCAGTTGAACTGATTACATTATTTGATGCATCGTAATATGTATAATATTTTTTTTGATCGCCAATTAATTTGGCAATATAATTTGATGATGTTGGATCTAGTGAACAATTTGTGTATGATTCAAGAACGATAGGATCTTCATCTGTATCATTTAAATCACGTAATTGTACATTAAATGTACCAAATTTATAGTTAATGTCTGTTGAGGCTCTTAAACCGCTAATACTAATCTTATACTTACCTGCTGCAAAAGCACCGTCATCAATGGCTTCAAAAGAAAATAATTCATATTCCTTATTACCAAAAGGCTGACTTATAAAACTGGTTGTTTGCGGTGTCTTAAAACTTGTCTGAAAATTGCCATACGCCGCAGCTTTTTCTGCCACTGGTCTAACAAGAGAGATAGCTAAATTAGGGTTTGCGCCTGACCATTTATTGGTTAAAAAGTCGTCATCAATTGGAAAATGTGAATATAATACATAACCATATTCTTCAAGTGCATATGGATTCGTATTTAAAACATTTGCAATATAATTATTGGCAACAGGATTTAATGAAGCACTAACAGATCTTTGATTAATTGACGAATCAGTTGATACAACATTTATTGTAAATTCACCTGCTGCTGAAACAGTGCTGCCAGTGATTGTCAAATGACATGATTTATGTAAAAATAAAATGCCCCTAACTAGTTTAATTTTTTGAGAATTATCAATATCTTTATTGAATGCGAACATGCCGTTGACATATTTATCATCAGTAGCTTGTAAATGTTCTGCGCATAAGAATTGAACACCGCCGTTATCTCCTGATTGTGTTAATTTAAAGCCTGAGCTTTGATTGAGACCTAAGGTTCGAATAAATTGAACTGCTGCTGCTGCATTGTTTTTTGTTTTGAAAAATTCTGATACAGCGTGACCTGCGAGTTTATCTTTGTTGATTTTACCAAAAACCGTTTTATAATCGTCGAGGGAATTAAGAATGACGGGAATAAATGCGGGACCTTTTTCAGCTGGACCTATAATACCGACGGGAGATGAATTGGGCTCTGTGCGTGGGGGTTTGGCTTGAATTTCTATTTCTCGTTCAAAAAACCCGGGTGATTTAAATACTTGCTCACTCATTATTTTTCTCCTATATTTTCTTTCTGAAAACTAATGTTAATTTATTGATAATTATTACGTTGCTGTCCAGATTTATTTGGATTTTAAATATTTGTTAAAAGTGTTTTATTTATTATTAATATTGGATAAAATATTTTTGGCAGCTTTTCCGCGATATGAAGTTTCACCTTTTACACGACTAATTGTATATATATCCTGAGGTGCGTTTGGATATCTTGTATCATTTTGCGCGATATATCCTGGTTTATTCATTAATAAATTAATCTGATTATTCATTGAATTTACCCCTACGTTTAAAGCAGGAAAAGGATCATCTTCAGCTTGCAAATCATCAAAAACGTGTGAATCAAATGTATTATCAATAGGTCCTGCTAAACCGTGTAATTGTAAAACTGCAGATTTGTCTTCCTGAATATCAAATGAAATATTGGGTGCTGAAATAAATGATCGTAAAGCTGTTTTACCACCCATCATATTTGGCAATATCACATAACCATTTGTTGTCATTGTTAATGTCATTTTAACATAACGTTCATTCTCAGTCATGTCACTAAATGATGTATCTGTATTAATTTGACTGCTTATAAAACCTGAAAACCAATACGGCTTATCAGGTGAATCAAGTCGAAACTGATTGCTAACGTTGATGGTATATGATTTGATTATTGTTTCGAAAATACGATTTGCCTCTTGCTGAAAATTTGTCCAAATTGAAATCTCATAATTGGCACCAATATAATTGATTGGCGGCATTTCAATAACTTCATATATATTCCTTGATGATAACGAAGGTATCAAATCAAATTTCTTCTCAGCTGCATTAACTTTATTTCCTTCTTCTTGTCCCAAAGTATTTTTAACATTTTGCAAATTTTCTTTATTTTTTAACTGTTGCTCATTTAAATCATTTTCAGATAAACGACGTTTAATAATATGGGGAAACATAGCATTATCAGCCACACCTTTAGGTGGACTCTGCTCTAATGATGATCTTGAAATTGAGATTAAAGGTAAAATCAACGCCCCACTCTTATCCCTTAAAGGCTTCTTTTTACGTAAAATTGCAAAACGTTCCCCCGTGGCAAAAATCACAGGTATTCTTTTTCTCTCACCGTCTAACTCATAAAACAAAGGTATCTCTTCATTAAATAAATGAAAAACAGATTTATCTAAATCTTCAATTCCGCATGAAGGCACTTGCAAACCAGTAAAATTAACGCCTTCATAGCCTGTTGCGACAGCATTAAAATCAATATTATCTCGAGTAAATCGTGTTGTCATTCGTCGTCTCCATAAAATGATGATTTAATTACATTATTATTAACTTTGCTAGCCTGAGGTTTAACTTGTTTAACACCTGAAATAGGTGCCTCAAGTATTCCATCTTTCTGTAACTGTCTAATATCCCCTGTTGGCATACCTGTTGATGTCACAGCCAAACCACGTTGTTGTTCGAAATTCTTTTGCACAGCATCCTCGTCAGTATACATTTCACTAGTCGGACCAAAAAATTTCTTATGTATAAGATTAATACGAGCTTGTTTACCTTGCATCTTATATCCTGCAATTCGATCAGTTTGACCAAACATAATCTTTTCCACAATTATTGTTGTTATCTCAAAGAAATAATCGCCAAATTGAAAAAAATCACCCTCATGCACATCCAAATCTTTATCTCGCATATCACGAGGATGTAAAAAAACCGTAATATTCTTCGTTTGTTCATAACCAAAATTGGTTAATTTAACCTCAGCTGGTTGCCATTCCACCAAACAATCAATCTCAATTGGCGGATCAAAAGCTTTTTCAATGCTTTCTTCATATAAAACGTGTGGATTTGATAAATCTTCTCGAACATGATAATAAAAAATCTTTTGACCAATCACATCTTTAATAATTTCTTTGGTTAAATCTGAAAATAAATCAGCTTCTTTTTCTGTAAAAAATAATCTAGACATTCACTTCACCTTAACCTATCAAAAATGGCCCATTAGGTATGGGTATTTTCTTTAATAAATTTTGTAGCTGATCAGATTGCGCATTCTGATTTTCCAATATCTTTGTCATTGTCATCTTTTCAAGCATTTCTTTCAACTGTGTCTTTAACTTTTCTTGATCTTCACGTCCGCTGCTAATCATATCACTACCATTCAACTGCAAATCACCACCTGGAATTGGAATGCTTGAAAACTTACCTCTAACAATCCCTAACATCTCACGACTCAACGCCAAAGTATACTCACGAATCCAATGTCTAGCAATGGAATTCAACATCGAATATTGCAAATTATCATACGGCACATTACTAATATTCGAAACACCATTGACTCTCTCATCAGGAACATCAGGAGCAACGGGATTAACAGGAAAGGCAAATCGCATAAAAAGACTATAAGGATTGTTTTGCGTTGGTTTAGGATAGATCCTGATGTTATTGCCATGCATTTCATAACTATAATTTGAACGACGAATACGATTACTAATATCCAACTGCCCAGCACGCAACACGTCTTCAAACACAGGCAACACATAAAACACAGTTTCAGGGGTAAATGATTCAAAAGCAAACTGATTATTCAAATAATTAATAGAACTTGTCGTATCAAAAAAACGATACGCCGCCTGAGGACTAAAATGCATCACCTCATATATCTTTGGTTTCGTTTTTTGTCTTGGCTCTTTATATAAGGCAGCTAAAGCTGCATCATAACCTGGTGTGCCAGGCACGCGATTAATATCTTTATAAAAGTAAAAAGCATTATTATATACCACACCCAAACCTAACTTATCAAAAACATTTAATTCCACACCATCTTGTTTATATAACAATTCTTTTACAATATTATAATCCTGACGACCTGCTTCTAACTTAATATACCCAATAAAATGATCAGCACTCCCTCCCACACCCGCTTCAGTTGCATATACTTCAGCTTTACGCATAAAAATATCAAAATTTTCTTTAGGCAACTTTCCCTGCACACCATTTGGTCCCACATTTTGTATAACATCTAGTCCATTAACATTAATCGTTTTAGTAATTCCGCCCACAGGAATCCCTAATAAATTATGCATGTGACTTTCTAACATGTTTTCATTAATAAAACGGGAATATTCCAAGGTGGCTTCTTCAAAAGCTGCCCAAATCTGTTTATTTGTTAACTCGACACTAACAATATCATCACCCAATTTGCGCTTTACAAAAGTTAAAATATTATCAGCATCAAAACTAAAATGAGCATCATTATCATATATCCCAAATGGCGTAGGACGCTTATCAGCCACTACCAATTCTGTAAATGTCGCCATAAAAAAAAATCCTCTCGTTATTTAATATTAATTATTAAACCAACGAGAGGATTCATTCTAACAGTTTAAAATAAAACTATTTTTTATCTTAGGTTAATGATGCACCAGCAACCCATGTTGTTCCATTAAATACACAAATTGCAAAATCTCCTACACCATTTAATGTTGCTAATGTAGTTGCTGAATTGTTTGCTGTAGCATTAGTTGCATACGCTTTAATTACAACATTTTGCGCTATTTGACAAATAATTATTTTAATTTGACCTTTAACTGCCCCTGCCGATTCTTTTGGTAATGTAATTGTAGCAGCATCTGTAACTATATGAGCTAATGCGCCTTTTTGTACAACGGTTCCATCAGTTGATAAATTAAGATCACTTGAATGTGTTTGTAAATCTGCGTCGCAGAAACCTTGTCCTGCGCTTTGTTTTAAGCCTTTTGAGGCTGATAATTCAATCTTTGGCATTTTATTTTCCTTTTATTTTTTTATTTTTAAAGTTTTGATACGCCAGCAACCCATGCTGACCCGTCATATACACATACTGCAAAATCTTGCACTGCATTTACAGCAGAATTAGCATCATTTACATTTGTTGTTAATGTTGCAATTGCTGCTCCGGATGCAACGCCTGAAGCGTCGCTATTCTTGATTTCAAGTTTACCTTGTCTTTTATCCGCTGAGTCAACTGGGACTGCACCTGCAATTGAAGCTTGTAGAATCACGACTTTGATTTGACCTTTTGTTGCAGAGTTAGGCAATAATAAAACATTACTTGCTCTTGCTGCATCTGTTTGAGCAGCATTATTAGCACCTCCGTTTGTTGGATCAGAAGAGTTATTTGAGATAACCAAATGCATTAATGCAGCCTTTTCAGCTGTCGATGATAATAATTTTGTTTCTGCTGCATTTAATGCACCTGATGTGATTGTGATTTCTTGAAGATTTGTGTCAATGAAACCTTG
>JACCEB010712358.1_pt1 | contig 12603 bp, 6 predicted proteins | sample 7454761 | NCBI WGS metagenome assembly JACCEB01 (sample SAMN15323454, study PRJNA562643) | freshwater metagenome | isolation source: river surface water | place: USA:Blue River Watershed | collected 2017-08-18 | reverse complement strand
CCAATCCATCATCATAGAATATATTACCATGTATTTGACGAGATAAATCAGTTCCTTCAAATTGAAAATCTTCTAAAAACTCTACTGTTCCGTTTAAAAAATCTATATCTACTAATGTTATTGTATCAGATGTTCCTGAATATATAAAATAACTTACACCAGATTCCATATCCATACCAACTCCCATCGTTGATTCCAATACCTCAATTGAAAACGTATCCGCACCATTAGATATGAGTAATTCACCAATACTACCAGATTGTAAATCTAACGATAATAATGTATAAATTGGTGATGGGGTGGTTAATTGTCCATACCCATCATCAGTATAAGTGTATCCATTTACGGATAATTCAACTGATTCTGGTTTTATTTGTTCTCCGAATTTTGAACGTTGTATTGAAAATACATATATATCAGACCCCGTTGGAAATGGTCTCTCATTTTCATAATTACTTAAATTTTCAACACTACCAAATGTTGTAAATGCATTACCATTTGATTCGTAGTATTTTTTCTTTATTGAATTATATAATGATTTTACATAATATCCTTGCGATGTTGGAGAACTCCCCTCAAAATGAGAACCAGATACGTTATATAATTTAATTATAGGAGCATCTGCTTCGGTTTCATCTGACCAAAGTTTATAAGCTTTGAATGAACGTTGGGATATATTTGATTTTGGTATTGATTTAAACATAGTAAAGTCCTTACCTATATAAGTATTTTAATAAACAAAAACCCAACTTTTTAAGGTTGGGTTTCGTTTTCTATAAATTATATTAAATTAATTAGAAATCTAATTTAACTGCAATTAATACTTCTTTATCGTATGATTTAGCAATTGGTTGTGAAGTTTTTGCAACTGCCAATAATTCATTAGCATCGTTGTATAAACCAACTGTTGTAATAAATGTCTTAGGGTCTCTTTCGAACGAAGATTCGGCGAATGAACCATCAGAACCCGTTACAAATGTTGGGTTATTTGAGAAGTTAAATTCTCTATTTGTTGCTCTTACAAAGTAATGAGATGTAGAAACGTTTTCAGTTCTTCTTGCTTCAAAATCACCACCACCTACAATTGCATTATATAATAAGTATTGGTTTTTACCTTCGTATGCAACACCACTATATATCGATTTACCACTTAATGAACCACTATCTTTTGATGTTCCAATTGTATTATGAATTGCAGTTGGATTAAGGATAATCAAACCTTGGTCTGGATAAAATAATCCAAAACCTTGTCCATTAGATGAATAGTTACTTGAAACTGTAGCAGCTGCATCTTGTCCTAAGTTTAATGAACCACTTGCAACATAGAATACTCTACCTGCTTTACCGACCGTGTCAGAGAATTTCTTACCACTATCATCGATGAACGTAGATACACCATTAGAACCACTTAATGACAATTGCCAGTTTCCAGCATCCATAGTTTCTTTGTATCTGGCACGTGATACGTTAATAACATAGATGTCTGATGAATCTAAAAGGTTTTCACCCGATGCGGAATCAAAAGTAAAGAATTGGTCATCTTGTTCTAACAATAAAGAACGATATTGTGCATATGTTGCTTTTGTTGCTAAAGTAGATGTATCCGAATTTCCTAAACTGATTGAACCACTTGCATATTTATGTCCGTATGCAATTGCAAATTGAACAGATGATGTTGTTGCAGTATCATATACATTTACATAATAGTTTGAACTATCTGCTGCTGCTTGTGTTGATGATGTGTAGAAAGTTGTTAAACTTCCAGTATCACCACTCCAAAGACCAGTTGTTACAACTTCTACTTTACCAGTAATTTGGTCAAATTCACCAAATCTTTTGTAAATACCCGTTGTAATAGAACCACCTTGTGCTGCTAATTTATCACCACCAGTTAAGTATTGGTTAATAAGGTTTGTCAATTGTTCCGTAGTAACATTACCATTACTAGCTTGTAAATACGCTGCTAATTCTGATGTTAAGTTTACTCCGGCTTGTCCTGTAATTTGTGCCATATTTTAATTTCTCCGTTTTATGCTACATATGTTACGGTCACTGGGATAGTTTGAGAACCACCTGTTTCGTTTCCATAAACTGTTATAGTTGTCTTAATAGTTTGTGTGATGTTTGGGTTAGGAATGAATGAGAATGTTAATCCTCTTTCTACTGCTGCAGTTGTTGTGATTTCATCACCTAAGAATACCGGAATAGTACCAGTACCTGCTGCTAAACCACTACCAACAATTGAACCAGCATTTTTATTAGCTAACACAATTGTGTAACCACTTTGTGTATTACCACTTGGTGAAGTAGTTGGAGTTAAAGAAACTTGACCACTTCTTTGGTTTACTGAAATAGATGGAACACCAAATTCAACTTTTGGTATTTTTGTAGTTCCTTTTGGTAAAGTAACTAATTTGTATTTTAATACTTGTGTTTCATCTGGAGATGCTTCCGTTACGGGAATTGCTCTAATTGCTGCATCATAATATGCAGAACCTTTTGGATGAGCTGGTTCGTAAAGTGTATAATCGATTTCATCATCACCCAAAGCGAACTTTGTGATGTTTAATCCTTCACCTGATGCTAACTTCTCTCTTCCTTTTTTTGTAAGAATTGCATCGACCGTAATTTCGGTATTATCTAAATATGCCATAATTTAATTTCCTTTTATTTCCTATATAAATATAAGTATTCTATAATTTTAATTAATCAACCTCTAAAATTGGTTCACCACTTCCTCTACCTGTATCAGAAACTCTTAATACATTTGGATTAGTTGTGAATATTTGAACCGGCGAACCACCTAAAATATTGGTAGTTGCAGTTTGTTTTGAACCATTAAAGTAACTATTTTGTAAACCAGTTGTTAAATCACCTGTGTTTCTATAATGTGTTGGAAAGTATCCATTTAATGGTGAAACTTCTACAATATTACCACCAACAATCGGTGCAGATGATTCATTACCATCAGAACCAGTAAATGGTAAAATCGTAACCTTATGTCTATACTTTGTAACCGATTGTAATTCAGTTCCCAAACTCTTATCTTGGTCATCTATATTAATCGGTGTTTTTTCAGTATAACTTTCTTTTATTAAATATACTTTACTTCTTTCTTTAATACGATTTCCAAATGAATCTATGTAATTTCTTATCGTATTTCCGTTTTCACCATATAATCCAAATCCAGCAACACCCATAGAGTTTCTATCTAATCCTACTTGTGTAAATTCTACATTATCATATGCACCTTTTACTGAACCTGTTATTTGAGCATCGATTGTTGATGTAATCGTATCATATGTTGATTCAATTAGGGTTTCGGTTGTAGTATCTATCTCACCTTCATATGTTATATATTCCGCAGAAGCAGTAGAAACCAATTCCGTATTTATTTCTGCAGTATAGTTTGAATTTACCGCACTCAATACAACGGATTCAGTAGTAGAAAGCGTTGTTGCAAAATTATTATAAGTTGCAGTAGTTAAAGTAGTTTCGTTTGTATCAATCGTAGTTTCATATTGATTTAATGAACCAGTTGGTTTGTTCCACTTAACTTTACTTCTTTCTAAAATATGTGGTTCAATCAAAAGACCCGATGAAACTTTTGCTCTAGCAGGAACTAATGATTCTAACGTATCAAATAATGATTTATCAATATAACGAACTAATTGAATATACTCATGAGTATTCAAATTGTAACGTTGGAAATAATAATTTCTCAATTGTGTTAAATCTGAATATGAATCATTATATTCATCTGCAGGATTTCCAATATAATCATCTATGTTAAATTCACCCAACGAACGAAGAATATCCATATTGATTTCTTTCATTGGCGAGAAGAATAATCCTAATTTATCCGAATCTATTGCACTTTGGTCATATGATTTTTTCGTTGCACGAGATTTATAATTCAAATCACCTGTCAAAGTTTGTGATTCAAAACGGAATTTATTACCATACGTTAAACCAGATGATGGAACGTTTGCAGTTACACTTCTTTCATACGGAATATAATTGTAAGGATATGTCGTATCACTAAAACCAACCGCATGTGCAGATGATGTATAATCCGTAATAATTGCAACGTTATTTATACTACCAGTTTGACTTAAATCTTTTGGATATTCAAAATCTAAACGGAATAATAAATCAATCGAAGATGCAGAAATATGTGAACCATCAATCGCATCGGGTAATAAAGTATGATTATTAATACGTGATTCTGAAAGTGGTGCTCTCCATAAACGGAATTCATCAATAGAACCAGTTAAAGTTTGTCCTACAAATAACATAGAACCACTACCCCAACTTGTACTACCGGTTACATATGAAATAGATGAGCTTGCTTGATTTCTAATTCTACCATCAAAGCCTTCCTTAAAATAAACCTCAAATGTTTCAGATGTTGAACCAGTTCTTCTATTTACAACTACGTTAGCATAATCATCTTTGTAGAATGGTATATATTGGGTAGAAGATGCTGTAATATATCCACCATTTTGAATTTTGAATTCTACTTTAGCTAATGAACCAGTTCCAGGAACTAAATTTAATTCCCAACCACTACCACTAATTAATGATTGTGTTGCTTCATTATTTACTGCCGTTAAACGGAATTCAACTGCGTTTGGATAATATCCATTATATGTTTGGAATGGAACTTTTAAGTATGATGATGAATCAAACGCCAATGCACAAGTTCTATCATCAAACGTAAATTGAGTAGTTGCAGAACTAGCAGGGTCTTGTGGTCCACCATACTCCATAATTGTTAATAATGAAGCAGGAACACCATAACAAGCCATTGCTGCATGTAATGCTCTTTTCGTTCCTTTGTGTTTTAACAAATATGGTAAGTTGTTTAGAATTCTTCTCCATATTTGATGTTGTCTTGCTTTTCCACTCATCGATGTATGAGTAGTACCATCAGTATCTTTACCAAATGCATACTCCCATAGGAATTGTGATTGAACTCCCATATCAGCATCCCAACCAAGAGATTCTAACATATGATATATCAATTCATTTCCAATACCATCTTCGTATTTATGTTCTAATTTTTTAGATTGAGAAATGTTTTTAATATGTGCCCATAAAATATCAAAGTGTTGACCCATCATCGTTAAGAAAAGGGTAAACTCTTCGTTGTCTGCATCATTTGTGATATGTGCAGGAATATTATTTGTTAATAGGTTTTTATTATTCGAATCATATGTTTCTGTTTCATCAAGTATTCCATTATACCAACTAATTGCTTGAGAACTTGTTGGATTGTATAAACTACCAGTGTAATTTACTTTTGGATATGTGTTTCCATTTTCAGATGAACTAACATATAACCATTTTTCAAATCCATCAAACCCATTTTTTAATTGTTGAATTTGACCTTCATATGATTTGATTTCGTTTGATGCTGCAATACCACCATTAACAAATGAAGTAGATGAACTTACAAAGTTAATTTTAGTGTTGTAACTTTCTATCAACTGAATTTTGTAATAAAAGTTTCTAACACGTTCTTCTGCAGATGAATATTTTACAAAATTTTCCCAATAAATTTCAGAACCGCTTTCGTATTGAATATTTAAGTTTTCTAATGAATAACCACTAGAACTTACAAATGTATTCACTAAATCAGTTGATGTGGCAGAACCACTTGCAATCAAATCATCTAATAATTGATAGCCAATATCATCAGTTACACTAACATTAAAATTAGGACGTAATTGAGTACATTCACTCTTTAATTCATCAATAATAGTAACTTGTTCTATTATAGGAATAGATTGAATTTTAGAAATCCATAATTGTTGGTTTGGTTCTATTTCACGCGGAAGTGGTTCGTATAATTTAAGAACTAATGCTCTTTCTTCTCTACTTTTACTTCTATTACCAGTAGTTGGGTCTTCGGTATATGTTGAAAACGTTTCTCTATCGATTCCCCACGTTGCTATAAGTTTATTATCACCATCACCCATATGGATGTAGTGAGTTAAGAATTTAGAAACCTCTTCTCTTAAAATAGTTTCATCCCAACTTTGTTCGAATGCTTTACGAATATCAGCAACAACATTTCCACGCTGTAATTTAAGGTCACCCTTATCAAACAACATAGATATACGTTCTATCTTACCTTCCGTTAGTTCATCGCCTTCTGCGTTAAATGGAATTAATAAGAATTCAAACTGAATCTTATCAGTATCTTCGTTAAATTGAAGTTTTGCTTTACGCAATACATCACTAACTTTGAATGTTGCTAAACCAGATGGTGAAAATCTACCTAATGCATATTCTTTATCGTATTTTGAAACATAAATTTCAACATAGTTGGTGTTGATTGATTGCCAACTAATATCGAAATCAACTTCAAATTCCTTGAAATCTGCACCTTTAATATTTTGTGGGTAATAGATATTTGTAATATCTGGTCCTGGTAAATAATATTTGTTTACAACGTTAATTGTAACTTTTATTGTTTCACCACTTCCTGCTCTATTACTACGAGGTTGTAAGTATAAAACATAATTACCAACTCCGTTATAAAAATCATTTTTATTTAATACAATAGAACCACTATTTGAAATAACACGTTGGGTAGAACCTAACGAAAATACAACTTCATCTGCATTAAATGAGTTATATGGAATTTTCAAATCATCATTACCCGAAATATTAAATTCGAAAGTATTACCTTCGGTTCTTAATGTAGGAGATGATGGTAGTGGTACTGCTTGATTATTATTTTTACTTACAATAACATCTACAATAACATTATCATTAACCAAATCAATCGTTTGATTTAACGTATTATTTGTAGTAATATTACCATTTTTATTTATTCTATATGTAACGGAATGTGTTTGAGAATCTAATCCCTTAGATGTAAACTGAATATTATTTGCACCATTTGAATTTGGTGAAAAATCTAATTCAGTAGTTCCACGAGTTACCAAACCAACCCTACCATCGGTAGTTCTATATTCAACTAAATCGTTTTGATATACATCACCATTTATTGTAATTTTACCTTTAGCAGTAGGTATTGGCTCTACATAAACCGGTGTTGATTTTATATCAAACGTAAGGTTTGTATTTAATGTAGCCTGTTTATCACCAACTTTAGATTCTAATTTATTTTGTTGAATATATTGACCATCTATTAATTTTTCTACAATTAATTCATAATATGGAAAATATACTACACTTGTATAAACTTTTGGACGTTCTACCTTTTCTCTAATTATAGCACCAGGATTGTTAGGGTCTTGTCTATATGTATAATCAATCCTGTCATCAAATGGTACAGGCTCTTCAATATCTTTTCTTAATTCTTTATATATTGTATATAATTTATATACATCACCAGATTGTGTACCAGATTTTTTTACTGAAATGGTTTTTGGTGTAAGTAATTCTTTTTCGGTAAATGTAATAGTAGATGGTGCTAGTTGATTTGTTTCATTACCATCTATAACAATCATTCCATCTTTTGGAGTTGATGAAATTGCAACATTTACAAATAAATTTTGACTTTCAGGTATAGGAGTTGTAGGGGGAACGTATGCAGTTCCACCACCACTTCCACCCGATGATGCTAAAATAGCATTATCAATGCCACCTGGATTAACTCCAACTCCACTACGGTCATCACTAAGATTTTCTACTCTTTCTACTGCCATTTATTTGTATTCCTCATATATAAATATCATTTATCTGATATTGTTCACACCCATATTAATATCTTCATTAAATCCGGTTTCATATCTACTATTTGTACCACCGGTTATTCCACCACCACCTCCTCCGTATGAAACGGTCGGTTGATAATTTGTAGGAGTTCCACAATCACCAACTTTAGTAACTGTCCAATTTGGTCCACCGACCGTTATAGTTCCTTCTGCTGCACATAATGTAACCGATTTACCCGGTTCTAATGACGGGCCGGTTTGTGGTTCACCTGATGAATTTTTATATTGGAATGAATTTGTAAATCCACTTCCGTATGAACCATAATTTGCGTTTTGATTAACTTCATGCGAACCATTATAAATTGTGTAAGAGAATAATTTTAATTCTACTTTTTGTTTTGGTATTTCTCTTACATCACCCTCAAAATGGTCAATTGCTTGATATGTTATTGTGAATGATTGGTATTCTCTACCAAATACGTTAGTATTTTTATTACCATTGGCATCCGTAAATATAATACCACCATTATCAGACCAAACATAGAATGTTTTAGTTGTTGTTTGTGGTTTATCTGCATATCGGCATGAACCATCATCCTCTGTTGCGTTTGGATTGTAGTTTAGTGAATTCGGGTCCATACATCCTCTAACCTTTTGAATTGGGTTTGCATCTTGTATAGGTCTATAAACACAACTACCATCATTCTCTACTGCGAGAGGGTTATAATTTAATGCATTAGGGTCAGTACAACCTCTAACTACACCTTGTCTATTTCCAATTTCAGTTGAAACGTTTTGATTGTTACTAAGAATTGATTTTAATATTTGTTTAGTTTCATCTAATGTAATTTGTTCGTCCTTAGAAAGTATATTATCTTCTTGAATATTTCTTTTTGGTAAATAATATTCAATAATTTCTATCAAAGATTGTAATATCGTTTGTTTAATTCTTTCGATTGATAATTCAACTGGCATTGGCGATGATAATGGTTTACCATAAGTTACTGATTTTATTGACCAATCCCTATTTTGAATATAATATTTTGTACTTTCAACTAATTTAGTTTTTATTACATTTATAAATTCTTCCCAATTTATAATATTAAATTCTTTTTGTATAAGTTTTACATAAGTTTCACCTTGCTGGATTGTTCCCTTTTGTGAAACAAACTTTTGTAAGATATTTTCTACTTTAAGACTTTCAATAAAAGGTTCTATGAAATAAACAGTATCATCTCTAAACTCACCTTCTTTTAAAAAAATATTTACACGAGTATCTAAATCATCAATTACTTCACCAGCTTTATCTTTTAAAGGTAAGACACGAATTTCAGTACGAGATGGTGAAATTTCATGTATCCATAATTTATCTTTATCTACACTAGCAGAACCTGCTCTTCTATTCAAAAGTGTAGTTTGAGTTTTGAATATACCATTTGCATATCCTGCATCTCTAACTAACTTTTCAGTATCTATTATATATTCTTTAGCACCATTTGTTTTTTTGTTAGATTTATTTTCACTAAAAATAAAATATTTTGAAATATTTACATCGTCCAAAAATATGTATCTAACTTTATCTCCACTTTCACCTTGTGGCAATACATTATCGCTTGCATCATATAATACAAATTCAATAGTATCTGCAGTTCCAAGTCCAAAGTAGGATTTTGCAACTTCTTGTTCAAAAATTGCTCTATCTTTACTATCAACTTTGTAGCCCTTTTTATCAACTACTTCTTTAAATTGAGTTATTGCCATGCTACGTTTCTTTTACTCATCGTTTTATTATATACATAATAACAATATTGTTTACCAATATTGTGAATTATTTTACCCATCCAATTATCTTTTGGTAATTCCCCCATCTCATAAGCCATATGTTCTGTCCACGGCCTAACTACTTTGTAAATCCATTTTGTATGTTGTGGTTTTTGTTTCATAAACTTAACTACATTCTTAGCCCACATCATATATCCTAATACTAATTGGGGGTCTTTTTCCCACATCATATTACCATATCTCTCATCTGCATCCCATATGTGTTCTGGTAAATATCCTTGAATATATAATTCATTACAAATGATTTTCTTCTTTTTCGTATTAGCCAATTCTGCTTGAGTTTTTGCTGCCTGTGCTGCTGAAGCTGCTGCTTGTGCTTGTGAAGCCTCAATTTGTGCAGATGCTAATAATTGTTGAGCATTTGTTACTTGGTTTTGTAAATCAATCGTTCTTGTCAATGCAGTTTGTAATTGAGTTTCTAATTGTTTTTGTAATTCAGTAAACGTTTGTTTCTCAGCCTGTAAACCTCTAAGTTGTGCTTCTAATGAAACTCTTTCAATACCTTCTCTAATACCTTTACTCAATGCGTTCTGAAAATCTTGTACTAAGGTTACATATTTTTCGTTAGTAATATCCAACTCATTTTCTGCAGATGCACGTAATAAACGTTCAACATCAATTTGAGTTATTAGATTATTATTTTCAGTAGTTAAACGTTGTATCTCTGCAGTTGCATCACTTAACTCTTTATCTAAATTTCGAATGTTTCCTAAACTACCACTATATAATCCTTCTAATCTATCGTATGTTTTTTGAGGAACTACTTTTGGCTGTTCTTTTGGTGTTTGTGGTATAAGTTCATCAACTACAACATCAACTGCTTTTTTCAGTTCTTCTTCGTTGTATTTTGGTCTTTCTACATAACCACTTGTTTCACCATCAAAATCTTCATTTATTGGTTTGGCATAAAAAGTATGATTACCTGAACTATTTTGTGAGGTAATAACTGCAGAACCACTTGATATTAGTTCTGATACTCTAAATTCGTTTTGTAATGACATATATTATTTTTCCACTAAAAAGGTTAAATCTTTATCTGAAAAATATTCGATTTCACCATCTCTATCAATTTTTATTTCGATGTAATACTCTCTATTAGTTTCCCAATTCGTTAAATTTACCTTAAAATAATTACCATTTGAATCACAACTAACTTTTGTGTAATCACCAAATGGAACAATCACTTCATCCGTAACTACATCTTTAATTTGATAATAAGTTGTAGCAGGTAAATACTTTACATCATTATATGAATAAAGATTGGTATATGTTTTAAGTGGATACTTTTCTCTTGCAAACACTCTTATCTCTGGTTTACTATTTACTTTGTATCTAGCTTTTAATCTCTTAAATGTTACATGAATATCATCACTTGTCAATTCAGTTAGTGAACCAGTTGTAAATGATGAATCATCCCAACCAATTCTTATTTTCGGTTGGTATATGGTATTTGTTTCTTTTGAAAAGAATTTTAATTGACCATAATCTAACGTATCATTTTCTAATGAAGATGAATGTTTTAATATCATACCCTCATTTGGAAAACTGCCACTTAACCAAGCAGAAACTAATGGAATAATATCCATCTCAATATCAGAACTTTGGTAATTAAACGATTGTGATGCGTAAGAACCAGTGTACCAAACACCACCCTTTCCAGTCAATGAACCGGTTGTTTGTGGATTTAAACTACCAGAATTTTCTAACCAATCATTTCCTGTACTTCTATAATTCCAAGTTACACCATCAATTGAAATATCATCAAAACGAGTTCCTATACCCATATCCCAACTTTGAGATATTGCATATGCATAAATGGTATAATCTATTGGTATTTCATTTGATTCACATTCTTTCAATATCAAATCACATGAATATTGAAAAATAAATTGATTATTAGATACTCGTGTATTTAATGATGATGAATAATTTACATATGATTGTGAATAGAAATTTGATTGAGATACATATTCATTCCATGAACTTGATAATATTGTAGTATTTTCAAATATACGAGATGCACTACTACTTACCAATAAAAAATTTGTAGTTGCATTAAAATATGATGCGGATGTTTCTGCTATCAATCGCTGTGAAGCAAATGAGGCAGATTGTTCGGATAATATTATATAATTTTCCAATTGTGTTAATTCTGATAATTCATCATATAATGATGCAGAATTAGAATTATACGATTCAGAATAATATAACGATTGTGAATGTGCAGATGCAGATAATATTAATAAATTATCAAATGAATTTGATAATTCAGTATCTACAAATGATGTATCTATTGACGATGATTCTAAATTAGTTACATACGATGCAGATACTATATGAAATGATTGAGATATATTAGTTTCATATAAACTAGATGATGCCCAACTTTCTGAAATATTATTTACTGAATCAACCAAATTTACAACTGATGCAGATGCCAAAATAAATGAAATCACCGGTTCTATTATAGATTCACTTACATATGTGGCATATGATGCTGAATATATTGCAACATTTGATGCAGATAACGCCATTGATGCCGATGTTGTATTATAGAACAACGATGATGAATGATATGATGCTGAATAATTTAATGATTCAGTATAATTATTCGACCACGATTGTGATAAATTTGTTTGAACCGATTGTGAATATGATAATTGTGTAGATAATGGTAATTGATTTTCTGCAATTGAACCACTAAACCCACTAGTATCAAATTTAATTAAACTACGTGCAGTATCTTTTAGATTTCCATAATAAACTTTGGAAATTTCTAATATTTCATCCAACCCTGTGTTTTGTTTAGGTTGTTGTAAATAAATTGTTGCATCTTTTGATGCTGTTATGAATTGATACATTAAACAACCCTCCCTTTAATATCTTTCGCTGGATACTTCAATTCAAATACTGATGGGTCTAATGATGGATAAACCATTTTACCTTTTGTTGCTTCAGCAATGTTATATGAATATTGCGAATATTGGCCTAAACATTTGTTTACAATTTCACACTTCGGAACAGATTGAACTCCTTCAACACCTGCAATCAACAATTCTAATTCACT
>JACCEB010065374.1_pt1 | contig 12603 bp, 2 predicted proteins | sample 7454761 | NCBI WGS metagenome assembly JACCEB01 (sample SAMN15323454, study PRJNA562643) | freshwater metagenome | isolation source: river surface water | place: USA:Blue River Watershed | collected 2017-08-18 | reverse complement strand
GCAATTGGATATAATGCAGCAATTACGGCAAGCAATCTAGTACAACTCGGTAATGGTTGTACAGCCCAAGCATCTTCTTTTAATGCCACCTCTGATTATAGAGAAAAGGAAAATGTTAAAGAATTAGATGAAACATTTATTGTAGATAGTTTAAGACCAGTAGTTTATGATTTTAAACCTCTTGGAAAAAAACATATTGGATTTTTGGCACATGAAGTTCAAGACTGTTATCCATATCTTGTTTCTGGTGAAAAAGATGGTCCGAATACTCAGTCTCTCAATTATAATGGTTTTATTGGTATTTTAACCAAAGAAATACAAGTGTTGAAGAAGAAATGTTTGAGTCAAGAAGCAAAACTTGCGGACCAAGAAGCAAAACTTGCGGACCAAGAAGCAAGGATCCAAGCACTAGAGAAACTTCTTAATAAATAAAAAAATAGTGTTTGAAATATTTTTTAAAATATTTCAAAGAGAAAGTTCAAAGAGAAAGTTCAAAGAGAAAGAAGGGAGGGGGTCATAGGGGGAACCGTAGGTTCCCCTATACATTAAGGTTAAATACCAATGATGTATCATCCGCAATATCACTATCATACGACTTCGGCGTATTTACACACACCTTTTCTCTATTATTTAATGTAATCGCACTTCTTATTGGTGTTGCGCCCACCTTTGGATTGGTTCCTATTCCAAATCCCTCTGTAAATATATTGTTTCCTTGCGAAGAAAACCATGTTGTTCCATTATTACTATATACTAGCGTATTTGTTCCCGCTCCCGATGCTATCCATCGCTTATCATTCCAAAATACTTCATTGCCTCTTGTTGAGAATATGCTTGTTCCTTGTCCGCTCCATGTTATTCCCAAGTCTGTTGATGACGCAATTGTATTAGTTCCTTCACCCACAGCAACTGTTGTTTGTCCATTCCAGAATATAGAATTGCCACTTGTTGTAAATGGTTGATTTGACGCATTCGTCCATCCATTTTGCCCGCTTGTGTTTGTAGAATATTTCATATTATTTCCGGATGAACTTTTTCCAGCCATTATCCATTGGATTCCAGCCCATTGTAAATCATTTACTGCCAAGTCCATTGCGCTATTTCCAAGTCCAGTCCACGTAATACCATCAGAACTGGATGCCAATGTATTTGTAGTTCCGGCTCCGCCTGCCAACCACACATTGTCATTCCACATTACACACAATCCTGAATTGTCAAATACTGTTTGTCCTAATCCGGACCAATTAATTCCGTCTGAAGAGGTCGCAATTGTATTAGTTCCTTCGCCTACAGCAACCCATCGCGTTCCATTCCATACTATGTGGTTTGCTTGTATTGAGAAGATTGTATTTCCAAGTCCGGTCCAGACTAAACCGTCATAACTATAACCCAAAGTATTTATTGAACCTTTGCCACACGCAACCCATATTCTGCCATTCCATCCTACATAATTGCCCGCATCTGAAAATAGTGTATTACCCAAAGATTTATAAAAGATGCCGTCTTTCGAAAATGCCATTGTATTATTTCCATTGGTATCTTTTCCTAATGCGATTGATGGTTGATAAATAGTAAGTGTTCCTATGTGCGGTTTTGTCCAATATAATTGTTGACCTGGCATATTTATGCTTATATCATTCCAAGTTGTTCCGTCATAACTTGTGCGAACCGAGTTCGGTGTCTTTACAAAAAATTGGAGTCCATCCCATACCGCACCTGTATGTGCGTAGTTATGATTTGTTCCGCCAACTGCGGTCCAATTTGTTCCGTCTGATGACTTTAAGATTGCTTCTACAGATGTGGAATTGGGATATGTTCCAATAATTATGTTTGTTTCGTTGGATGCTATTGATTGGACTTGACCGTATGAACCGATGGTACGTGTTGACCATGTAATTCCGTCTTGACTGATTGCTATTTTGGTGAGGCCGGATGAATCATTGACCGCTGCCATAAAATATGAGTCTATCCATTTTACTGGTCCACCACCCACAGAGGTTGATGAAAGAGACCATGTTGTTCCATCGCTACTATAAATGATTTGGCTTGTTGTTGCGCCAGTTTGTACGGAAACACACCATCTACTTAGGGGTGCGCTCCAATCTAATCCAGTTACGTAATATCCACTTGTCATATAATTTGTTGCCACGGGTTTCCAATTATAGCCGTCATAACTTAGAAGTAAATGTCGCGATGTTGCCCCATGTGAAACTCCACCCATAAGCCATTGCGTTCCATTCCATTCCAATACTTTTACACCTGATGGATCAGTGTTTGCCGTTGTTATTTTGAATGCGGACATCAAGTCATAAGCTACATAAGTGTTTCCATTTTCGCCTTGGGCGAAGACGGCATATTTTCCATTATATACTGCTGTATTAATATTGTCTGAAAACATTTGGTTCCAATTTGCCCCTTCATCAAATGACACATAATTTCCGCATATTATTCCATTTGCTGTAAAACGGATTGGATTTGGAAGTGTTAAAGAAGAAATAATGGCGCGGGCAGAAGAGAGACCTGGATTAGTTGCTGTTTTCCACGTAAGACCATCCAAACTGTAAAGAATTGTTCCAGATGAGTTTGTTCCGGCAATAATAAACTTGTTCATATGCCATGCGACTTTGTGAATGGATGTTGGAGATGTATTTGGAAGAAGAGTTGTTCCAAGTCCTGTCCATGTTGCTCCATAATCGTCGCTATAGGCAATTGTATTTCCTGTGCCGTTTCCTACTGCGACTGTTCTTCCTCCATTGTAAGCCAAACCGGTTACACGTGTTCCAATTGGACTGGTTGCGGTTGTCCATGATGTTGCTGATTCATTGTTTGAGAAGGCAATATATCCTGCTCCGGCATTTGTATTTCCAGCAATTACCCATTGAGCACCATTCCACATTATTTCATAAATTGAGTTTGCTGATGTGTCTACTGTTGACCATGATGTTCCATTAATACTTAAAACAAGTGGATGTGTTGCTCCATTTGATGCTCCTGCCATCCAGTATGTTCCATTATATTCAATTGCTTGACCACGCACTGTCAAAGTATTTCCGCCAAACATTGATGTTCCAATTCCAGTCCAGTTAATTCCTTCTGAACTGTATGCGATGGCATTTCCATTACTTGCGTCACCTACTGCAATAAATATACTTCCACCGCGAGTTCCATAACCGGCCCATTTTATCGCATTACAACCAGCTAATACTGTATTACTTGCTCCATACCATGATGTTCCATTTTCACTATATGCGAGAGAATGAGACACATTTGTTCCTCCCGCAACATAGATTGTTCCATTGTATTCTAGTGTATTTATGGTTGTTAGTGGAATGTTTGTTGGTGCTTGATTCCAGTTGATTCCATTATTACTGAATGTTAAGGAGTTTCCGCCTACAATTAGGAGTGGACTCACATTTTTGCCTACTGTATATGCTGTAGTCATTGAAGTATATCCGGTGGTTCTGGCCGAATAAGATGCGTTATCATCATGAATATATGACTTTGTTGTTACAGTTCTTGAGTATAAATTGTTGGTGGGGTCATGGCGATCGCTTACTTCGAATGTGGAAACTGGAAATGATACTAGATCAGATGTGAAAGTTAGGGGTGGTCCTTGAATACCTGTGGGGCCAGTTATGCCAGTATTACCTTGTGGTCCTGTTATGCCTGTTTGGCCAGTATTGCCGGTGGGGCCGGTTGTGCCGGTTGCACCGGTGGGGCCTGTATTACCGGTTTGACCAGTTGGGCCAGTTGATCCGGTTGGTCCGGTTGAGCCTGTAGGGCCTGTTGAACCGGTAGGGCCTGTTGCGCCGGTTGAACCGGTAGGGCCGGTTGTGCCGGTTGAACTTGGACCAGTAGGGCCAGTATTTCCTGTATCACCTGTTCTACCAGTGGGTCCAGTTGGTCCTGTATTGCCGGTTGAGCCGGTTGCTCCTGTTGGGCCTGTATTGCCGGTTGCTCCTGTTGGGCCTGTATTGCCGGTTTGACCTGTTGTGCCTGTATTACCTATGTCTCCTTGAGCGCCGGTTGCGCCGGTTTGACCGGTTTCACCAGTAGGTCCAGTTGGACCGGGTTCTCCTTGAGGACCTTGTAAACCAGTTGCGCCTGTTTGTCCTGTAGGGCCTGTAGGGCCTGTTGGACCAAATGTACCAGTTGGTCCAGTTATGCCAGTTGAACCAGTTTGTCCGGTTTTTCCTGTGGGGCCGGTTTGACCGGTTGAGCCGGTTTGACCTGTTTGGCCTGTTTGGCCTGTTGCGCCGGTTGTTCCTGTTGATCCAGTTGTTCCGGTTGTTCCTGTATCACCGGTTTGTCCTGTTGTGCCTGTTTGACCGGTTTGACCGGTTTGACCGGTTGTTCCTGTTGTGCCGGTTGTTCCTGTTGTGCCGGTTGTTCCTGTTGTGCCTGTTTGTCCTGTGCGTCCGGTTTGACCGGTTGCGCCGGTTGCTCCTGTATGTCCTGTTTGACCCGTATTGCCAGTTGAGCCAGTAGGGCCTGTTATTCCAGTATCTCCGGTATTTCCAGTATATCCGGTATAGCCAGTTGCTCCAGTTGGTCCTGTGGGTCCAGTGTATCCAACTGCACCAGTTGGTCCTGTATATCCAATTGAACCGGGAGGACCTGTAGGGCCTGTTGTTCCTGTAGGGCCAGTATCACCGGTTGTGCCGGTTTGGCCAGTTGTGCCTGTTGCGCCTGTTTGTCCAGTTGTGCCGGTTGCGCCGGTTTGTCCGGTTGTGCCGGTTGAGCCAGTTTGACCTGTTGAACCGGTACTTCCAGTTTGACCTGTTGCGCCTGTTGTTCCTGTGTCTCCAGTTGTTCCAGTTGATGCTGTAGGACCAGTTGGGCCTGTATTACCAGTTGTACCAGTATCGCCAGTTGTTCCTGTGGGGCCTGTTCTTCCGGTTTGACCTGTTCTTCCGGTTTGGCCTGTATTGCCGGTTTGGCCGGTGTATCCAATACCGGTTGGGCCTGTTTGTCCAGTTCTGCCGGTTGCGCCGGTTGCGCCGGTTGCGCCTGTTGCGCCTGTTTGTCCGGTTTGACCGGTTTGACCGGTTTGGCCTGTTCGACCTGTTGTGCCTGTTGTACCAGTATCTCCTGTTTGACCGGTTTGGCCGGTTTGGCCTGTGTTGCCTGTGTTGCCGGTGTTGCCTGTTATACCAGTAGGACCCGTTGAACCAGTTTGTCCGGTTTGGCCTGTTCTGCCGGTTTGACCTGTGTTGCCGGTATCACCTGTTGTTCCAGCAATACCTGTGGGGCCAGTTGCTCCAGTTGAACCAGTGCGTCCGGTTTGACCGGTTGCTCCGGTTTCTCCGGTTGGTCCTGTATTTCCAGTGTTACCAGTACGTCCAGTTTGACCGGTTGCGCCGGTTGCTCCTGTTGCGCCTGTTGCGCCGGTTGATCCAGTTGAGCCTGTGTTTCCTGTTCGACCGGTTGTTCCGGTTGCTCCTGTATCTCCGGTTGCGCCTGTGTTGCCGGTTTGTCCTGTTGCGCCTGTATATCCGGTTGATCCTGTGTTTCCAGTTTGACCTGTTGCACCAGTTTGACCTGTTGCACCAGTTTGACCTGTAGCGCCTGTTGCGCCGGTATTTCCTGTGTCTCCAGTGGGTCCGGTTTGGCCGGTTTGGCCTGTATTGCCAGTTGAACCAATTGAGCCTGGGATACCTGTTGGTCCAGTTGCGCCAGTTGATCCGGTGTTGCCGGTTTGGCCGGTTGCGCCTGTTGCTCCGGTCGCACCTGTGTCTCCAGTGGGTCCTGTATTTCCTGTATTTCCTGTATTTCCTGTTAGACCAGTTTCACCGGTTTGGCCGGTTTGGCCTGTTGCGCCGGTTGCGCCGGTTTGTCCTGTTGAACCAGTTGAGCCTGTTGATCCTGTGTTACCGGTGTCTCCTGTTGTGCCTGTTTGACCAGTTGAGCCTGTTTGGCCGGTTGATCCTGTGTTTCCGGTTGCGCCTGTGTTTCCTGTTTGACCTGTTGAGCCTGTTGCTCCTGTGTTTCCGGTTTGTCCAGTTGAACCAGTTGAGCCTGTTGAACCAGTTGAGCCGGTTTGGCCTGTTTGTCCGGTTGAGCCGGTTTGGCCTGTTTGTCCGGTTGAGCCGGTTTCTCCTGTTGAACCAGTTGATCCGGTTTGGCCTGTTTGTCCGGTTGAGCCGGTTTCTCCTGTTGTGCCTGTTGTGCCTGTGGGGCCGGTTGGGCCGGTTGCTCCTGTTGTACCAGTTGAACCTGTTGTGCCAGTTTCTCCAGTTGAGCCTGTTTGGCCTGTGGCACCTGTTTTACCTGTTTGGCCTGTTGCACCGGTTGCTCCAGTCGAGCCTGTATGGCCTGTTGGACCTGTTTTGCCGGTTGCGCCTGTGGTGCCGGTTGCGCCTGTTGTACCAGTTGTGCCTGTATCTCCGGTTTGGCCTGTTGCACCGGTTTGTCCGGTTGCGCCGGTTTGTCCGGTTGCGCCGGTTTCGCCTGTATTTCCAGTTTCACCAGCATATCCAGTTACGCCTGTGTTGCCGGTTTGACCGGTTGATCCGGTGTTTCCTGTTTGGCCTGTGGGTCCAGTTGTGCCTGTTGCGCCGGTTTGGCCAGTGGGTCCTGTGGGACCTGTGTTGCCGGTTGGACCTGTTGCGCCTGTTGAGCCAGTTGAGCCGGTTTGGCCTGTTGTGCCGGTTGATCCTGTTTGGCCGGTGTTTCCTGTTTGACCGGTTTGGCCTGTTGCACCGGTTTGTCCGGTTGATCCTGTTTGTCCGGTTGAGCCTGTTTGGCCTGTTGTACCAGTATTTCCTGTATTTCCTGTTAAACCAGTTTGGCCGGTTGGACCTGTTGATCCTGTTGCGCCTGTTGGTCCGGTTTGGCCTGTTTGTCCGGTTGAGCCTGTTTGGCCTGTTGACCCGGTTTGTCCAGTTGATCCGGTTTGTCCAGTTGATCCGGTTGTTCCTGTTGTTCCGGTTGCGCCGGTTGTGCCGGTTGCGCCGGTTTCGCCTGTTGCGCCGGTTGATCCTGTTGATCCTGTTTGGCCAGTTGTGCCTGTGTTGCCGGTGTTGCCAGTGTTTCCGGTTTGACCGGTTGCTCCTGTTGCTCCTGTTTGTCCGGTTTCACCTGTTGGGCCAGTTGTGCCGGTTTGGCCTGTTGTGCCTGTTGTTCCTGTTTGGCCGGTTTTGCCTGTTTGACCGGTGGATCCGGTATTTCCTGTTGACCCAGTTTGACCGGTTTGACCGGTTGATCCTGTTGTACCGGTTGATCCTGTTTGGCCGGTGTTTCCTGTTTGACCAGTTGTGCCTGTGGCACCAGTTGCACCGGTTGAGCCGGTGTTTCCGGTGTTTCCGGTATCACCTGTTTGGCCTGTTGGGCCGGTTGATCCTGTTTGACCGGTTGGGCCAGTTGTGCCTGTTTGGCCTGTTGCGCCAGTTTGTCCGGTTGTGCCGGTTGAACCAGTATCTCCAGTTTGACCGGTTTGACCAGTTGTGCCTGTGGCACCAGTTGCACCGGTTGAGCCGGTGTTTCCGGTGTTTCCGGTATCACCTGTTTGGCCTGTTGGGCCGGTTGGGCCAGTTGGTCCGGTTTGACCGGTTTGACCGGTTTTACCTGTTTGACCGGTTGTGCCTGTTGCGCCAGTTGCGCCTGTTGATCCTGTAGGGCCTGTTTGGCCGGTTAAGCCTGTTTGGCCTGTTGATCCTGTGTTTCCAGTATCTCCAGTAAGACCAGTGTTTCCTGTTGAACCAGTTGAACCTGTTGAACCTGTTTGTCCTGTAATTCCGGTTGAACCTGTTGTGCCTGTTGAGCCCGTAGGACCAGTTTGACCAGTTGCGCCGGTTGATCCTGTTGTGCCGGTTGAGCCTGTTGAACCAGTATCTCCGTATGCGCCGGTTGCACCGGTTGGGCCTGTTTGTCCGGTTGGGCCTGTTGAGCCGGTTTGTCCGGTTGGACCTGTTTGGCCGGTTGGGCCTGTTGTGCCGGTTGTGCCGGTTGCGCCTGTTGTGCCTGTTGATCCTGTGTTGCCGGTGTCACCGGTTTGACCGGTTGTTCCTGTTGCGCCGGTTGCGCCTGTTGTTCCTTTTTCTCCGGTTTCACCGGTTGAGCCGGTGTTGCCGGTTTGACCAGTGTCTCCTTTTAATCCTGTGGCACCAGTTGAACCAGTTTGACCTGTGGGTCCGGTTTCTCCTGTTTGACCTGTTTTACCTGTTTGACCGGTGGGTCCAGTTGTACCGGTTGATCCAGTTTCTCCTTTTTCACCAGTTGCGCCAGTTGCTCCGGTGTCACCTGTTTGACCTGTGGGTCCGATTGTTCCTGTTTGACCGGTTGAGCCGGTTGAACCTGTGTTTCCTGTAGTTCCGGTTGCTCCAGTTGTGCCGGTTGTGCCTGTGTCTCCAGTTGTTCCTGTTGAGCCGGTTGAACCAGTTGCACCTGATATACCTTTTTCACCTTGCATTCCAGTTGTGCCTGTGTTTCCGGTTTCACCTGTTTTGCCAGTGTTGCCGGTTGAACCATCTATACCTTGTCTTCCGGTTGCGCCGGTTGAGCCGGTTGTTCCTGTTTGACCTGTTGTGCCGGTTGTGCCAGTTTGTCCTGTGTCTCCGGTGTTTCCAGTTGAACCATCTATGCCTTGTCTTCCGGTTGGGCCTGTAGGGCCTGTTGAGCCGGTTTGTCCTGTAGGTCCTGTGTTTCCGGTTGATCCTGTGTCTCCAGTGTTTCCGGTTGAACCATCTATGCCTATTTTTCCGGTTGGGCCCGTAGGGCCTGTATAGCCAATTTCTCCTGTATTTCCTGTTTGACCGGTTGCTCCTGTGTCTCCGGTTGCGCCGGTTTGTCCGGTTTGACCGGTTGCTCCTGTTGTTCCTGTTGTTCCGGTTTGACCTGTAGGTCCTGTTTGGCCGGTTTGTCCAGTTGTTCCTGTTGTTCCTGTTGTTCCTGTGTCTCCAGTTGTTCCTGTTGTGCCGGTTTGACCTGTTGTGCCGGTTTGACCGGTTGGTCCGGTTTGACCTGTAGGTCCGGTTTGACCGGTTGGTCCGGTGTCTCCTGTTTGGCCTGTTGTACCGGTTGGTCCGGTTTGACCTGTAGGTCCTGTTGTACCGGTTGAGCCTGTGTCTCCGGTTGTTCCTGTTGTGCCTGTTGAACCTGTGGGACCAGTTTGTCCGGTTGTGCCGGTGTCACCTGTTGTTCCAGTTGTGCCAGTTTGACCTGTTTGACCTGTGGGTCCTGTATTTCCAGTTTGACCTGTTTGACCTGTTTGACCTGTTTTACCTGTTTGACCGGTTTGGCCTGTGTCACCTGTTTTTCCAGTTTGGCCTGTGGAACCAGTTTGACCGGTTGGTCCTGTTTGACCTGTGTCACCGGTTTGACCTGTTGGTCCTGTTGCGCCGGTAGAACCAGTTTGACCTGTTGCGCCTGTTTGGCCGGTTGTTCCTGTTGCACCGGTTGAGCCTGTTGCGCCTGTTGCGCCTGTTGCGCCTGTTGAGCCGGTTTGGCCAGTTGAGCCTGTTTGGCCAGTTGAGCCTGTATTACCGGTTAGACCTGTTGCTCCGGTTGATCCAGTTGAACCTGTTGGGCCGGTTTGGCCTGTTGAGCCGGTTGTTCCTGTTTGTCCTGTTGCACCTGTTGTGCCGGTTTGTCCGGTTGTTCCTGTTGCACCTGTTGTGCCGGTTATTCCTGTTTGACCTGTGGCGCCTGTTGATCCTGTTGTTCCTGTTGTGCCGGTTGATCCAGTTGAGCCTGTGTTTCCTGTTCGACCTGTTGTGCCTGTTGAGCCGGTTTGACCTGTTTGACCTGTTTGACCTGTTTGACCTGTTGCGCCTGTTGTTCCTGTTGCACCGGTTGTTCCTGTATCTCCGGTTTGGCCTGTTTGGCCTGTTTGGCCTGTTGCGCCTGTTGATCCTGTTGCGCCTGTTGTGCCGGTTTGGCCGGTTGTGCCTGTTTGACCGGTTGTGCCGGTTGAGCCTGTTGTGCCGGTTTGGCCGGTTGTGCCTGTTTGACCGGTTTGTCCAGTTTGTCCAGTTTGGCCTGTTGTGCCGGTTGTTCCCGTCTGGCCGGTGTTTCCGGTGTTTCCAGTTTGTCCGGTTGAACCGCGTTGGCCGGTTGTGCCAGTAGGGCCGGTAGGACCAGTGGGACCATCTTGACCGTCAAAACCTTGAAGACCCGCTTGACCGGTTGGACCGGTTTGTCCCTTTATATCACCCAATAATAAGTTGCGTATTTCTGGACTTAACTTATCCTCTGTGATTGTATTGTCTTGAATATTATCATTTTGAATAGTTTGTGTTGCGATTTTTGATGCTGTTATGGTTCCATCTTGTATGAGGTCGCTTGTAATAAATCCTGACGCAAAATTGGCAGTTGTTAATGTATTCAAAGCAATATTTGTTGTTGTTATTGTGTTTGGCGCGAGTTTGCTTCCCGATATAGTTCCATCAATAATGTGTTCATTTGAAATTGAGTTGTTTGCGATTTTGTCGCCAGTTATTGCTCCATTTGCTATTTTTTCCGATGTTATTGCGTTGTCTGCTATTTTATCAACAGTTATGGCAAAGGGGGCAATTTTCTCTGTTGTTACTGCTCCATTTTGTATATTTTGCGTATTTACAATTCCATTGCGACTCATACTGAATGCTACTTTTACCCACTTCACTATGTAGCTGTCTATTATTCCGGATTCTGGTGTTATTGTGGAAATTAAGATGTCGCCGTCATTAATATAGACTAATCCATCTCCGCTAATATCGAGTGTGTCCCATGTTTGTTGAAGGTGGAATGTGCGCGGTCCATTTATTACATTGAAAGAGGTGTCTATTAGTGGGTCGATTGTTCCTGAACCAATAGAAACAGTATATCCACCACTTGTGTATGTTGCGACTGGGTCATTGTAGAGGACTCCTGTTGAAACCGTTGTTGACGGGACATTTTCAAAAACAGTTGTCAGCAGATCTTTGAGAACAGTTGTGTTGGGTTCGTAGAGGCTGAGAAATCTTAGTGAGAGAAATGGCAAATATTTGGAATCAATTTGATTTGGATTTCCGGGTGATGTTTGAACTGATTTTATAGTATGAACCACGCCTGATATGTCGGTATATGTGTAGAGAACTTCTCCTGTTAAAACGTCGAATGACATTTCCATATTTTTTTGGGTTGCTGGGTCTGTTACAACGATTGTTTGGTCATCTATGTAGAGACGATGTGTGTAAATATTATTGAATCTTTGACCGGTTGAACCAAGGTCGTATAAATTATTTGCGGATGGTATGATTGCGTTGTTTGATACTTCTAAAATGCCGAATTTTCCTGTTTGGAAATAACCCGCTTGGAAAGGATTTGTCAAAGTTCCTACATTTAAACCAGTTGTTCCTGGAATTATTGTATTAAAGACTGTTCCACCAACGCCACCGGTGGGTCCGAGTATACCTTGCGGTCCTCTTGGTCCCGTATTTCCTTGTTTTAATACTCCGATTTGGGCGTCTTGCCCGCGCAATCCAGTGGGTCCGGTTGGACCTGTGGCTGATGATGTTACTGTGTCTGTTATGCATTGACCACTCGCATTGGCATAACTGCGGGCTTTTTTCCTATCTAAATAACCATTATATGACATTATATATTATGTTATGAATATATAATATGTCCTCTTTATATATGTAAGGTTTTATTCGCATTGTTTATATACTGATTCTTAGATTCTCTTTGAGTTGCTTTATGCGTGCTTGTGTCGGTTCGTTATTTGTTTTTTCTAGCATTTGTATGAAGAGAATTGATACTGCGTATTTATCCCAGTGTTTGTATGTTTGCAACAAATATTCCATTAATTCTGGATGGGACTTTGATGCTACTTTGTTTTTGAATAATTCTCTATATGTTTCGTGGTCGTCATTTAAGTAGGGCTTATTTTTTAATGGTTCTGTTGTTTCATCAAATATTTCCATTATTTTTTCTTTGGTTAATGGTGTTTTCTTATTTACAATATAGCATATTAATACTATCTCTACACACCAAGGTTTATAATTTGTTGTATATGCGTAGAAATATTTTCTTAGATAAGCTTTGTCTTTGTTTGATATTTTCTTTTTCTTGTCGAAATCAATGGATATTCCAAAATCAATAATGATTGGTTCGCCTGTTTTTTTTACAATAATGTTGTTTTCTTTTAAGTCAAAATGGACGATGTTTTTCTCTTCCAACTTCTTTACACTTTTTAATAACTTGTCGTAGAGAAATGTTATAACCGCGTAGGTTTTGTGTTTTGATACGTAATCCATTAATGTTGTGCCTGTAATGAAATTGGTTTTTGTAGAAATGTAGGGGATTGCGCGGGTTTTTTTGTCTTCTTTTATGAAATTGCATTTCTCTAATTCTGGGTCTGTTTTCTCTAAATCTACAATACAACTGTCTATAATGGGAGCAAAATGTTGTTCATAGTTTGTTATTGTTTTCACTTTTTCAGATATTGCGATTTCGTTGATTGCGGTTTTCTCTGTATGTGCGTGGATTTTTGTTGTGTATTTTATGTCCAATGGTTCGTGTGTACATGTGAATCCTGGGTGGTAGATACAACCGAATGTGCCTTGGTCTAAAAGTTTTTTTTCTTGGGTTCGCATATTTATATTTATTTGCGGTTTTATTTTTTGGGGTAAAACTGAATGG
>JACCEB011856231.1_pt1 | contig 12606 bp, 13 predicted proteins | sample 7454761 | NCBI WGS metagenome assembly JACCEB01 (sample SAMN15323454, study PRJNA562643) | freshwater metagenome | isolation source: river surface water | place: USA:Blue River Watershed | collected 2017-08-18 | reverse complement strand
GTGGCGCAGCCGCGCAGCCTGCGGCTGGACGGCAAGTACCCCGAAGATGCCGCCGCGGCGCGTCAGGTGCTGCTGGCCACGGGCGCCGAATGCATGGTGGTGGCGGCCTATGGCCTGATCCTGCCGCAGTGGGTGCTGGCCCTGATGAGCGGCGCCGGGCCGTCCCAAGCCGCGAAGGCCCCCTCGGGGGGCAGCGCAGCACACGAAGTGGCAAGCGTGGGGGCAGCCGTTCACCGGGGTTGCCTGAACATCCACGCCTCCCTCCTGCCGCGCTGGCGCGGCGCGGCGCCGATCCACCGCGCCATCGAGGCCGGCGACCTCGAAACCGGCATCACCATCATGCAGATGGACGCCGGGCTGGACACCGGCGACATGCTGCTGCTCAAGACCTTGCCGATCGCGCCCGAGGCCACCACCGCCACGCTGCACGACCAGCTCGCGGTGCTGGGCGGGCAGTGCATCGTGCAGGCGCTGGCCACGCCCGATGCGCTGGTGCGCACGCCGCAACCCGCCGAGGGCATCACCTACGCGCACAAGATCGACAAGGCCGAGGCCGCGCTCGACTGGGCCCTGAGCGCCGATCTGCTCGCGCGCCGCATCCGCGCCTTTGACCCCTTCCCCGGCATGACGGTTCCGCTCAGCCACAACGGCAGCACCGAAACCCTCAAGCTCTGGGCGGCCACGGCCGAGCCGCTGGCGCAGGCCATCGAACCGGGCACCGTGGTGCAGGCCGATGCCAGCGGGGTGCGCGTGGCCTGTGGCCAAGGCCAGCTGTGCCTGACGCAGCTCCAGCGCCCTGGGGGCAAGCGCCTGAATGCCGCCGACTTTCTGCGCGGCTGCCCCTTGCAACCCGGCCAGCGCCTGAAAGCCGCCTGATGTTTTTTCTGCCGCAGCTCTACCGGCATCCGGCTTTTCGCGAAGGCCTGCGCGATGTTTCGCCGCAGGCGCCGGGCATCGCCGCCTGGGGCCTGATGACGGGTGTGGCCATGGTCAAGTCGGGCATGAGTGTGGTCGAGGCGGTGGCCATGACCCTCACCGTGTTTGCCGGCAGCTCGCAGCTGGCGGCCATTCCGCTGATCGTGGCCGGCGCGCCCGCCTGGGTGATCCTGGCCACCGGCTTTTGCGTGAACCTGCGCTTTGTGGTGTTCAGCCTGCACCTGCGGCCTTATTTGATGCATCTGCCGCTGTGGCAGCGCCTGGGCCACGGCTATTTGACCGCCGACATCAGCTATGTGCTGTTCACCCGCCGCTTTCACCGGCCGGGCCAGACCGCGGAGGAAAGACGCGAGCAGGAGGCTTACCTCGCCGGCAACGATGGCCTGAACTGGCTCAGCTGGATCGTGGCCAGCCTGGCGGGCATCGCGCTGGCCAACATCATTCCCACCGCCTGGGGCCTGGGCTTTGCCGGCATCCTGTGCCTGCTGGGCATCCAGTGCTCCCTGGCCAGCTCGCGCATGCGCATCCTGTCCTCGGCCGTGGCCGGTGCGGCCGCGGTGCTGGCCTATGCGCTGCCGCTCAAGCTCAACATCGTTTTCGCCATCGCGGTGGCGGTGATCCTGTGCCTGACGGTCGAGCGCCTGCGCCCGGCCCCGGCTGGAGGGGCGGCATGAACGGCACCGACCTCTGGACCCTGGCGGTCATCCTGGGCCTGGCCGCGGTGACGGTCATCACCCGCAGCTTCTTTTTCATGTCGGGCAAGCCCTGGCACCTGCCCGCCTGGGCCCAGCGCGGGCTGCAATACGCCCCGATTGCCGCCCTCTCGGCCGTGGTGGTGCCCGAGATCGTCATGTCCCAAGGCCAGCTGATCAGCAGCTGGCAGGACGCGCGCCTCTTTGCCGCGGCCGCCGGTGCCGCCACCTATTTCTGGCGCCGCGATGTGTTGTTGACCATCTTGCTGGGCATGGCGGTGTACCTGCCCTTGCACCTGGGCCTGGGTTGGTGAGCCCTATTTGTCGGGGCCATCGCGACCCAGGAGGGGGGTAGGAGCGGTCTCCGACCGCGATGGCTGTCCAGCGCCCAATCGCGGTCAGAGACCGCTCCCACAGTGAGACTGCGCCTACAGGGAGACCGCTGCTACAGCGGCAGCAGGGTCTGGGCTTCGGCGGCGGCCCTGGCCTGCTGGCGGTGTTCGGCGGCCCGTTCGGCATAGCGGTTGAAGCGCCACGACGTGCCTTCGAGCGAGATGCGCCGCCATACCGCCCGCTTTTCCCCCGCGCTCATTTCGGTCCACAGCTGCACTTCCTCAAAGCTGCGGCCGCAGCCCTTGCAGGAGGCGTCGCCTTGGCTGGTCGAGCAGATCGCGATGCAAGGGGTGTCCGGGGTGGTGGCGTACCAGTCCTGGAAAGCCTCTGCCGCATCGCGCGGCAGCGTGAATTCGTCGGCCAGGTCCTGCTTGTAATAGACCATCAGCGCGTACACCTCGGCCAGGGCGCGCAGCTCGCGCGGCAGCGTCACCCCGTCGGGCGAGGGGTTTTTGGCGCGCCAATGGTTGATGGCGGCTTCGATGTCGGTGATGTGGATTCCGGCCATGGTCTGCACTGCAAGGGAGGCGATCATAGCCGCTGGATCGCTCCCTTGCCCGGACTCAGTGTCCGGGGCGGTGGTTGGCGCTCCGTACGCTCAGCCACATGGTCAGCGCCAGGATGCCCACCACCACGCCCAGCGAGACCAGCACCGGGATCTTGAACACGTCGATCAGCACCATCTTGGTGCCAATGAAGACCAGGATCACCGCCAGCCCGTAGCTCAGCAGGTGGAACTTGCCGGCCACGGCGGCCAGCAGGAAGTACATGGCCCGCAGACCCAGGATGGCGAACACATTGCTCGTCAGCACGATGAAGGGGTCGCTGGTGATGGCGAAGATCGCCGGGATCGAATCCACCGCAAAGATGATGTCGGTGAGCGCCACCAGCGCAATCACCATGAACAGCGGCGTGGCGATTTTCTTGCCGTTCTCGAAGGTGAAGAATTTCTCGCCGTCGTAGTGCTGGCTCACCGGCATGAGTTTGCGCAGCAGTTTCAGTGCCGGGTTGTCGTCCAGGGTTTGCTCCCGGCCGGCGGCGATCCACATCTTCACGCCGGTGAGGATCAGGAAGGCGCCGAACACATAGAGAATCCAGTGGAACTGGGCCAGCAGCCAGCCGCCCAAGAGGATCATGACCGTGCGCAGCACAATGGCGCCCACGATGCCGATCATCAGCACCCGTTTCTGGAAAGCCGGCGGCACCGCGAAATAGGTGAAGATCATCAGGAAGACAAAGATGTTGTCGACCGCCAGGCTCTTTTCGATCAGGTAGCCTGTCAGGAACTCGAGCGAACGGGTGTTGGCCTCTGCGGTGGAGCCGGTCGTGTCCTTGACCGCCCACCAGAACAGGCCATTGAAGACAAAACTGACGGCCACCCAGACGATGGACCAGTGCAGCGCCTCCTTGAAGCCCACCTCGTGGGCCCCTTGCTTGCGCAGCAGCACAAAATCGACAAACAGGGCCACCAACACGATGGCCACGAAAGTGAACCACAGCCAGGTGGGCGCGACGGTCTGAAACAGGTTTTCCATGAGAGGACCTTGTAGAGGAATGGACAGGACATTCCCAAAAGGTCTTGCGGGAGCATGTCGGCAACATGTCTTCGGGCCCGGTGGCTGTTCAAGCCACGTACTGACGGACGCCCGGCTCCACACGGGGTGTGAATCGCTACTCCCCTCTTGGTGAGGCGATTGTCCATCGCGACTCAAATCCCCGTGTGCGGCCGGGCATTGGTTACGGCCTTTCTGGGCGCTCGGCGCTCAGTGGCTTGGACCACCCCGCCTGCCCTGGCGGACGCGCCGTGAACCTCCATTTCCATGCGGCCCATACGGAATTGCGGGCCGGGGTGTAATGCGGGCCGAAGGGGAGTAGCTCCCTGCGGCAGATGTGCCATCTGCCAGCGGCACGCCGTCATGACGAAGCCCTGCGGGTTTCCGGTTTGTCGGGCCCGGTCCATCCGGGCTGAGCAAGACCTTCGATAGATGCCTGCAAGGGTTTGTCGAGGTTCTGCGTCCGGCGTGCTTTGCCGAACTGCGGCCAACATGCACAGGCCCCCGGGATCGGTACACGTTTCACAGAAAGACATTCATGGAATTCCTGTCTGCTCCTTGGTGGTCGGCCCTGCTGGCCATCATCCTGATTGACCTGGTTTTGGCCGGGGACAACGCCATCGTGATTGCCCTGGCGGCCCGCAACCTGCCCCCGCAGCTGCAAAGAAAAGCCATCATCTGGGGCACCGCAGGCGCCATCGGCGTGCGCAGCGTGATGACCCTGTGCGTGGTCTGGCTGCTGCAGATCCCGGGTCTGATGCTGGTCGGGGGTCTGGGCCTGCTGTGGATCGCCTACAAGCTGATCGCCGACACCGGCGACCACGACGATCACGGCCCGGCCGCCACCACCTTCTGGGGCGCCATGAAGACCATCATCGTCGCCGATGCGTTGATGGGCGTGGACAACGTGCTGGGTGTGGCCGGTGCCGCACACGGCTCCTGGGATCTGGTCATCATCGGCTTGCTGGTGAGCGTGCCGATCGTGGTGTTCGGCAGCTCGATCGTGCTCAAGCTGGTCGAGCGTTTCCCCATCATCATCCAGGCCGGCGCCGCCGTGCTGGCGTTCACCGCCGCCAAGATGATCGTGGGCGAGCCCATCCTGGACGCCGTGTTCGATGCGCCTGAGCAGGCTTGGCGGGCTTGGCTGACCGACGCCGTGTCCGTGGTGGGTGTGCTGGGCCTGGGGGCCTGGACCACGCGTCGCAGCGGCCAGCCCGAACCCACGGCCCACTGAGGCCGCGGCTGCGGCTGACCCTTCAGCGCTCGAGCTGCATCTCCCGCAGCCGGGCCTGGATTTCCCGCACCCGGGTGTCCACGATCGACGCTTCGATGTGGTCCCCGGGCTGCAGGCTCAGGTGCCGCGCCGCATCCTGGGCCGCCCTGAAGCGGTCGAGCGCGCCCTGCAGGTCCATGCGCGCCAGCTGGGCCTCGCCTTCGGCCCGCAGCGCGCCAATCTTTTGCCCTTGAGCGGCCATCAAGGTCGCCATCAGGTTCCAGGCCTGCGCGTCGTGCGGGACTTCTTGCACCTGCCGACGCAGCTGCTGCACCACCACCGGCACCGCCGCGTGGCCCGGTAAGCGCGCCAGCGCCTCGGCCACCGCCACCAGTTCCGGTCGCTGCCAGCGGCCCACCATGACCGAGGGCATCAGCCCTTGCACCACCTGCGCATGTTCGCCTCGCGCCGCCTGCAATTGGGCCCCCAGCAGACGCGAGAGGCGCGCTGCTGCGGCGTCGCTGGCGGTCAGTGACTGCAAGCGTTGCCAGAGCTGCTGCGCCGGCTCGGGTTCGCGCAGCAGCTGGTGGGCCAGTGCGGCGGCATACAGGCTGCCCGCCTGCTGCATGGGCGTGGCCTGTGCAGGCAGGTTCAAGGGCAGGCGCGTCCAGGCGCGCAGGTTGTCGACCTGCGACTGCGAGATCACGCGGGCGCGGGCCGAAATCATCGCCTGCTCCAGGTCCTGGGGCGGGGCCATGCCGGCCGTGCCCATGGGCAGGCGGCTTTGCATGTCGGCGATCCGCTCGGTGGTCAAAGGGTGGCTGCGCAGGTAAGGGAAGGCGCCGTTGTCGTTCACCCCGGCGGCTTGCTGCAATTTGCCAAACATGGTCACGAAGCCGCGCGGGTCGTAGCCGGCGTCGGTCAGCACGCCAAAGCCGATGCGGTCGGCCTCGCGCTCCATGTCGCGCGAATAGCTCAGCTGCGACTGGATCGCTGCCGCCTGCCCGCCCACGATCAGGGCCTGGGTGGCTTGCGGGTTTTTGCTGGCCGCCAGTGCGCCCAGAATCAGCGAGCCGATCACCCAGGGGGTCATGCGGCCCTGCGCCTCGATCTGGCGGGCGATGTGGCGTTGCGTCACGTGGCTGAGCTCGTGTGCCAGCACCGAGGCCAGTTCATCGCGCGAGGTCACCACCGCGATCAGCCCCAGATGCACCCCCAGGTAGCCGCCAGGCAGCGCGAAGGCGTTGACCGAGCGGTCGCGGCCCAGCAGGATGCGCCAGGCAAAACGCTCGCGCAGCTCCTGCGAGAGTTCGCCGCGCGCGGCCGCCGCATTGACCAGCGGTGTCCACAGCCGGGCGATGTACTCGTCGAGCACCGCGTCCTCCAGGTAGTCCGGGTCGCGGTAGAGCTCGCGGATGATCCGGTCGCCGAGCTGGCGTTCGGCCGCCAGCGAAATGCCCTCGCCTTCCCCCAGCGAGGGCAAGGCATGGCCCTGGTGGGGCCAGGCGGGCACGGTGCACAGGCTCCAGGCCAAGACGCCCAGGCCCAGGCGGGAGGGCCAGCGCGGCCGTGGGGGAAACTTGGTTGGGTTGGCTTTCAAGGTGAGCGTTCGGGGCAGCAAGTGATTGACCGTATCATGCGCCATTGTCGTCAAGCTTCCACAAATCCCTTTTCGCGGCCGCCGCATGAGCACGAACACTTCCCCCTTGACCCATTTCGATGCCCAAGGACAGGCCCACATGGTCGACGTGGGTGCCAAGGCCAGCACCCACCGCACGGCGGTCGCCACCGGCCGCATCCGCATGCAGCCGGACACGCTGGCCCTGATCCAGTCGGGCAGCGCAAAGAAGGGCGATGTGTTGGGCATTGCCCGCCTGGCGGGCATCATGGGCGCGAAAAAGACCAGCGACCTGATCCCGCTGTGCCACCCGATCGCGCTCACCCGTGTCGCTGTGGCGTTTGAGGTGCTGCCCGAGACCCACGAGATCGTTTGCACCGCCACCGCCGAAAACGTCGGCCAGACCGGCGTCGAAATGGAAGCCCTGACGGCCGTGCAGGTCGCCCTGCTCACCATCTACGACATGTGCAAGGCCGCCGACCGCGGCATGGTCATCACCGATGTGAAGCTGCTGGAAAAGCACGGGGGCAAGAGCGGCAGTTGGGTGGCCTGAGGCCCGCCATTCGCCTCCACCGCCACGCCCTTCGGCGCCGAGGGCAAAACCGCTTGCCCCAGCGGCGCCCGCCAAGCTAGCGCGCCTTGGCTTGTCGCCAGACCCATGGCGGGGTGGGGTCGGGCGCTTGCCACAGGCCCAGGCGGGACGCCTGCGCCATTTGTTCGGCGTCCCGGTACAGCGCCCGGTCCTCAGCGGCTTGCTCGGCCGCGTACTTTCTGTAATGCCAGGCCATGCCTCGCTGGATCTGTTCCAGGCAGAGGTCACGGCCGTCCTCCGACAGGACCTTGCCAACCATGCGTCCGTACTTGTCGCGTTTGGACGAGTCCACCAGGACGCGCTGTCCCTGGGCCAGCTCGGACAAGGACTGCTTGGACCGCTGCCCGAAGGCTTGCGCTTTTTCGGGCGCGTCGATCCCCATCAGCCGGATGGTGTGGGTCTGCCGACGCTCGTCCAGCACTTTGAGGGTGTCCCCATCGCTCACACCGACGACCAGCCCCGACCAGGCCGCGGCCATGGCCAGCTGGGGCAGCATGCACAGGCTCAGAAGCAGGAACAGCAGGCCGGCCTGGGCCCAGGCCGCGATGCCGAATTTGACACTTTTGTCAGTTTTCATGCGGCCGAATATACGGCCTGCGGGGAGCCATCGCGGACGGGGTGGTAGGGGTTTTCCTGGGGATTATTTGCACCGGTCGGCGGCCTGCATACATTACCGGTTCCTGCAAGAACGGACTCCACCATGCCCAGACCCAAGAAGACGTGGCGTGAGAAGATGCTGACCCAGCCTGCGCACCACGTCATCCTCGACAAAAATTTTGCCGGTATTCCCCAGGGCGCGAAGCTGCACATCTCCTCTCCGCTGGAGATCGCAGCAGAGCTCAAGACCCTGGCCCCCGGCACCACCCTGTCGATTCAGGCCTTTCGGCAGAGACTGGCCGAAAAGCACCGTTGCGATGCCACCTGTCCGGTATCCACCTCGTTGTTCCTGAAGATCGTGGCTGAGCACAGCTGGGAGCTGTACCAGGCCACCGGGAGCACGCGTGACCTGCCCCCGTTCTGGCGGGTGCTGGACCCCGCCTCTGCGCTGGCCCGCAAGCTCAGCTTCGATCCCGCGTGGATCGCCTGGCAGCGGGAACGCGAAGCCTCGCTGGAGTGGTGATGGGCGGCGAAAGCCTTCAGTCGATGCGGCCGCCCAGGCTGCGCAGCACCCCTTCCCACAGCGCCTGGCGGTAGTGGTAGGGGCGAAGGTCATGCCGCCCGCTGGGGGCGGTGTGCACCGCCGTCTGCACCATGACGATTTGGCTCGCCGGTTGCACATACACCGTCTGGCCGTGGATGCCTTGCAGTGCAAAAGTGCGGGTCGCGTAGGGCAGCAGCCAGGTTTGGTAGCCATAGCCCATGAAGGGCGTGGCCACCCGGGGCCGGAAGGCCGGCGGCTGGCGCTGCGGGTCGGTCGCGTCGAGCAGAAATTCGCGCGGGATGATGGCCTGCCCATCGCGCACGCCGTCGTTGGCCAGCAGCATGCCGAAACGGCCATAGTCGCGCAGCGAGGCGTTGAAGCCCCCGGCCACGGCCTCTGCACCGTCGGTGCTGCTGACCAGCCAGTAGGCGGGGTCTTGCGCCCCCATGGGCTGCCACAGCCAGTCCTGCGTGAGGCGAGCGACCGACGCGCCGGTGGCCCGGCGCAGCACCCGCCCCAGGATTTCGGTTTCGATCGAGGCGTAGTGAAAGCGCTGCCCCTGTTCCACCTCGCGCTGGGTGCGCGCGTTGAGGAATTCCTCGATCTTGCGGGCTTGCCTGGCATTGCGCGGGTGGTAGAGCACCTGGCCCCAGACCCAGTTGTCGTCGTCGGGTGTCCAGGTGTAGAGCTCTTTGAACGGCACGCCCGAGGCCATGCGCAGCAGGTGTCGGAGGGTGGTCTGGCCATAGGCCGAAGAGGCGATTTCCGGCCAGTAATCGGCCGCGCGGTCGTCCAGGGAGCGGATCAGGCCTTTGTCGTGGGCGATGCCCACCAGCATGGCGGTGAAGGTCTTGGCCATGGAAAACGAGCGCATCGGCATGCCGGGCTGGCGGTCGTATTGGTAGCGCTCGGCCACCACCTGCCCGTTGTGCACGATGAGCAGGCCCGTGGTCTGGGTGGCGTCCATGTAATCGTCCAGCGTCTGGTTCATGCCGTTCCAGCGCCAGCGGATTGGCGCAGGGGACGGATGGTCCGGCAGGGGCCAGGGTTTGGCCGCGGCCTGGACGTTCTGGCGGCCCTGACCGGTCTGTCCGCCAGACCAGGCGCCGACGCGGCATGAGGCGTCCTGCAGGGCGTTGGGGCAGCTCGGATAGCCCTGGGCCTGGCCCAGCGCCTGCGCGTTGGGCCCGCCCGGCCGCAGTTGGCGCAAGGCGTCCTGCGCCTGCGCGCCGGCCAGCCCGCTCAGCAAAGCGGCGATCGCCACGCCGCGCAGGGGCCGGACCAGCGGCCAGGCAGAAGCAAAACCCATGGTGTTCCCCTCGGTGTCCAGGCCCCACTTTAAATCAGGCGGGGCCGGGGCTTCTCACTGGGATGAGGCGCCGTAGACGGCGGCTTTCTGTGCCGCATGCCAGTCGGCCAGCGCGTCTTCATGGGCCAGCCGTGCGCTCTCGATCAGCTTGTCGATGACGCGGGGTTCTGGCGAATAGTGCAGCAAGGCCTGGCTGGCCTGCAGCATGGCGCGGGCCTTGTCCTCGGTGACGGGGGTGGTCGTCACCTGGGCAAAGCGCACGGCCTCAGCAAAGAACATGCTGCGTTCTGCAGCGATCCAGGGGTCTTGTGCCCAGATCGACCAGCGCTGTGCGGGCGGCAGGTAGACCTGCCGAGCGCGCTGGTAGTCGGCGCCCACGAACAAGACCAGCACCAAGCCCGCCCAGCCCAGTGTGATCCACAGGGGCCCCGGCGCCTGCAGCGCGGTGCGGGCGCGGGGCCACAGCAGCACGAGTGATGCGAGCGTGGCCACCTGGAAAGGGCCGTACCAGAGCGGGTATTCGAGCAGGCTGTGCAGACCGACCAGGGCAAGCACGCCCCAGGCCAGGCTGTCGACCGGCGCCACCCGCCAGGGCTTGGCCCGCCACAACAGCAGCAGCACCGCCAGTGTCAGGGCCAGGGCGGCGGGGATGCCGAACGCGAAGGCCAGGTGCAGCGGCAGGTTGTGCGCGTTGCCCAGGATGTCGCAAAAGCGCATGCCGGGGTAGCTGGCCATGTAGTGCGCGTATTTGAGTTCGCCCCAGCCCCAGCCGGTCCAGGGCTGCTGGCCGATCAGGTGCAGCACATTGCCCCACAGCGCCTGGCGCGAGCCGCAGCCGCCGAGCGCGCCCATGCGGGCGACCGCGCTGTCGATGTCGGTGCCGGTCCAGAGTTTGAAGGCCTGCGGCAGGGCCAGTGTGGCCAGCAGGTAGACCGACAGGCCCCAGAGCAGCAGGCGCCAGGACCAGGGGGCCTGGTGCCGGCGCAGATCGCCTTGCCAGAGCAGCAGCAAAGCCGGCAGCAGCAGCCATTGCAGCAAGCCGGTGCGCGAGCCGGTGGCGGCATTGCCCAGGGCCAGCAGGCCCAGCATCCACAGGGCATGGCCCGCCGCCAGCCCCTGGCTGCGCCACCACAGCAGCGCCACCGCGCCCAGGCTGGTCAGGGTGGCGAGCTGGTTGCGCTGGCGCAGGTTGCCGACCGCATCGCCCAGATAAGCCGGCACATGCACCCAGCCGCCCAGACGCGCGGCCTCGCCGAAGTACTGCAGCAGGCCCATGGCGCTGCTGACGAGTGCCGCCCAGACCCAGGCCCGCGCGAGTTCATGCGCCGTGGGCCAGCGGCCCATCGCCAGCAGCAGCGCCAGCGCGGCCCAGCTGATCAGCAAGGGCACCGTGTTCGACTCCGGCCCGGGCGCCCAGGGCTGGACCCAGGGCAGCACCAGCAACAGCACCACCAGCAGGCCAGGTGCGTGCTTGGCGGCGGGGTGCGCAGGGGCGGGGGTGTGCATCAAAGCAAAGCGCAGCCCGTGGGCTGCGCATGTTCAGAGGGGTGAGGGGCTCAAGAGGACTTGCATGAGGCCGGCAGGAATTTGGCCGGCAGCGGATTGCTCGCGGCCGGGCCGCAGCGCCAGCCGCTCACGCTCTTGCCCCCATCGGCGCTGCCATTGATGGCCGTCTCGCCGCTTTGCAAGGGGGTCAATGCGATCGCGTTGGCCGATGCACTGGTGCTGCCGCGCAGGGCTTCGTGGTTGCCGGTCACGGTGATCACGCCGTTGGCATCGACGGCGATGCCGCTGACGTATTTGGAGGTCTGGCCCTCGCAGGCCTTGGGCAGGACCGCCGACACGTCGGCGCCCGAGGCCGAGCCGATGGCCTCGGTCACGGCGGTCTTGCAGCCGTTGGCGGCCAGCAGCATTTCGGACACCTTGGCCCGGATCTTGTAGTCCTGGTAGGCTGGCAGCGCCAGCGCCCCCAGGATGCCGATGACCGCGATCACGATCATCAACTCGATCAGTGTCAGGCCCTTTTGCATGGATTGACTCATCTCATCCTCCCTTGGATGTGGTTATTGGGGCCGCCATGGTAAGACATGGCTCTGGCGCAGGAAAAGGGGCTCAGCCCGCCGCCTCGGCCTTTTTCCCGCCCAAACCCTTGCCAATCAGCAACACCAAGAGCGCCCCGGCAATGCCCAGACCGTAGTTCCAAGCCTTGTCCTGGGGGATGTAGCTGACCAGACCCGGGTCGGTGTGGATCATGGTGCCGGCAATCCAGCCCAGCAGCATGCCCCCCAGGGTGATGATCAGTGGGAAACGGTCCATCAACTTGAGCACCAGCTGGCTGCCCCAGACGATGATGGGGATGCTCACCAGCAGGCCGAAGATGACCAGCGGCATCTGGTGTTGCTCACCGGCCCCCTGGGCCGCGCCGGCAATGGCGATCACGTTGTCGATCGACATGACCAGATCGGCCACGATGACGGTCTTGACGGCGCCCCAGAGCTTGTCGCTGGCCTGGATGTTGCCGTGCTCGTCATCGTCCTGGGGCATCAGCAACTTCACGCCGATCCACACCAGCAGCACGCCACCGACCAGTTTGAGGTAGGGGATCGCCAGCAAGGTCAGCGCAAAGGCGATCAGCACCACGCGCAGCACGATGGCACCGGCGGTGCCCCACAAGATGCCTTTGGTGCGCTGTGCTTCGGGCAGCGAGCGGCAAGCCAAAGCGATCACCACGGCATTGTCGCCCCCGAGCAGGATGTCGATCAGGATGATTTGGCCCACAGCGACCCAGAAATGGGCGGTCAAAAATTCTTCCACGTTGTTCCTTGTTTACCGGCAGCCGCGCCGCCTGGTGTCTGTCAATAACAAAGCCGGATTGTCCCGCAGGACATCCGGCTTGCGTATTGTGGCAAACCACAGCGTCTGCCCCGTGGGTGGCAGGGCCGAAGGTTTATCGCCTGGCGGGGCCCCTTGGGGACAGCGCCGAAGCCCTGTCCCTCAAAGTCATTTGGACAGCTGGGCCTTGAGCAGCTTGCCCAGTTCGGAGGGGTTGCGTGTCACCACGAAACCGCACTCTTCCATGATGGCCAGCTTGGCATCGGCCGTGTCGGCGCCGCCAGAGATCAACGCACCGGCGTGGCCCATGCGCTTGCCGGGCGGGGC
>JACCEB010072200.1_pt1 | contig 12606 bp, 10 predicted proteins | sample 7454761 | NCBI WGS metagenome assembly JACCEB01 (sample SAMN15323454, study PRJNA562643) | freshwater metagenome | isolation source: river surface water | place: USA:Blue River Watershed | collected 2017-08-18 | reverse complement strand
TTTATTATTCAACTATTAAATAAATATTATGAAATCCCCTTTTTATATTTATTAGATAGCAATTTATCATCTTCCCCTTTCATTTTTATAATGAGAAACTTCATTAATATCAACACCACTACTGATAGACCTCCCACAATAAATGAAGAAACCTTTACACCTATCAAATTGGATTTAAGGAATAAATTTCCAGAAGTTTATGACCAAGGTAAAATTGGAAGTTGTACAGCAAATGCTCTATGTTCCATATATGAATATGATACCTATAATTTCAAAGGTTCTCGTTTATTCCTCTATTATAATGAGCGATTGTTATTAAATGAAACTGATATTGATAATGGTGCTTATCTAAGTGATGGTATTTTTACTTTAAAAACATTTGGATTATGTGAGGAAAAGGATTGGCCTTATATTATTGAGAATTTATTTAAAAGACCTACGGATGATATTTATCAAAAAGCCAAGATTAATTTCGTAACAGAAGCCTTTTCTATTGCGAATGATGTAAAAACCATTAAATATTGGTTGAATAAAAATGAACCCATTGCCTTAGGAATTGCTGTTTATAGTAATTTTATGAATTTTTCAGCGGCAAAAAGTGGAGATATAGGACTTCCATCTGCGAATGATAGATTTATTGGTGGACACGCTATAGTCCTTTGTGGTTATGATGACGATACACAAAAATTTATATTAAGGAACTCGTGGGGTTCTTATTGGGGCAATAACGGATATTTCTATTTACCTTATAATTATATCACAAATGACTATCTATGTGGTGATTTATGGGTTATTACGAAAATTAGAAGAGGCGGCTAATTGAAGTTCTATGGCTGCCAATCTTTTATTTAAATTTTTAATTCCCTCGATAATAAGACCACTCATATTTCCATAAGAGATATTATAATATTCATTATCATAATTAACGACCTCAGGTAATACCTCCAAGACCTCTTGCGCAACCAAACCACTTTCAGTCTTTCCAGTGTCTTTACGTGTATAGGTATATCCATTTATCTTTTCAATTTTATCCATTGGATTTTTGATAATACTCAAATTTTCTTTAATTCGAATATCAGAAACATTACCTATGGTACCTCTTGCAAAAACATTACTTTCAACGTGAATATTACTTGAAAAATAAGCATTACCCTCAACATTTAATAAAAACCCATTTCTGGTAATATTACTGCCAATACAAACATTGATGACTTCCTCAGGAGATGGCTTATCATTCGCAATACAATTGATAAAAGGGGTATTGTTAATAGATGATAAATTTACATTACCATAAACATTCAACATAGATTTTGAATTAAGAAGATTGTTATTGAAAATAGTTTCCCAATCTCTGAGACCATTATAATTCAAAATAGGTGTTTGTAACAGATATCTATAAGGATAGCCTATTGAAATTCTATTGGTGGAATTGGTGGGAATATCTGTTTGCTTTAAATCAAAGATGATATTATTGGATGCTCCAACCACAAATAAATTTTGAGCACTATTATGCTTATAAATAATCTTATCGTAATATAATAAATTAAAGTTATTATTATTCATATTCATTGTATAAGAACCAGTAAGAGTGGTGAGATTAATCGCTGGATTATTATTCAAGCCAAAACCACCAACGGAAATGGAAGGATTGGTATTATTATGAAAACTAAAAACACCCAACCCATTATTATTATTGGAACTCACATTGATTCCCATTAAGAAATTGGAGGTATTACTGGTATATGGATTATTGGAATTATTGACACCAACAATCATATTCATTTGAGGATTAAAGAGATTGGAACTGGCTGATAAATTACAACTTGTGATTTGATTAAATTTTAAGTTACCTATCATAATATCATTTACAAATAGATTGGAGGTGCTTAAATTGACAATTGAGATATTACTGAAGAAACCGTTTTGTGCAATTACATTGGAACAAATATTTGAATTAAAAAAGGCTTTATTTATATTTGAAATATTACAATAACTAAAATTTATGTTATTTTTACCTGGAATACTGGAAAGATTAAAGCATTCCAAGTTATCAAGTCTCGATTTCTTATTTACATATAAATAATAATCATTTGCCGGTGCTGTATCACCTATTGCCAATCTACCTTGAGCACTTAAAGAAGCAGCAAAGATATTATTCGAAGTAGCGTAAATTAAATTGGGAGGTGGTTGATAAATATATGTAATAGTATCCATGAAATTATTAAGCACATAATTCCCCTTTTCGATATATAACCTTTGTTTTAGATTGATGGAGAGACTATTGGCAACCAATGGGTCTAATTTAAATACAGGAACAACCGTTTCTTTTAATATAAAATTATCAGTTACATAAGGCTTCGTGGTGCCAGTTTTATATATATAATTCGTATATTCAATATTATAAGTATTAGTAGGTTCATCATAACTACCGGTTGGATTTATTCGAATATTATTTACATTAATTTGATTTATATCAAGATTTAAAAAGGTGGGTACCTGAATGCTATAATTAATGAAATAAGTAATATTATCTCTGGCAAAATCGCCGAAAGGTAAATAAGATTGATTGCTATAGTTGATTATATTACTAATCCCGTAATTGGTAATATAATCATTATTAATCATATTAGAGACATTAATGATTCTACTGTTGATAGATGGCGGATTTACGGAGAGAGAAGTTGCAGTAAAATTACTGGTGAATTTAAAAAAGAAGTTATCAGTTTTAATATTTGAATAGCCAATAATCCCATCATCATTATTATAAAGAGGGGTTAAATTGCAACTTGCTGTATAAGTTAAATCAATTATATTCGAGGTTCTGTAATTTAAATTACTGTTATAAGTGAGAGTAAAATTAACCACAGGAGGATTAGCCACATTCCTCATATCATCTTTGATATTAATATGAATTTGGTTTCTTGGATTTATGGTACCTATTCCAACATAACCTCGATTGTTAATTGAAAATAAGTCATTTGAGGTTAAATAATAATTGCTGTTTAAATTCGAGTAATTGAATATTAAGGGCGTATTAAAAGCATTTATTCGAATATCAATAGGACAAATGGAATTACTTGAACCTATACCAATGAAACCATTTGAATTTATGGAAAAAACCAGATTACTGGTATTACAACTATTATTGCTATTATAAATTTCCATTATATTACAAGAGGTAGGAAGACGATTGATGGTAATGGAAGGTTTTTGATAAGAGGCATCATTAATAACATTCATAGACGCTTTAGCATTATTATCATTTACATCAAGTCTATTATATTGAACATAATCTATGAATACTGGTGTATTTGGGGCGAGTGATTTAATGAGATTAATAGCTATGAAGTTGTTGGAGTTGAATGTCATATTTTCATTGATTTGAATGTTATTACTTGTGATATTTATCTTATTGCTATTATTTAAATTCAATTGAATATTTGAATTATTGATAAATAGGATTTGTTGATTGTTACTGGAGATAACAGATAGATAGTCATTGGAATCATAAAATTTCATCACTAAATTTGAGTGAATAAAAGTCACGTCGTTAGAGGTATTTAAATTTGATTTAATATAAAACTCATTATTAAAATAAGACCTGTATTCATTAATATTAAAGATATTTGACCCCTTTCTATTTAAAGCAATTGTGGAATTGGAAAAGCCAAATTCATAATCATTCTTAAAATTAATAACAGCATTGGGATGACTATCATCTCTTACATTTAAATAAACAACATTTGAATTTAAATAAGAATTGAAATTCAATCTGTTATCAGTGATTAGGTCATTGGGAAAGTTTCCAACATAAATAGACATTATCTTTATTATTATCTATTTTAATATTTAAGTCCAAAAAGTATTTAAGGATAACTTATTATAGATAAATAACGAAAAAGCTTCATTTATTTTTACTAATTATAGCGGAAGATTGCCCGAGTGGTCTAAGGGGAAAGACTTAAGATCTTTTATACTTCGGTATGCGTGGGTTCGAACCCCACATCTTCCACCTTTATGTTTAATCCGCTATAATTATTTTTCTATCTAATAATAGAAAAATGGAATTTTTAGAAAATGAAATAACAGAGATTTCATTTACACCTGAAACAGTAACTATTACTTATGATAATAATCAAGTAGAGGTAGTAAATAAAACCAAGGAAGGTTATAAATTACTATATGAGGCTTGGCTTAAAGAGCAACCTATGTTCATATCAGACATCTTCAAAACTCAAATGCATGATTTAGCATTCGCAGCACGAGGATATCCAGAAAAATTAGATAATATGAATCGATATCTAACTGAGGAAAACAAAGAAGAAGCATTGAAATTCATTGTTTATATGCGAAAACGAGATTTAACTTTCGAAAGAGCCAAATGGACTAAGGTTTAAATCTTAAAATTAAATTTTATAGATATAAATAAAGATGGTTATTAAAGTAGCACTTGTAAATAAAGCAATTACTGATAAACTAACTAAAAACACTGTTATTTTAGACCCTGCAGGTTTATCTTATATGAAAAAGAGTTTTATTGGTGCTGGTGGAGCATCTGGAGCCATATATAAATTATTAAATACCAATAAACCAACAGATGAAGTTATCAAACATTTCTCTAAATTTGCGAGTCAAGATGACTTATATAAAAATAATAGTGATGGTGTTGCTTGTTATGGGTCTTATGATAATATTAAAATAATTCACGCAGTGGGTCCCGATTTTAGAAGCTCCAAATATTTACAAGAAATCTTATGTGATACTCAACAAACTGATAAATTATTTTATAAGATTTATGATGATATTTATCGAGAATTTACAAAGCTCAATAATAAGAAATTAACGTTACGTTTATTACCCATTTCTTCTGGTATTTTTATAAATAATGATTTGATATCAAAAATAAAGATATTTAGGTCATTATTAGTGAATTATCAAAAGTTAAATGATAAATATAAAATTAAACCAAAGATTTATTTATATGATAAAACTGATTTTAAGATAATGAAGTTTCTGTCTCAATTAATTCAGTAATACCATTCATAAAAGTAATTTCTTCTTTCCATCCCAATTCCAATAATTTATCGGCATTGATTGAATACTTGAAGTCATTATATTGTCTGTCTTCAATGAATTCAATCCAATTATTATAATCATCATTTGGCTTCATTTTTTCAATGATTATTTTTGCGATATCTAAAACAGAATATTCATTTTTACATCCAATATTATAAATATTATTTATTTTACCCTTATCCAATACCACTTGAATGGCATTACAAACGTCATAAATATGAATAAAATTTCTACGCGTTAATCCTTGACCGTGAATAGTACATTTCTTGTTTTCTTTTAGAAGATTTATAAATCGTGGTATTAGCTTTTCCTTATATTGTCTATTACCATAAACATTATTACAACGGATAATTATGACAGGTAAATGAAACGAATAATAATAAGAACGTACGATATGTTCAGCTGCTGCTTTTGTTGCTGAATAAGGAGTTGTTGGATTTAATAATTCAGCTTCAGTACATTCTAAATCAACATCACCATAAACTTCATCAGTGGATATATGTATAAATTTCTTTATTTTTCCATATTTCCTCGCACAATCAATTAATATATGAGAACCAACAACATTATCATAAGTAAAATCGAGAGGTCGTATAAAAGAGTTATCAATATGAGTTTGAGCAGCAAAATGGATAATTATATCAATCTTATAATCATCTAATATAGATGAGATTAGATTACTGTCTGAAATATTACCTATAATTAACTTATCATAATTAACATTACTTGTATCTGAACAATAATCGATTTTATCAATGGTTATAATAAAACAACTGGGGTTTTTATTTTTAAAATGATTGATAAAATTGGAACCTATAAATCCACAACCTCCAGTTACGAGGATATTCATATTTAAGAATTAATCATTATTTATTTTTAAATAAATGATAATTGGAGGTTTTTTAATAGCAATGGCATTAATAACTTACTATCTTTACTATCCCAAATTTCCACCTAAAGGCAGTCTCAGTTATTATAGATATAAATGGAGACAAATAAGCCAATAATTCTTTTTATTTCTCTATTATAAATAAAATGGAGATAAAACCAAAAGATTGGATTTTACCTAATCGAATTGGTTATAGTGAGAAAATTTTTAAAAGTTTTAGACCCGAATATTATGAAGCAACCTCAAAAGTTTCTTGTGAATGTGATGATAAAGGGAAATGCGATTTATCAGATAAATCAGTTTCTTTATTTCCACAACAAAGACTCATTAAAGATTTCATTCAATTTGACAGTCCTTATCGAGGAGCCTTATTATATCACGAACTCGGTTCAGGTAAATCAGGGGCTTCTATTGCAGCTGCTGAGGGTTATATAAATAAAAAAAAGATGTATGTGTTATCACCTGCGTCATTAGCTGTTAATTATGAAAATGAAATATTTAAGATTAGTTCTATTGGATTAAATTTAAAAAAAGATTGGAAATTGGTAAAAATAGGAACAAAGGCCAGTGCTTCCAAAATCCTACTTGAGAAATATGCTATTGATGCTAAAATAATCAAAAAAGATGGGTTAGTATGGATACCTTTATATGATGATGATATTCCTAATGCCACGATTATTAAAACAACTGTCGATGACAAAGATAAGCCATCTATTGATATAATGATATCACATATCATCCGTAATCGCTATACCTTCATTAGTTACAACGGTCTTAATCAGAAATTACTTACAAGTCTGGGAAAATCCCCATTTGACAATTCCTTTGTTATTATAGATGAAACTCATAACTTTGCCAGCAGAATTGTAAATGGAAGTAAATTGGCACGTGATGTTTATATGAAATTAATGAATGCCATTGATTGTAAGATAATTTTATTATCAGGAACACCTATCATTAATAATCCATATGAAATAGCTACCATTATAAATCTAATCAGAGGTCATATGAAGGTTTATAACTTTTCATATACAAAAACCTCGAGGGATTTACAGGAGGAAGAATTAAAGGCTATTTTAGAGAAATCAACATTACAAACCTATATAGATGAATATTATATTGATAATAAAAATAAAAGATTGCTAATATCATTATTACCGAAAAATTATAAAAGAACCTCTGTGAAAGAAACAGTAATTGAAAAGAAGGAATGGGACAAAACAGAAGATAAAATCCTAAGTTCAATCATTGAAACCGTAAATGAACTTAAAGGAGTACGTTTGACTGTTAAACCTACCTCCTTATTTCTATCAGCACTTCCGACTACCATTGAAGAATTCAATAATTATTTTATGGATATGAGTGATGAAGAAAATCCTCATACGAAAAATGAGGATTTATTTATGAGACGTATTTTAGGAACCGTTAGTTATTATAGCATCAGTGGTAGTGATAAATTCCCTAAGAGATTGACAGATGTTACCAATGAACTTTATATGACTGATAATCAATTCAAGAAATATACGGAGGTGAGAGCTATTGAAAGAAAGATGGATATGAAAAAGGGTGGAGTTATGGATGATAAAACTTCTGTCTATCGTGCCTTTAGTCGAATGGTATGTAATTTTAGCTTTCCTGAAGGTATTGAACGTCTTTATCCGAATGACGTCAAGAAGGCTTTGAAAAAAGAGATGGACCAAATTGATGAAGTTAGGGGTAGAAGAGAAAGAAGTGAGAAAGCAAAGGTTATTGATGTTTATGAGAAGAAACTCACAGAAGCCATTGATGAATTAAAAGAAAAAGACCTTTTAACTTATGAGAATGTAAAGAAAAATCTAAGTCCTAAATTTGCGAAGATGTATGATGATATTGAAGCATCACCCGGTTCTGTCCTTATTTATTCCCAATTTAGAAATGTAGAAGGTCTTGGACTTTTAAATGAATTCTTAAATAGAAATGGATATAAAGAGATTGATATAAAGAAGGTGAATGGCGAATATCAATTGACAGACCCAACTATTTTCAATCCACGTTATGATGATAAAAGATTTGTAATTTTCAGTCAAGATAGGGAAAAAACCCGATATCTAATGAATTTATTTAATGGTGATTTTAATAACCTTCCACCAAGAGTAATTGAAGCTTTGCCTGAAGATAGAAATCAGCTTTATGGAAAATTGGTAAAAATCTTTTGTATTACAGCAAGTGGTGCTGAGGGTATATCATTGAAAAATGTTCGAAGAGTTCTAATTGCTGAGCCTTATTGGAATAATATAAGAATTGAACAAGTTATAGGAAGAGCTATTCGTTCTTGTTCTCACGAGACCTTACCATTGAAAGATAGAAATGTAACTGTATTTAGATATATAATGAAATTTACTAAAAAACAATTGGAAAAGGATTATTCGATTCAGACATTGGATAAGGGGATTACCACAGATGAACATATTCAATTGATGGCAAATAAAAAGATGGCAATCATTGACAAATTCTTAAAGATGTTAAAGGCTGCTTCTTTTGATTGTGTTATAAATTCAAAACAAAATAGACCACTTGCTAATGGATATAAGTGCTATAATTGGGCATTGGGAGTAAATAAAGATGATTTGTCTTATACATCCGATATTAAAGATGATTATACCATTATGAAACATAAGAGTTATCAATTAGCACGTAAGAATAAAGGAAGAGTGATTCTTAAAAATGGGAATAAATATGTGGTATTAAATGGTAAGGTTTATAATTATCATAGCTATGTGAATGCTGGAATATTAATTCCTGAAGAAATATAAAGTTATTATAAGTATTAATTAAATAGTTATGAATTTATGTATATTTAGAAACATAAATAATTGTAAAAGCTGTTGTTTTAAAACCAAAGGTAATTATTGTAACTTACATATAAATAATGAGAATATTATTTATGAGATTATTAATGATGCCATTGGTTTTAGACAAATAACCTCAGCTACTGATATTTATGACATCTTTTCTTATATTTACGATAATCCAGATATTTATACCAAAGAATTAGTTTTTAAAAAGATTCTCAAAACCCTTTTCATTAAACAATCCTATTTAAGGAAATTATTTCAATTTCACAATCCTAATTATGATTTCTTTATGTCAAAAATTTTTGAATTAAATTATAATACCTATCAACTTCAAAAGAAATTGGATAAGGTTAACTATAAACCATTAGCCATAATAAAAAACTTCTTTATATCAATTAAAATAAAGCCTCATCTTTATAATTCCAAACTTACTTATACCAACGAAAATGACCCCTTTACTATGGAATTACTTAAAGACATTCCCTCAAAAGAACTTTTCGTATTCTATGATAACTCTAATAGCTATTGTTTTAAAGCGAATGAGTTTAGATACTTCATTAGAACCAATGGAAACTGGAATCCATATACAAAAAGAACAATTGAACCCTCAACAGTAAGAGTTCTGGATTATTATATTGATTATTTTCATTTAAATAAAATTAATGATAGACGTTGGAGTACAATAGAACAAGCCTATACAGATGTAGCTATTGCTATTGAAAAGATAGGCTTTTATACAAATACACAATGGTATCTTAAATTAACATCAAAACACATAAAGAATATTATTCGATTATTTAAAATTATTTCAACCCACGGTAACAATCAACAACCCAATGATTATTTTGATGAATTAATTGATATCAATGATAATAATATCTTTTATAATTTTGCGAAAGAAACTATTCGATTATTCGAAAACGGTGATTCCAATTTTCTTCTTTGTTGTAATTATATGAAAGCAATAGGTGTTTATAGCAATGATTTTTATAACTCCCTTCCGGAATGGCTATCAGATATCGAAAGTCCGATAATTATCAATAATTATGTATCCCGACAACGAGATATAGATATTGTATATTTAATAAATATCATAGAAAGTTAGAATGGATAGTTATAATAAAGAAACAAAAGAAAAACCAAAAGACTTCTTTTATAGTCTTAAATTAAGAACGGCATTACTTGGTTTTATTTTATATCTACTCTTGTCAGGAAGAACAGCTTTTCGAATATTAAATATAATTATTTCATCAATCGTTAATAATGTTGAGATTATTAATGAACAAAAAGAAGTAACATTACTTGCCAGACTAATAATGGCAATAATAATAGCAATAATCCTATTTATTTTTTAGTAGCACCACGACCAGTCTTCTTTTTCTCGACAACAGGAGTTTCCTCTTGTTTTTCTTCAGTATATTCTTCATCACTATTATCAATCTTAGTATTTGCCAATTCATTTACAACCTCATTCAACTCTTCATCATCTTCCTCTTCCTTGGCATCTTCGACCTTCTCAGTATCACTATCCTCGATAAATGCTACATCACTACTAATGGAACGTTGAAATTTGCCGATAATCAACTTCCAAGTACAACCAAACTTTCCACCAGCAAACCAGATAGAATTCAACTCAACAATCAATTGAGCTCTTCCACCCTTAAGCTTGGTAATGATATCAGTCAAATCAATAGCTTCACCATTCATATCATAACTGCTGAAACTGAAACGGTCATTCTCATTATCATAAGGAAGCTTGAAGCGAATAGTAGGAGGATACTTTCCAACTACCTTTCCTGTGTTCTTATCCTTATCAATCTTGACGATAGGAGAGAACATCTTAGTAACGATAATCTTTTGGTCACTGAAGTCGTCCTTAAACCACGGCTGTCGGTTCTCAAAAGCATCATCAATAACCTTATTCTCAATTTCCTTGAGCTTGGTCAAGAAAGTTTCAATCTTGGGATTGGTATCACTACCCTTGAAAGAAAGAGTCAAATCATACTTCTTATCCTTCTTATCTCCCTTCTTGGGGTCTTGCTTAGCATTCTTATCTTCAAACCCACCCTCATTCACTCCATAAGGAAGATACATAACAGGGGTTTGAATTCTTAGTTTACCAGTTCCATAGTTGATATATACGGACTTGGCACCAGAAGTAAGAGTCTTTACTTCGGAATACTTGAAATTGCTAACATTGATATTCTTAGGGAGGATTGCGGCAGAAGACATTGCTTATTATTCTTAATGTAACTAATCTTTAAATAAATAATCATTTTTTTTTTCGAAAAATTGATTTATAGTTTAAAGATTAATTATAATTTACACGAATGAATACTAATTCTAATAATAAACATCAAGTTAGAAATAAGTTAGTTTGTATGCTTCAAGAGGAACTGAAATTATCAGAAATAGAAGCAAAAGACCTTGAAATAGGTATATTTAATGCTTCTATTGATTATGCAAACTCCCTTAAAATACCAACTTCTTGGTCTTGTGATTTATTTGCTGAAACTTATTTAAATATAGCAATGAGTATTTATGCTAATTTAGATAAGAATAGTTATGTGAAAAATGAAAAACTTATGGATAGATTGAAAAATAGGGAATTCCTACCACATAAACTCCCTTATATGAGTTGTGAGGAAATCTTTCCTGAAATATGGAAGGACATTCTTGAGAAACTTGAAAGAAAGATTAAGGGTGCTTATGAGATTAAACAGGTATCTATGACTGACCAAATCAAATGTGGCAAATGTAAAAATAATAAAGTTACCTATTATGAACTTCAAACAAGAAGCGGTGATGAAGCAATCACACAATACTTTAATTGCATTTGTTGTGGTCACAAGTGGAAATACTAAAAAAATGATTTTTATTTTTCATCAATAAAAACCATCGATAAACGATGAATACAAGTGATATTGTCCCTGGTCTTTTAACCGGTATTGGCTCAGCTGTCATTTTCAATCCCATCGACAAGATTATTTTCAGTTGCTGTATGGAAAATAAGAAGATTACAGACGGGTCTGTATGGAAGAATCTATTCAAGGGTTGCTTGAATAGTGTTGGAACTCGTCTCATTACTTCAGGTCTGTATTTCTCGGTTATTGATAATTATTCGAAAGTCAATCATAATAAAGCTGAGGTGGCTATGGTTACTGCTGTTGTTTCAAGTATCACCAATCCGATTCAAATGCTCAAGTTTCATAGTTGGTATCATAATTGTACCTCGGCTTCATCAATCCAATCCATCCTTAAGACTTATGGTCTTCGTGGAATGACGATTGGCCTAATTCCTCTTATTTCTCGTGATTTCGTGTTTAATTACATTTATGTGAGTAACAAACAACAAGATTGTCATATTCATAACATCGCGGTTATTAGTGGAGCAATTGCTATTAGCACTCCATTCAATTTGATAAAGAATAAGAAATATGCCACAAATGAGAGTTTGAGGTCGATAATCACGAATTTCAAGTTTAGTCAATTGGGTCTTGGAATGTCGATTGCTCGTAGTTGCCTTAGTTTCTATGTTAGTCAATTAATTTACAATGAAATCAAGAACTGCTATAATAAAGCCTCTAATTGAGCTTTCGTAAGTTTCGCCAGCCCTTTTAGATTAGGTTTCTTTAGTTTTACCATTTCAATTAAATCTTTTTTTAAAATTACTTTTTTCTTTTTTTCAACTTTATTTCCATTTAAAATAGCCAATAATTCATCTTTTGTTTTACTATTAAGGTTTTTCATATTAGGATACTTAGCAATAACTTCTTTGAGTATATCTTTTTTTAATAATTGTTTTGG
>JACCEB010145131.1_pt1 | contig 12609 bp, 10 predicted proteins | sample 7454761 | NCBI WGS metagenome assembly JACCEB01 (sample SAMN15323454, study PRJNA562643) | freshwater metagenome | isolation source: river surface water | place: USA:Blue River Watershed | collected 2017-08-18 | reverse complement strand
GTCAGGCATGACAGGATCGGCAGATCATGAAAGGGTCGTTCAAGCTTGGCACGGTCGCGGGTACGGAGGTGCGGGTGCACATCACTTTTTTCATCCTGCTGGCGTTCGTGGCGCTGCAGGGAATGAATGCTGGGCAGGGGCTCGCTGGAGCGCTAGACGCCGTGTTGTTTGTGACCGCCGCCTTTGTCTGCGTGCTGCTGCACGAGTTCGGGCATGTCTCAGCCGCGAGGGGCTACGGCATCCGCACACCTGACATCACCCTGCTGCCGATCGGCGGCGTGGCCAGGCTGGAAAGAATGCCCGAAAAGCCCGCTCAGGAGCTGGTGGTGGCCCTCTGCGGCCCGCTGGTGAACGTGGTCATCGCCGCCGGACTCTCGCTGTTTCTCGGCCTCGGTGTCCGCTGGAACCCCGGGCTCTTTGAAGCGGGGGGGCAGTTCTGGGAGAAGCTCATGATCTGGAACCTGATGATGGTCGCCTTCAACCTGGTGCCGGCCTTTCCCATGGATGGCGGACGAGTGCTGCGCGCGCTGCTGGGCTTCGTGGTGGATTATGAACGCGCCACGCTTTGGGCGGCAGCCCTGGGGCAGACCATCGCCATAGTGGCCGGCCTGCTGATGCTGCTCTCCGGCCAGGCAAGCCCGGTGTTACTTCTCATCGCCTTCTTTGTGTTCATAGCAGCCGGGCAGGAGGCCGCTATGGTCTCCCAGCGCCAGATGTTCCAGGGCCTGCGTGTGCAGGACGCCATGATCACCGACTTCCGGGCGGTGCCGCCCGACGCCCTGCTGCGCGATGTCGTGGAGCTGTTGCTTTCAGGAACCCAGCATGACTTCCCCGTGCTCAACCACCAGGGTGACCTGCTGGGCATGATCACCCGCCAGCGTCTGGTCGGCGCGCTTGCCGAGCACGGGCCGGCTCACCCCGTCGGCGGCATCCTGGAACCCCTGGATGTCCAGGTGCCCCCGCGCATGGACCTGGTCGAGGCCATGGGCGCTCTTGACGCCGCCACACGGCCGACGCTGCCGGTGATGGATCCGCTGACCGGACGCTGCATCGGCCTGCTCAACACCGAAAACATCGGTGAGCTCCTCATGGTGCGCACGGCCCTGAGACGGGCCTGAGACGACGACGCACGCCGGGCTGTTATTCTGCGACCGGTTCCGCCACCGCAGCCGCCCTAGGCACGGCGCGCAGCGCGGTGCCGACGATCAGCGAGGAAACACCCGGCCGCCATTGGTAGCCGACACTGAAGGGCAGGTCGCCGGTCTTGTCGCGCGAGAAGGCGGCATGCAGGTCAGGCTGGTCGTTTTTTTCAAACAGTTTGATAGGTCCCGGATAATTGCCGTAGAGGCCCATGGACCATTCCTCCTGCTTGAAGAAGCGCCAGGGAACGCCGCTATCGTCCTGCATGATGTTGCGGGTTCCTGTCAGCAGAAAGTCGCGGGCGGAAGAGAATTCATCCAGGTGCATCAGGTAGGAGGCCGCCTTCACCAGCGCGTTCCCCTGCCCCTGGCTGCGGCAAAAGGAGAGGAAGCCCGGGTTGTCCTTGATGCCCCAGTTGGAGAGATCCGAGGTGAAATAATAAAGCGTCTGAGTTGCGCCGGTGGTGCCGGTGAAGGTCACGCGCACGCCGGGCGTCCTCGACTTGCCGGAGGTGAACTGGCCCGCGTCATCCAATTTCACGAACTCCACACCCTGAATGCGGCAGCCCGCCCTGGCCAGGAACACCATCATTACAGGCAGCGTGCCGCTGAGCTGGGTGGCGCTCAGGTCATTCTTCATGTCGGCGGTGATGAAGAAGCTAAAGCTGAGGATCGCATTGAGGGACTTGCGCAGGTTGGCCAGGGCAGCGGCGCGCTTTTCGGAAGGCAGCGCGGCGACATCCGGGTTTTCCCCGACAGGCTCACGGCCACACAGAATGTAGGTCTTTGCATTCGGATAAAAGGCGTGCGCATACAGCATGTCAGGCCCGCTGAAGAAATAGAACAGCGGGCTGGGATCCGCGTGGATGTAGCCGAGCGTGGCCGGCATCCAGGCACGGATCGGTCCCAGCTGGCGCTCCTCGACATCCACCCAGGCTCGTTGAAACTCGGCGGCGTGCCGCTGCCAGGAGTCCTCGCGCGCCAAAGGCTCCAGGGAGCTGCCGTCCACGTTCAGCCCGGCCAGGAAGCGCGCCTGGTCATCGGCGCTGGCTGCCTGCGACCGAGAGGCCGGAAGTCCGAGGGTCAGGCTGGCGAACGCCAGCAAAAGGAGCGATTTCATGCGTAGACGACCTTCATACGAGAAGGCGGCCGCCGATCAATCCAGAACATTCCGGCGTCCAAATCCCCTGCCAGAACGAACCTGCCTGCGGCGTTTGCCCTCTTCCCTGACCTCGGGCTCAGCGGTCGAAAGCTCTTCCAACCAAAAACCCATGAAACACACCATGCGCATCCTCACCGCCCTCTTTGCGGGTCTCTTTGCCAACGCCCATGCCGGCGAAGGAGCAAAAGTCAGCTATGCCGCCCCTGAGGTCAGCGGCGTCAACCAGGACGGCGTGACCGTCAACTTTGCCGACGTCTACAAGAAGGGCCCAACCGTGGTCTTCTTCTACCCGAAGGCCGACACCCCGGGCTGCACGAAGCAGGCCTGCTCCCTGCGCGATGCCTTTGCCGAACTGAGCAAGGAAGGCGTGCAGGTGCTCGGCGTCTCCTTCGACAAGCCCGAGGCGCAGAAGGGCTTCAAGGACAAGTTCAGCCTGCCCTATGATCTGATCGCCGATCCCGAAGGCAAGATCGTCGCGGCCTTCAAAGTCGAGAAAATGCTCAAGGGCATCCTTTCCCTGGCCAAGCGCAGCTGCTTCCTGGTCAAGGACGGCAAGGTGGTCTGGCAGGACTACCAGGCCAGCACCGACCAGCAGGCGGCGGACATCAAGCGCGCACTTACCGGCTTGAAGTGAACTTCAGTCTCATCGGTCCTTCATCAATCTCCACGCGCCCGGAAACCCCGGGCGCGTTTTTTACGCCATCACGCCATGGAGCGCGGCTCGCCACGCCTGCCAGCAGGCCTGAGGACAGGCACCCAGACAAAGTGACAACTCTTCGTTTTCAAGCCTGCACGCCCGGCAAGTCCGTACGCGTTTGAAGTCCGGGGCGCGGCAGAGCGGCTGCTTTTTTGGAAAGCCTCGGCAGGGCCGCGCACGTTTCATTCCTTTGCTTGCCGCCTGCGGGCAGGCCTGTCAGGTTTCATCTCCCCGTCATGATCTTCTCTCTCACCTCGCGCATCCTCCGGACGGACGATCCCCTCTGCCTTGCCAGGATCGGCTGGAACTTCGGCTACAAGGGGGCGCGTTCGGTCATGCTCTTCAAGAAGCGCATGGAGCAGGGGCAGTTCTTCCCGCCCTTCCTCTACATCTCCATCCTCAACTCCTGCAACCTGCGCTGCCAGGGCTGCTGGGTGGACGTGGACAGGCCGCGCGAGGCGATCTCACTCGACGAGCTCAACAAGATCATCAACGACGCCAAGGCGCACGGGAACGCCTTCTTCGGCCTGCTCGGGGGCGAGCCCTTCATGCACCCGGAGCTGCTCGACCTGCTGGCCGCGCACCCGGACTGCTACTTCCAGATCTTCACCAACGGCCAGCTGATCACGCCGAAGATCGCCGAGGGCCTGCGCAGGCTTGGCAACGCCACGCCGCTCGTCTCCGTCGAGGGCAACAGCACCGTCAGCGACGAGCGCCGAGGCAACAAGGACGTGCTCAACCGCACCCTGCGCGGCCTGCGCAACTGCCTGGAGGCCAAGCTGCTCACCGGCGTGGCGACCAGCCTCTGCCAGACCAATATTGACGATCTACTCAACCGCGAATGGCTGCAGAAGTTGATCGACATGGGTGTGCACTACACCTGGTACCACACCTACCGCCCGGTCGGGCCGAAGATCAACGAGCAGCTCGCCCTCAGCCCCGATCAGATCACCCGGGTAAGGCGCTTCGTCACCGCCATGCGCGCCGAGATGCCCATCGCCATCGTCGACGCCTACTACGACCACAACGGCAAGGCCCTGTGTCCCATGGCCACCGGCATCAGCCATCACATCGGCCCCACCGGCGGCCTGGAGCCCTGTCCGATCATCCAGTTCGCAAAAGAGAATGTCCGCACGCAGCGCGACCTGTTTGACGTCTTCACCCAGTCGGAGTTTCTCAAGGACTTCCGCGAGACGGCGGCGAAGCACACCCGCGGCTGCATCGTTCTGGAACGGCCCGACCTGGTGAAGCAGCTCGCCCAGAAACACGGCGCCCAGGACACCACCCTGCGGCAGACCGCGCTGGCCGAGGTCGAGGCGATGAAGCCGCGCACCAGCCAGTGGCGCGAGGAGGAGGAGATCCCCGAAAAGCACTGGATGTACAAGATCGCCAAGCGCTTTTTTTACCACGACTTCGGCGTCTATCAGCAGCTCGATCCCAAGGCCCGCAGTCCGCAGGGCTGAAGCAGGCGTGTGGGTGATTCGGATGTGTGCGAGCGAACCACCCTGCTGCGGATTTGGAAATCCGCGCTCCGGCGCTGGCGCGGAGATCGAAACGCCTCCGATTCCGCAGCGGTTCTCTGGAGCGCGGAACTCCGATTTCGCGGCAGTGCGAATGAAGGGGAAAGGGATAGAAGAACCCTTCCTTCTCCTTCGAATCCCCGACTTTCCCCATCAGGCCCATCCTGGCAATCTTGCCATCTGGGCCCAGAGATTCGGTGTGAGCCAGACCTGGGGGCTGACCGGCTGGAGAACTCCCCGCTTGCCAAAACCTAGAAGTGTTGGATTTTATTTACCGGTTTTTCCGGCTTCCACCCCTTTGGGGCCGATGTTTGCCTTGCAGCCCGCCACGGTTTGGCGGTTTCCCGTCCCGCTCTATGAGCGCGACGCTTTGACGGCGGACGGGTTGCCCATTTCACGGAGCCTTACCGCCGGTTTAGACAAGGACTCAACATGGAAAAGACATTTGCTGATCTCGGCCTCGCGCCGGAACTCCTCCAGGCTGTTCAGGCCCAAGGCTTTGAACAACCCTCCCCCATCCAAGCCGAGGCCATCCCGGTCGCCCTCACCGGCCGTGACGTGGTCGGCCAGAGCCAGACCGGCTCCGGCAAGACCCTCGCCTTTGGCCTGCCCTGCATCCAGCTGACGGACGCCAGCCTGCGCAGCACCCAGGCGCTCATCCTCTGCCCCACGCGCGAGCTGGCCCAGCAGGTCTGCGCCGAGCTGCACAAGGTGACCAGCTTCAAAGAAGGCCTACGCGCCACGCCCATCTACGGCGGTGCCTCCTATGACCGCCAGATCCGCGCCCTACAGAGCGGTTCCCAGCTCGTCGTCGGAACCCCGGGCCGCATCCTGGACTTCGTGGACCGCGGCATCCTGCGCCTCAATGACATCAAGACGCTCGTTTTTGACGAGGCCGACGAGATGCTCGACATGGGCTTCGCCGAGGACATCGAAAAGCTTATGGAGGCCCTTCCTGAGAAGCGCCAGACCATCTTCTTCTCCGCCACCTTCGACCCGCGCATCCGCCGCCTCATCGACCGCTACACCCACGATGCCGCGACGATCACCATCGAGCAGAAGGCGCTCACCGTGCCGACCATCGAGCAGCGCTACTACGAGGTGCAGGGACGCAGCAAGACCGAGGTACTCTGCCGCCTGCTCGACATGGAGGACCCACGCCTCAGCATCATCTTCGCCAACACCAAGAAGGCCGTGGACGACGTCACCGACGCCCTCATCGGCCGGGGTTATGCCGCTGACCGCCTGCATGGCGACCTCAACCAGATGATGCGCGAGCGCGTCATGCGCAACTTCCGCAGCGGCACCATCGAGGTGCTGGTCGCCACCGACGTCGCCGCGCGCGGCCTGGACGTGAACGACGTGGACCTGATCGTGAACTACGAGCTGCCCTACGACACCGAGGACTACGTGCACCGTATCGGCCGCACCGGTCGTGCCGGACGCAAGGGCACGGCGGTCAGCCTGGTCGCAGGCCGTGAGATCTACCTCATGCAGCGCATCCAGCGCTTCACCAACGCCAAGGTGGAACGCGCCAAGGTGCCTTCACAGGAAGAGGTTGAAACCAAGTTGGTGGACCAGAGCTTTGAGAAGCTCAAGGCCACGCTCGAGTCCGGCGAATACACCAAGCACGAACACACCACGCAGCGTCTGCTCGACGCCGGCTTCACGCCCACGGATGTCATGAGCGCCCTGCTCGACCTGTGGATGAAGGAAGGTTCGCGCGAGGGTGAGGAGATCCACGAGGACCGCGCCCCGGTGAAGAAGGATCGCCCGCAGAAGGAGTTCGTGCCGCGTGACCGCCCCGAAGGAGCGCCCCAGGGCGCCGGAGAGGGGGGTGAAGGCCGTCCGCAGCGTCCGGCTGGCCCCCGCCCGCCGGCGGCCGGCATGAAGCGTCTCTTCATCAACATCGGCGGCATGGACAACGCCCGCCCGGGTGACATCGCCGGCATCATCTACAACACCTGCCAGATCCCGGCGGGCACGATTGGATCCATCGACGTGCTACCGAAGTGCAGCTTTGTCGAAGTTCCTGAGGAGCTCGCCCCGGCCGTGCTGACCAGCATCGAAGGCGCGACCTTCCGCGGTCGTGACGTGCGCATGGACAATGCCGACCGTGAAGGCGGTGGCGGTGGTGGTGGCGGCGACTTCCGCCCGCGTCCTCCGCGCCGTGACTTCGACGGGCCTCCTCGCGGCGAAGGTGGCTACGGCGGCAAGCCTCGTTTTGGCGGCGGCGGTGGTGGTTATGGCGGCAAGCCCGGCTACAAGGGCGGCGGCGGCTTCAAGAAACCCTTCGGCGGCCCACGCCGTGACTTCGACGATCGCGGAGGCGGTGCTGGTGGCTACGGCGGCAAGCCCCGCTTTGGCGGCAGTGGTGGTGGCTTCAAGCCTCGCCGCTGGGACAACGACGGCTGATCTCAGCCCGTGATTTCTTCGACGCCGTCCAAGGCTTTCCCGGAAGCTCTGGGCGGCGTTCTTTTTTTCCCAGAAGGGACGCATTTCACATAGAGTTTGTCGTGGCGGTGGCGACGGGCTTTCCATTATGAATGAGGCATGAAGACCGCCAGCCAAACCCGCCGAGCCTGAAGTCCGGCAAGGATATGGCGGCGCGCGACGGACGCCTTGTGCGCGAAACCCTTTCCCGGCAGAATGCTGGTCCTTTTACCGAATCATGAACCTCACACGTCTCGAAAACAAAGTCATCATCGTCACCGGCAGCTGCACGGGCATCGGCAAAGCCATCGCCAGGCGCTGTGTCGCCGAGGGCGCCAGGGTCGTCATCCATGGCCTGGAGACGGAGCTGGCAACGGAGGTCGTCGCGGAACTGGGTGCGGACAGGGCGGTGGCGCATGTCCAGGATCTCACCCAGGAAGGCTGCGCCGCCACGTTGGTAAAGCTCGCCGTAGACAACTTCGGCCGCCTAGACGCGGTCGTGAACAACGCCGCGATGGTGCAGCAGGGCAACATTCACAACACCGACGTGGCATTCTTCCGGAAGATGCTGGAGGTGAACACGCTGGCGCCTTTTGCGCTCATCCAGGCGGCATTGCCCGAGCTGCGAAAAGTGCGTGGCAGCGTGCTGAACATCGGTAGCGTCAATGCCTACAGCGGCGAGCCCAACCTGATGCCCTACAGTGTTTCCAAGGGGGCGCTGATGACGCTGACCCGGAACCTGGGCGACACCCTGATGCGCGAGGACGGCGTGCGGGTGAACCAGGTGAATCCCGGCTGGGTGCTCACGGAGAACGAGGCGAGGCGCAAGCGCGACCAGGGGCTGCCGGAGGACTGGTATGCGGACCTGCCGAAGGTTTACGCGCCCGCCGGACGCATCCTCTGGCCGGAGGAGATCGCGGCGGCGGCGGTTTACTGGCTGGCGGATGAAAGCGGACCCGTCAGCGGACAGGTGATGGACCTGGAGCAGCATCCGTTCATCGGCCGCAATCCGCCGAAGGACAGCACGACCATCCCCACCCGTTAGGCGCGGCTTCAAAGGCCTGTTATTTTTTGCCCCGCCGCCCGTTCTGGGGTAGCAGTCACCCTCTCTTCATGCGGCCCAAGTCCACCACGATCCTGATCGCCGATGATCATGCCGTCGTCCGCCGCGGCTTCAGCATGATCCTCGCGGCGCAGTGGGACATGCAGGTGCTGGCCGAAGTTTCCAACGGACGCGAGGCGGTGGAGAAGGCTGAGGAGCTGCAGCCTGACATCGTGATCATGGACGTGACCATGCCCGAACTGAACGGCATCGAGGCCACGAGGCGGCTGCTGAAGCTCTCGCCCAAATCGCGCGTGCTTGCCTTGTCCATGCACAAGGACTCCGTGTATGTTCGCGAGATCCTCAGGGCGGGCGCGAAAGGCTACCTACTGAAGGACAGCAGCGAGACGGAGTTTCTCAAGGCCGTAAGGGCGGTGGCCGTCGGCCAAGGCTACTTGAGCCCCGAGGTGGCGGACGCGGTGCTGGACGACTACCGCAAGCATGTCACGAATCCGATCGACCTGCTTTCCACGCGTGAGCGCGAGGTTCTGCAGATGATCGCGGAAAGCAAGACCAACAAGGACATCGCCAACGCCCTCAATCTCAGCGTCTACACCGTCGAGGCGCATCGCGGGCGCATCATGGAGAAGCTGAACATGCACAGCATCGGCGAGCTGGTGCGGTTTGCCGTGCGCAACGGCCTGATCGACTGACAGGAGGCCTGCCATGATCTTCCGGTTTTCACCCTTCGCGCGGCGCATCACCGACCGCACGGTGCTGTGGGGCCTGGTGCCCGGCTTTGTGCTGGTCATGGTGCTGCTGGGCATGGCCGGGCTAGTGGCCGTGCGTGACAGCCGTGAGATCCGCCTGAGTGCCACGAGCCTGGTGAAGGACCAGCTTTTGATCGCGCGCCTGCTCCATGAAGCGCAGGCCGAGGAGGATGCGCTGGCGCTGGCCCTGTACCGTCTGACAACAGAGGCAAGCGCCCAGGAAAGGCTGAAACGGATCGAGGAACTGAAGGAGGCGGATAAGACGGTGGCGCGACTGAGTAGGCAGGCGGAGAGGACACCGAACGCGGCGGAATGGCGACTGCTCGCCCAAGCCACTCAAGAGTTTTCTAGGGAGGCGGAAAAGGCTTTTGCACAAACCCGTGCCGTCCCGCAGGACATCATGGAAAACCTGTTTACGAGCCATGAGAAGGTCGTGAAGCTCATCCATAATCTCATCCTGCAAAGCAGTCGTCACCTGATCGAGGTGGATGAAAAAATGAGCCTGCAGTTGAAGGAGCTCGCCGACGAGTCGGCCATGCTGCTCAGCTCCTGCTTCCTGCTCGCAGCGCTGTGTGCCGTAGGAACGGTCGTGTATGTCCGTCACAGCGTCCGGCGCATCGAGTGGCAGACGGACGAGCTGGACCGCGTCTCCTGGCACATGCTGCAGACGCAGGAGGAGACGGCGCGGCGCTTTTCCCATGAGTTGCATGATGAGCTTGGGCAGTCACTCGCGGCCCTGCGCGCCCACCTGACTTCGATGACCTCCGCCGACCTTGAGGAGCGACGTGCGGACGGCGTGCAACTCGTGGACGAGGCCATCGCGAATGTCCGCGAGCTTTCGCAGCTACTCCGCCCGGTGATCCTCGACGACTTTGGACTTGATGCCGGGCTGCGCTGGCTGACGGAAAAATTCGCCCAGAGAACCCGCATCCAAGTTCACTACGAGTCCAACCTTGAAGCGAGGCTGCACAGCGACGTGGAGACACACCTATTCAGGATCGCCCAGGAGGCGCTGACCAACATCGCGCGTCATTCCAGGGCGACCGTGGTGGACATTCAGATGAAGGCGCAGGGAACGACGCTGCAGTTAACGATCATGGACAACGGCTGTGGCCTGGGCGCAGGCAGCCAGGAGTCCAGACAAAGCCTCGGCCTGATCGGCATGCGAGCCAGGGCAAGGCAGTGCGAAGGCAGGTTTCAGCTGCACTCGGTTCCACCCCATGGGCTGAGCATCGTGGTGGAGGTGCCGCTCAAGCTCGCGGAGGCTTCCTGAATGAAAAAACGGGCGCGGACAGAATCCGCACCCGTTCGCTTGCTTCAGGCTGGGGAAAATCTTCGGAGAATCAGGGCTTGCCACCGAAAGGCCAGGCGGAAAGCAGCCAGATGCAGGGAGTGTGATTAGCCTCCAATTTGTCTCCGCCACGACGCTGGATCGTCTGCTCCATGAAGCCGATCTCCAGACGTGTCGTCGGGGTGAGCTTGCGTCCGATGCCAAGGAAGGCGCGGTTCTGGTCGAAGTTGTTTTTGGCGATGTTTCCGCCAAAATTCAGGAACACCTCATCCCAAACCGCCAGGTAGGTCTTCTTATCTGAGCTGAGGGGCAACGAAGTCCGCAGCATGTAGCGGAAGCGGTTTTCGCCGCGCCAGTTGGTGGTGCGGCCGGCCTTGTTCTGCTCCTCGATCCAGCGCTGCTCCAGGCGGAAGCGGTGCTGCCACTCCAGGCCGAGAAACGGCACCTTCCAGCTGAGTTGCTCCCAGATACGATGCTCGTCAAACTCATGGGCGACAGGCAGCTCCCCATAGGGATAGGTCTTGATATACCCATAGCCGGCGCTCACGGTGACGCTGGGGCTGAGGGTGTAGTTGATACCAGGCCTGATGAGGAGCTGCTGCCATTCGTCCCCCCAGTCCTCGCGTCGGTTCTGCACCTCAAGATGCACGCCCCAGGGGCTATTGGGAATAGGATGATCGCCCACATAGTTCCACCAGAAGTTATAGTTGTCGGCATGCTGGTCGGCGGCGTTTGCGGCACCCATCAGCAGGATGGCCTGGGCGAGAAAGAGGAAACGCTTCATGGTTGGGGAAAATCGGTGATGAATCGGTGCACAGCGATGTCAGGCGGAATGCTGGCGGTAGACGCGGGCCGCCTGAGGATGGTCAGAGACCGGGATGTGGTCTTCGAGGCCCTCGATGATCAGCTCTCGGTTCTCCAGCTTCCAATCCTGGGCCATCTCCTCGAGCTTCTTGATCACGCTGTGATCAACCAGGTGCGTCCTGGAAAGGTCCACCTTCACCGTGCTGTGCTCGCTGAGCAGAAGCAGGCAGTTGCGCAGAGGCAGCCAGTTGCTGAAGACGGCGGCTTTTTCCACAATGACGACGGGATGCCCCAGGGCTTCGTCATGATGAACCTGTGCCTGCGGAACGAACAGGTTGCCGATCGAGGTTCCGGCGGTGAGATGCATGACCAGCTTCACCAGAATGCCGATGGCGATGCCCAACAGGAGGTCGGTGGCCAGGGTAGCGATCATCGTGACCAAGAAGATGACGAGCTGGCCCTTGCCGACGTGGAACATGTGGCGAAACTCCTTTGGCGACGCGAGGTTATAACCGGTGAAGACCAGCATTCCCGCGAGCGCGGCAAGGGGGATGTTGTTGAGCAGTGCCGGCACGCTGGCCACGAGAACAAGGACAAAGGCACCATGCCAGAAGTTCGCCCAACGGGTGTGCGCACCATTGTTGCGGTTGGCGGACGAGCGCACGATCTCGGAGATCATCGGCAGGCCACCGATGAAGGAGACAAGGGTATTGGCCACGCCGACAGCAAGCAGGTCACGGTTCAGATTAGTGCGGCGCTGCCAGGGGTCGAGGAGGTCAACAGCCTTCGCGCTCAGCATGGACTCAAGGCTTCCCACCAGGCAAAACATGATGATCCACTTGATGCTGGCGCCAGAGGTAACGGCGGAGAAGTCCGGGTGGGTGATGCCGTCCAGGATGTTCAGCGGCAGGCTCACCAGCTTGTCAGGACCAACTTCATAGCTGTGGCCGTGAAACTGGTACATGTGCTTGTGGCCGATATCGAAATAGAAGGAAAGGGGCACGGCCACCAGCAGCACGAGCAACGGCGCTGGGATAGCCTGGACCACTTTATTCTTGATGAACAACCGGCCAAACAGCAGCAGCAGAGCGATGCCACCGATGAGGGCGATCTCCGGGTTCATGTGCATGATGCTCTCCGGAATCTCGGCGAGCAGCTCCAGCGGCTCCTTGGCATGAGCAGCGACGCCGAGCGCGACATGGATCTGCTTGGAGATGATGATGACGCCGATGGCGGCCAGCATGCCATGCACGGCGGCGACGGGGAAAAACTCGCCCAAAGTACCGAGCTTCAGCGCGCCGAACAAAATCTGCAGGCAGCCGGAGATCACGCCGACGGCCAGGGCCTTTTCATAACCAAGGTCGTTCACGGTGCCGAGAACGATGGCGATCATGCCCGCCGCCGGCCCCTTGATGGTCAGTTCAGAGTTGCTGAGGAACGGTGTGAGCAGGCCGCCCACAACGGCGGTGAAAATGCCTGAGATGGCTGGACAACCGCTCGCCTTGGCGATGCCCAGACAAAGAGGCAGCGCGATCAGGAAAACCAGGAATCCGGACAGCACGTCCCTGCTGAAATGCTGCTTAAAACCGAGGAAGTTGCCGACCGGCTTGGGTCCGGAAAGCAGGGTGGTGGGCGTGGTGGGTGCGGACATAATTCTAAACTTCACCACCATTCACGCATGTTGTGTTCCAGAAAAACATCCCCCCCGCAGGGTATTCTCACTCCCTGCCAGGGGGTGGGTCTGAAGGCTG
>JACCEB011169457.1_pt1 | contig 12610 bp, 13 predicted proteins | sample 7454761 | NCBI WGS metagenome assembly JACCEB01 (sample SAMN15323454, study PRJNA562643) | freshwater metagenome | isolation source: river surface water | place: USA:Blue River Watershed | collected 2017-08-18 | reverse complement strand
TACTTAAAGAAAATGAAGTATTTGAAGAAGTACTTAAAGAAAATGAAGTAGTTGAAGAAGTACTTAAAGAAAATGATGTAGTTGAAGAATTACTTAAAGAGAATGAAGTTGTTGAATCAAATAATATAGTTGAAGAAGTAATTATTAAATTAAAAGAAAATGAAAAAATAAATAAATATTGTATATCATCTAGTAAAAAAAAACAATATAATGTTAAGATCCAGCATTTAGAACATGATGAATCTAAATATTTAAAATTTAATTTAGATGATGGTCTACCTGATATTGTTGATTTATCTCAAAATATGGATTATATTTATAATCAATATGATCTAGGTTCTTGTACTGCTAATAGTTTAGCATGGGCTTTCAGATACAAACAAAAAAATATAATTAATCCTTCTCGATTATTTATTTATTATAATGAAAGATATCTTGATTATTTAGAAGGAGATAATAATGTAAGTGAAGATGATGGTTCTACTTTACAACAAGGTATTAATACTCTAAAAAAATATGGAGTATGTGATGAAAAATATTGTCCTTACATAATAAATAATTTTGCGGTAAAACCTTCAAATGAAGCTTATGTAAATGCTGAATTAAATCAAATATTAGATTATAGTATTGTTCCTCAAGATTTATTTTCTATGAAAAAATGTTTAGCAGATGGTAATCCTTTTGTATTTGGAATTTATGTTTTTGATTCATTCGAAAATGTGGGTAATGATGGAATTGTTCCCGACCCAAATATAAATAATGAAAATATATTAGGAGGTCATGCAATTATAGCTGTAGGATATGATGATAATACTAAAATGTTTAAATTTGCTAATTCATATGGTAGAAGTTGGGGAAAGAATGGATATGGATTTATTTCTTATGACTATTTAACTAATAAAGATTTAACAGATGATTTATGGACTATTTATACAACAGAAAATGGACAACCTAATAATGTAAATATAAATAACAATAAAAATCATAATAATCATCATAATAAAAATAAAAATAAAAATAAAAACAAAAATAAAAAAAATAAAAATAAAAATAAAAATAAAGGAGGACGTAAAAATGTAGGAAGAAAATCAGTTAATGGAAAAAAAAATAAAAGTAAATTATTAAAAAGAAAATAAATAGACTTAATTTATCATAAAAAATATTTAAAATATAATCAAAAATTAGAGAAATGGAAAATTTTAATTATAAGTTTAATTTAAATATTAAAAGAAATAATAATTTTAAATATTTATTTAAAGCTCCTGTCAATTTAACTTTACCTTCTAATATTGATTTATCATCTAATCTAGATTTTATATATGACCAAAAAAGTCTAGGTTCATGTACAGCTAATAGTGTAGGATGGTTATATAAATATTATAGAAAATTATATAATCCATCTAGATTATTTATTTATTATTATACTCGTTTATTTGATCAATTTCAAGGTGATAATTCTGTTAAAATAGATGATGGTTCAACACTATTACAAAGTATGAATGTTCTAAAAAAAAAAGGAGTTGTTAGTGAAAAAAATTACCCATATTTAATAAATAAATTTCAAAAAAAACCTCCTAAAAAATTAAATAAATTTGCTAATCGAAATAAAATAAAAAGTTTTCATCAAGTTAATCAAGACATAAATAGTATAAAAAATATTTTAAGTTCTGGTACTCCTTTTGTTTTCGGTATTTATGTTTATTCTTCTTTTTTAAATTCATCTACTTTTAATACAGGTATAATTTCATATCCAAATGTATCTACAGAAAGAATTTTAGGAGGTCACGCTTTAGTTGCAATTGGATATGATGATACTACACAACTTATAAAGTGTGTAAATTCATTTGGAAGAAGTTGGGGTGATAATGGATATGCTTATTTACCATATAATTATATTTTAAATCCTCTTTTAACAGATGATTTATGGATGATATCTGATTTTGGATTAACTTTAAAAAATAAAATATTAAAAAGAAAAAAATATAAAAAAAATAATTATTTAAAAAAAAGAATTATTATAAAAAAAAAATAAATTAAAATTATTCGTTTATACATTTATTTAAACATTTAAATTGGATTTGATTAAATTTTATATCATCATAATCGTTATAAATTTTATCTTTTATTTTATATGAATTTTTAATAATAAATTCATTTTTATTTTTTTCAATACATTCTTCATAACATTTTTTGAGTTTAAAACTTTTTTCTATTAATTTTTCATGTTCTACTTTATTAAAATAATTCATTATAATATTTTAATTTAGATTTTTTTTATTAGATTTTATTTTTTAATTAGTTAAATAAAAAAAAATAATATCTTATATTAAGAATGAGTACAGATAAAAAGTTTGGACAAAATAATTTAATTAATAATAATAATAATAAAAATGAAAAAGAAAAACCATCAACACCTGGTCATTCTTCTTCAAAAGATTGGAATGATAGTGAAGTTAAATTATTAAAAAAATGGGGTGAACTTAGTGCATCTTATCGTGTTTTACATGATAAAGCACATCGTTATTACAAATTTAGAAATTATTTATTTACTATTCCCGTTATTATATTTTCTACTATTTTAGGTACAGCATCTTTCTCTCAAGAAACTTTTCCTGACCCATATAGAGCTTATATTCCTATGGGTATTGGTACTCTTAATATTATATCAGGTATAATTACAACTATTGCTCAATTTACTAGAGTTAGTGAATTAAGTGAAGCTAATCGGGTTGCATCTATATCATATGGTAAATTTTCAAGAAATATTGCTACTGAATTATCCCTCCCTCCTGAATTTAGAAGTTATACTGGTATTGATTTTGTTCAAATATGTAGAAGTGAGTTTGATAGATTAGTAGAACAAAGTCCAACAATTCCTTTAGAAATATTAAATCAATTTATGCAAGAATTAGAAGATGAAAATATACAAATTGAACAACCTGATGTTATGAAAGTATCACCTATAGAAGTATGGCAACCAACTAAAGAAGAAAAAGCTGCAAAAATAATAGCTAATGCTTTTCAAACAATGCATAATCGAAATCAAGATTTGAAAAAATCAGGAGTACAAAAAATGGCCGATTTAGTTGAAAAAAAGGGTTTAAGTACAATAAATAAAATAACTAATCAATTTTCATCTCCTGCTAAAAAAGAATCCCTAAATATTAATAAAAATAATATTCTAAAAGAAGAAAAAGATATAGAAAACCAAATAGATAATATTGTTGATACTAATAAAAAAAAATTAGGAGGTTTTATTGAAAAACAAATTGAAACAAGACAGAAAGAACTCAATTCTATGAACCAAAATAATATAGTTGGAAGAATAATGCAAAATAGTCCTTTTGGTAGTATGCGCGTTTTCAAAAAAGAAGTAAGTAAAGTTTTCGAAAAAGAAAAATCTCCTGATAATTCTTATGATATTATACCTAACGAATATGATAATAATAATAATAATAATAATGACAATAATAATAATAATAATAAAAATAATAATAATGATAATAATAATGATAATAATAATATTAATATTAATGAGTCTTTAAATATTAAACCTAATATTAAAAATATGATAGAAAAAGCTAAAAAGGGTTTAAATGATGAAGTTAATGAACTTAAAGATAATACTGAAAAAATTGTTGAAGAAATTAATGTTGAAATGAATCCAATAATTCAAGACAATAATGATAATGTTTAATTTTTATAAATTTTTTTTATAATTATAATAATATTTAAAATATTATTATATTTAACTTCCTTTTCCAATCAACATCATTATTGATACATAGTATTCATAATAATTTGATTTAAAATATGTGATTGTTTCAGTAAAATTAATGCAATTTTCATTTTTAATTAAGAATTCTACAAATAAATTTGCAAATTCTTCTGGAGTAAATTTTTCAATATTTTGAATAATTGAAATGAAATTTGTACAATCCATTTATTATATTATTTAATTAATTAATTTAAAATATGTATAAAATAAATTGATTTTTTTTATTTTCATTTTTTTAATTTTAATAATTTTACGTTAATATTTATAAAATCTATATTTTTTTAAACGTAAATAAAAAATAAAAAAAATGAAAAATTTGCAATTAACCATTCTATTAATAGTGAAAATTTAATAAAACATTCTAAAATGAGTAGTTTTAATTTTAATGTTGATTTTAATTTAGCTTTGGATTATACTTTTTTTATTGTTAAAAAACTCATTGATGTTTTTAACAAAAAAATAGAATCTAATTCAAATCATAAAATATATATTGATATTTATGATTATTTATTTGAGAATTTTGAATCAAAAGATTTATTGAAAGATTATGTTAATAATTTTTTAAACCTTTATAGTAAAAATAATGGTATTAAAAATTGTTTTAAACCTTCTATAAAATGTAATGATTTAAATGAATTAAATAATCAATTTAATAATTTTTTTATTAAAAGATTTTGTGAATTTTTAATTGAATTAGCATTAGCTTATCCTTCATCTCGTATTGATTTTTTAAAAAAAATTAAAAAAATTGAAGAAGAAAATTGTCATTTTGTTCCTCATTCCTCAAAATTTTTATTAAAAATTTTTGATTTAATAACTTTTGAAGAATTAATTAGTAATAATGATAATGATAATAGAAAACATATTAATATTGGATTTACACAAGAAATTAAACAAAATACTGATAATAACAGACCATTTAGTTTTAGTACAAATAGTTTACCTATGCATAATTTTAGTGGATTTACATCAGAAATTAAACAAAATACTGATAATAACAGACCATTTAGTTTTAGTACAAATAGTTTACCTATCCATAATTTTAGTGGATTTACACCAGAAATTAAACAAAATACTGTACCTGATTTTAGTTCTTTTAGAATACCTGTGACTTTTAAACAAAATAATAACGAATATTTAAAAGATAATAATAATTCTAATTCTAATAATTCTAATTCTAATAATTCTAACAATTCTAATAATATCAAAAATGTTAAAGAATTAAAGAAGGCAAAAAATCATCAAAATAATAATTCTAATAGTTTATATAAATCTACTACTAATTATGAAATAAACGATAATAATAATATCGATAATAACAATAATAATAGTGTTATATCTAATAAAAAGAAATCTGATGAAAAAAATGAAGATTATTATGATATAGAAATTGATGAATCAGAATCTGAACCTAAAAGAAAACGTACACGTCCTCGTAAATATTATGATGATTTTAATTAAATGAAATTAATATAAAATAAAATTAATATTATTCTATAGAACGTAAACAAATTTATAAAAATTGATTTATTTTATTTTTTGAATTATTATTTTTTAATCCATCAAATAGAATGAATGTTATGTATTTACCTCCTTTAAAAAAAAGAAAAATGTTATATCATAATAATAATTATATGATTAACAATTATTATGATAATAATATTGAACAAAATTTGAAAAAAATAGAATGTGATTTAGAAGATAATTCAAATCAAATGATTAAAATAAATTTACTTATTGATATTTTAAAAGAAGCTTTCGAAAATTATGATTTAAATAATAATATTAATATAAAAAATAATAATATTAATTCTAATTCAATTTGTACTACAAATATTGAATATAATCAAACATACTTTATTTTAAAAGATTTAAATATAAAATATCCTATACAATTTAAAAAAATAAATAATATTGAAAATAAATTAAGTTTTATTATTAAAAATACAGGAAATATTTTATATGACTATGAAAATTCTAATAAAAATGAATTTTATGATTTAAATATTGACCTAAGTATGTATGGAATAAACCGTATATTTAATTTTGAAGATTTAATTAATTTTTATCTTTATTCATTTTCATATAATGATGATGAAAGATATGATAGATTTTTATATATTAACAATTATTTACCTAAATATTCTAACATTAATAATGTTTTAAATTCAGAAGAATTTAAAATAAATATAAGAATTTTAAATAAAATTGGAATCGGAACCTTTGGTCAAATATATAATTGTGAAATATATTCATTAAATAATATACAAAAATTTGGACAATATGTCATTAAAATTATAGACTTAGATAAAGATGAATATTATGATCTTTCTCAATTCTTTTTTGAATATTTAAATCATGTTATTATATTTAATGAATTTAAAAAATATAATTTTGAATATGATAATTTAATTGCTAAAATACCTAGAATTTATTATATTGGTAAAATTTTAACAGAAAATAAAATTTTTATTATTATTGAAAAAATAGAAAAAACACTTTATGAAAAATGTAAAATTTTAGTTCAAAATTATATAAAATGTGAGAATAGTGAAAATTTTTTATTGTCACAAAAAAAAAATATTTTAATTAAAAATTCTATTTGTTTATTAAATTATATTTATCAAATAACACATTTATTAGATAAAATTAATTCTATTAATTATATTAAATTTGTACATAATGATTTAAAATTAAATAATATTATGTTAAATAATAATCAATGTTATTTAATTGATTTTGGAATTTCTAATTTAAAATATAAAAATTTTCAAATCATTAATTCTTTTCCAACAAATATTATTTTAAAAAAAAATAAAGAAATAGACGAATTTGGTTTTAATTATTACATATTTAACAATAATATTGATGTATTTCATTTAATATATAATTTTTATTATTTTTTATTTAATATAAATATACAAAAAAATTATCCAAGTGTATTTTTTATTAAAACCATTGATGATTATTTTAAAAATATTTTAAATAATATTATCTATTTAGATAATAAATTAATTGTAAAAAATCATTCTGATATTTATTTTTTTAAATTAAATTTTGAAATGTTACATAAGATAAATAATAATAATAATTTTAATTTAAAAAATATAAAAAAATATTCAAAAATAATGCTAAATTTATTATTAAATAATTAATTTTATTTTACTTATAATTATATCTCATACATACTTTGTTCAGGAATTGCATCTTTTATTGGTGTATATAAAAATCTTTTTTTATTTTTTACAATATAACCAAACATTACGGCTCCTAATAATACAACACTTCCATATATATAATAAGATGTCGAACTATAATTATTATCATAATTATTTGTATCCATTAAATTATCTTCATACATTTTAAGACTTTTAACATTGATTTCACTATTATTTAATGGTGGTGAAGGAGGAACAGGAATATCATCTTTTAAAAAATAAGAAAAAGCAGATATTGATGGTTCAGGAGAAGGTTCAGGAACATCATCTTTTAATGTTGAAGTTGATGGAACAACAGTAGGTTCGGGAACATCATCTTTTAATGTCGAAGTTGAGGGAACAATAGTAGGTTCAGGAACATCATCTTTTAATGTCGAAGTTGAGGGAACAACAGTTGGTTCGGGAACATCATCACCTACTCTTCTACTTTTATTTTTTGAAACCTCAGTTGGCATAATAGTTGGTTCAGGTAAATCATCTTTTAATGATAAAGATGAAGGTAGAGGAGTAGAATCAGGAATATCTCCTCTTAAATGTTTCTTATTATTATTTTTTTTATGTTTATTATTAGAAGAATCCATTTTAATATATATTTAGATATTTTTTTCTTTTTTATATCTATTTTTAATTAATAATTTAATTTAAAAAAAAATAAATATATTATTATAAAAATAAAAAATAAAATGAAATTAATATCCTCTTTAGTTTATCCAATTATAAAAAGTATTAAACAACCAAAATTTATTAAATATGATAATTTTTGGAATATATATTATTTAAATGAAAAACTTTTTAGTGATTTTTCGTTTCAATTAAAATATTATAATCATAATTGTGAAAATATTAATTATGATATTAATAACAAAAATAAATGTTGTAATAATAATTTTCAACTTATTAATACAGACTTGGAAATAAAAAATAAAGATATTATAATTAAAGAATTAGTATTTACACAGATAAATGAAAAAAATAACATACAAAATGCTAATATTGAAAAATATATATTAGAGAAAAAAAATAAAAATAATGCAAATTTTTTGAATATTATTCGTTCAGATTTTGATTTTTTGAAAAATTTGCATTTTTATTTATTTGTATCTAGACTTGAAGATTTTATTAAAGTAAATATACCTGGAAAATCGATTTGGACTGATGTTGAAAAAGAATTTGGATTAAAATTATATCAACAGATTATTTTTTATCTTAAATCTTATGAAAAAACATTAATTTTAGGAAATAATCTATCAAAATTATATATAATAAATGATAAAAATAAATTTGTTTTTAAATTTAATCAACAAATCCGTTTACAAATTATTAATGACGAATTATCTAAAATAAATATTGAAAGTGATTTTTTAATAAAAAAATTAATAGATTTGTATAAAGAATTAGATTTTATGTATGACTAATTTATACGATTTATATTTATGCATAATATTTTATAATTTTTATAATTTAATAAATGCAAAAAAATCGCATTAAATCGTATTGGCCTTCGGGCGGAAATTATAATATTATTAAAAAATCAAAATATAAATCTTTGTTACCAACCTAATAGTATTTCTATTAATATTTTTTTATAATTATATATTAATTTAATTAAATTAATTAATTTACAATAATTTTTGTTTTCATAAATGCATATGAAAACGAAAAATAATAAGGTATTAAAATACCATAAGTATTTGTTTGTTGAAAATCAATAATTTTAGAAGATTTAAAATTTTCTAATATATTTAAACTTTCATTTTCAATTATATCAATATTGAAATCTGTTAATAAACTATTATTTTCTGGTACAAAATAATTTATTTTTATAGTACTATTTAAATAAGGTAAATTTTTAAAAGCTACTGGAGCTGTATAACTTAATTGATTATTAATATCTTTATTGATATTAAAAACTAATTGAATTGAAGATAAATTTTTATTTTCTTCAACTATATTTAATATTCTACATAAATTATTTTGATATTCATAAATTATCTTATTTAATATTAGGTTATTTGTTTTAAAAATATATAAAACAAATTTATTTGCAAAAAGTGCTTTTTGAAAAATATAAAACTCTTGTTTAATTAAATTTACTTCATTTGTAAAATATTTAATTAACATCTTTTTTGATTCACTAATTTTTGGTAAAAAATCTAGAATTTGAACTTTAATTCTTAAAGATTCATACATCTCTGAAAAATTTTTATCATTTTTTATTTTATTATTATTTATATTTTCAATTAAATATTTCTTCAAATATAAAAAAAAATACATTTCCATCGTTAATATATATTTACCATTTACATCTCTTTTTAAATAATTCTGAAAATATTCATAAAATATTATTAAATTTTGTTGATTATTTAACAATTTACCATATAATGATTTTATTGTATTATCATCTAATTTCATTTGTAACATATTTTCCATAAAATATAATTCAAAAAAACTATTCAATAAATTTAAATAATTTGATTCATTATACTCTATAATATTATTATTTTGTGCAAAACTTTGAATGTTATATTCACCATTTCTGACACCTTGTGGTAAATGAGAAATTATCATTTTACCAGGCTCTGTGAATGGGAAAACATATTCATTGTTTGTTATTTGTTGATTTTCCATTTTTATATGTTTAATCACTTTTTTAATTATTTCTTTCTATTTTTTTATAATATATAAATTTTTTTTTCACTTTTTTTGTTCTTTTTTTACGTTTAATTCTAAAAAAATTTTATTTTTTTTATTTTATATTATTATTTTATAAAATATTAAATAATACTACAAATCTTTAAGTTATCCAACAACTTTTTTTGAGTTTTACCTATATTTACGTACTTAAATACGTTCAAATATGAACTATAACAACGCTAATAATCGTTTTGATAACATTGATTTTAATAATATGCAAAATAATTTAAATAACATACAAGATAATTTAAATAATATGCAAAATATTTTAAATAACATTAATAATAATAATAATTTTAATATTAACGTAAATGATATTATTGATGCTACAAATATTATGAATAATTATATTAATAATCTTCGTGATGATGACACTGGACACAACCAAACTACTGAAATTATTAATTGGTTCAGATCTCTTCGTTCACCAAATAACAATATAGATAACAATCATTATAGTTTTATTATTATTGAAATTGTTCTTTTTAATATTGGACTGAGACGTCATGATAATATCTGGAATGATGAATTTAGAAATTTTATTAATAATCTTTACAATATTTATGAACATCTTTAATTTTTTTAAATTTGAAGATGAATAAGTTTTACCGCTCACTGAGCCATAGAAAATGATTATCAGTACACAACTTAACAGAGTTGGTAAGACTGATAAATATAATATTTTTTATATATATTTTATAATTTTTAATTTTTCATAATTTACTAAAATATAAATAAATATCAACATAATTAATATTTATTGATGATAATAATGACATTTTACTTCCATCTTCATTTAATAATAATTTAAATTCTATTTTTTCATCAATATTATTTTTAATTAATAAATTAATGTCATTTTTTATGTTCGGAATTAAATCTACTAATTTTATTATATTATTTGGAAAATTATTAGTGACTTTTGTTTTTATATAATAATCTTTTTTTTCATTTTTAATTTTTATTGTTATTTTTATATTAATTTCTCTATCTTGATATATGTTTTCTAATGTTGAATAATTAAAAAAAATATTATCCATCTTTAATTATTTAAAAAATTTTGAATATTTTTATAATTTATATTTTATTAATCATTTTTTTGTATATTTTTTTATAACGTAAATATTATTATAAAAAATGATTTATTTTTTATTTTAAATTTAGCTATTAAATTATAATATTAATTAAAAATGGAACAAAATAATCAAAATTATTCTCAATTAGTAGAAATTGATAATAATAATATTAATGATATAGAAATTGAAAATAAAAAAAGAGAAAATATTATCGATTTAATTGTATTAAATACATACAATAAAATTATACAAAACAAAAATAAACTTTTAAATATAACATTTTATTCATCTAAAATTGATCAAATTGATCAAATTAATTATGATTTAGAAAATATTGTATTTAATTTAATTGTATCTATAAATGATATTGTTGTTAAAGGTGATTATGATAAAAATATATTAGAAGTTTTTTATATATTTGATATAAAAAAAATAATATATAATGAAATTTTAATTAATAATAATATTATTGATATTGATAATACTTATATTTTTCAACATAATTTTTTATTTGAAAATGAAAATATTGAAATATTTGATTTTATTTTTAATAATGATATCGCCATATTAATTGATAATGAAAATAATATTAATTTACAAAATATTGACTTGGAAAATGAAATTCTTTATTTTCATATTGAATATTTACCTGATGATTTTGATATTAATTTAAATAATATTCATAATACATTAAATTATCAATCTATTGATTTTATTTTATATAAAATTCAATTTAAACAAATTTTTATTAAAATTAACTTTATTTTAAACTTTATTAGTCAAAATATTAATGATATTTTTTTTAAGTACTTATTTTTAAAAGAATTTAGTGATTTTTTAAATATTGAAAATAAATTTAAAAATAATGAATTAATTCAATTTAAAGAAAATTGTCTAATCGAAGGAGAAAAAATAAATATAAAATTTAATGAACTTAAAACATTAATTGATGAAAATAAAAATAATATTTTAATAATAAATTATATGAAATTAATAATTATGGAAATTCTAACTTAAAAAAAAATTTAATATATTTATAATATATAATTTTAAATAATAAAAATGAAATTTATAATCCATATTATAACGGAAGATTATAATTTAATAACTACTATTTATTCTGCGTTTAAAACACGCTTTCCTCAACATGATTTTGATGCAAGAAAATATACAAATAAAAATAATATCGAAAAAAAACAGTTATTTGAAGAACAAATTGAACATAATGCTTTTTTAAATTTAAGACATATACTTGAAGTTGATAAAAATGTTATGGATGAAAAAACGGATATTGTTATTGGAATAGGAGAAGGAATTAAAAAGGATAATTATGAAGATGATGAAAATGGTGTTTATTTTTATGGATTAATTCATTTATTAATGTATTATAATAATTTTATGTATTCGAATGAATCAGATAAGGTTTATATAAAACAAGAATATAATAATTTAGTAAATGAAAGTCAAAGTGATAATAAAATATTATTTGGAGAAAATTTTAAAAATAAATTAAATAATGATTCTATAAATATTGACAATTGGTATGTTGAAATGGATCCTCGAAAAAATAAATATATTTTAATTGAAAATATGATTAATGAATTATTAGATAATATAAACTTAAATTAAATATAAATTTTTATTTTTTTTTTAATATTTAAAAGTTAAGTAATTAAAAAATGAATATTTGTAAAATTAAAGAGAAAATTAAGTAAAATGGGTTTTTCATATAAAATAGGTTTTTATTGTTCTTTTGATAAAAATAATCAAAAATGGGATATGTGTGAATTAGAAGATAATATATTTATTAAATTTAAAGATTATTTAAATGCAGAAGGTATTTT
>JACCEB010544071.1_pt1 | contig 12622 bp, 7 predicted proteins | sample 7454761 | NCBI WGS metagenome assembly JACCEB01 (sample SAMN15323454, study PRJNA562643) | freshwater metagenome | isolation source: river surface water | place: USA:Blue River Watershed | collected 2017-08-18 | reverse complement strand
TCCAAATCCACAGTGGCCACGTTGAATGTTCCATTAAACAATTTGGTCTTGGTAACAGCAGTTCCCTTGTTTTCTTTGTCGAAAGTATAGATCACAGAATCTCCAACTTTGGGAGCAGCGCCACCCTCTAAGAAGGTATTGTTCCAGCGACCTTCCAAACGCCCCACTTTGGAACGCAAAGAGAAATCAGGACCTTCTTCATAAGTACATCCTTGAAAAGCTGCAGCAGCCACAAACAATACGGCGAATAATCTCATTTTCATCTGTTTATCCTTTAAGTGTTTGATACGAATTAAAACAAATTTTCGTGGAATCAAAAGAAAATACCCGAAATTTGCAGTATTGCATGGGATTGACCGGATTCGACGGGATGATTGATTGCAGTGTAAGCATGTGGTGCGTGGGAGGTTTGCACCAGAATCTCAGCCTTCAAACCATTAAGAGGCGAATCTAACTACGCCATGGCTGCCTAATCGGAATGATTAAGTAATTGCCATCTACCCCGAATGTCTCTATCTGAGCCGATGTTCGTCAGGGGTAGTCGACCCGCTCAGGTATGACCCTCACCCATCAACGCAGGGGCTCATTACAAAGTTGGTTAAGGAATCACGTTGGCCAGGGTAGAGCCGGCCGATTCTCGAAAATTAATCTCACCCTAAACATGTAGAAAGCGCTAGTAGTCGCATAGCCGGACGGGGGTTCGATTCCCCCCAATTCCACTTTTTAGACACTTAACCCATTGATTTTCAATGGGTTTGTTTTTTTCAACAACAATTTTTCACACAGAATTCCAACAAATCGGAGGTTCCCCAAATCCAGCGAATTGTTTTATTATTTACCGAGTCCGTATTTGTCCACCGCTGGTTGTCCCCAAATATTGTCTTTAACTCTGTAAATTGTTACACAGTCTGTCAATTGACTACAAATAGAATCAACTTTTCCCCAAGCAAAATTACAAGTCCCTACTTGTTTCCCGTCTTTGTCGTAAACCTCATTACTAGCGTCAAAAGCATTTTGTTCCGCACAATAAACAGTTTGACCATTCAATTTGCACTCGCTAATTTCTCCTTTTTTGTAGGTCTTGTAAAGTTTATTTAGAGTCTTTTTGTTTTCAAAGTTGTCTTTTTTGCAACTAAAAAATCCAATTGACAATATCAATGTCATTGTAAAGATTGTCAAAAATTTGATCTGTTTTTTCATCTTGTTGGTCTTTTTAAAACGCCCAATAATTCGTTTACAAACGAAACTAATTCATAAATACTCGAAAAGCAATAACTTTTTGAAAATCTGAAACTCATCTCTAGAAACACGTTTCAATAGCAGTAAATGATTTTATGGTTCCTATCAAATAAATCTTTATACATCAAAGTACTGATTCACGACTTGAATACTTCAACAAACTGAAGTACCCCACCACCTTTCGTAGTATTAAATCATCAGTAAAACACCATTGATAGTAAACGCGTTATCATACGCACCCCCTTGATTGAGTATTTCCTCATTTTCTACCCAAACCCAATCGGGATTTCCACCCAAAAACGGGATTTTTATATTTAATTTATTAAATTCGTACAACTTCGGTTATAGAAAATCTGTCTATCGCTCGTAACAAATTAAAAATGATGAGAGTCCTGAGCTACATATTGACCTTTTTCGCCATCATCGCGAATATCAATACGCTCAATGCTCAATCAGATTTTAGTGCCTCCAATCGCAAAGGTTGTGCACCCCTAACCGTTCAATTTTCCGATCTCTCCACAGGTTCTATCGTTTCCTGGTCCTGGGACCTAGGCAATGGAAACCTCAGTAATCTCAAAAACCCGTCTGCCAGTTATACTACACCGGGGAAATACACCGTGAAACTAACGGTCACCGACGCGTCCGGAAACAAATTCTCCGCCACCAAAACGCAATTTGTCGTCGCCTTCAAATCACCCACCGCCGATTTCTCCGGTAGTCCAAGAACCATTTGTCAAGGCGAATCAGTGAACTTCTCAGACAAATCCACCCCCGGTGATACCACCATCACCAAGTATACTTGGGACATGAACGATGGAACCGTAATTACCGGATCAGCCAACCCAACACACTCTTTTAAAAGTGCCGGCACGTTTCCCATTTCTTATTCTGTGCAAGACGCCAATGGTTGTGTTTCTAAAACCGTTAAACCCGCCTACATCCTTGTAAATCCGAAGCCCACAGCCGATTTCACCACTGATTTTGGTATCGATTGCAAAGCACCATCCATTATCACCTTTACCGATAGGAGCAAAGGCAAAGGCCTAACCGGCAAATGGTCGTTCGGCGATGGCAATGAAAAAACCCTTACGGCGGGCGCAAGCATCAGTCATCAATATAACTATCTGGGGAAATACAACGTAAAACTCGTTGTGAAAGACTCTAACGGATGCATGGATTCCGTCATCAGAAATGCAGCAGTAATACTAGAACCTTTCACGGCCAACTTTACTTCAGACAAACAAGCATTCTGCGGCAGCGGTACCGTAAACTTCACCAATACCAGCTCGCCACAAACCGGCGTTAACTCATCATGGGACTTTGGCGATGGCACAACATCTAATCGCGCATTCCCAACCAAAACCTACAACCAACCGGGCAAATACACCGTTACATTAACCATTCAATCGATGTTTCGAAATTGCTCGGCAACGATTACCAAAAAGCAACACATCACCATTCACCCATCGCCAAAAGGAAAAATACACCTGAGTGATTCCGCCCCATGTAAAGTGCCTTTTACCGTTTATGCCACCTACATCGATACGGCTGGCTATAAAAACATTACTTGGCGCGTATCCACCAACAACGGCAAAAACCGCATTCTAGGAAGTAGTAACCCCATGCGAATCGATGGCAACAACTATGGGCGATACCTAATTTCTGCCGTGGTAGAAAATAAAGAAGGCTGCATAGACACCATTGAATTTCGATACCTAGAGCCAGTCCTCATCAATGTGAAAGTGGAAGGCCGACGATGGGGTTGCGCGCCTCTGAAAGCATCCGTAAAAGCAAACATCCATTCCAATCACACCATAAAATCCGTGGTATGGGAATTTCACGATGGCGATATTAGAACCGAGCTTGAAGTCGAAAAAATCTTTCCTGATACCGGTGTTTTTGATGCCAAAATAACCGTTTGTGCCACAAAAAATTGCTGTGTGGTCACGCCCTTTAAAGTCCATGTTGGTATGAAAGTAAACCCAGCCTTCTACACCAAACCAAATGGCGAAATCTGTAACAATACAGACAAAATACTATTCCTCAACGCAACACAACACCCCGGCTTTGTCATTGATAGCTTTATTTGGGATTTCGACGAAACAGACGGAATTCAAAAGACCTTATTTACTCCGCCTTGGTCGGTAAGTAAAAAACCCTACGAGAAAACAGACATTTGGCATCGGTACGATAGAGATACAGGTTGGGTGAGCCCAAGTTTATATGCTTATCACCATGGGTGTGAGTCCTTGATAACAAATCGTGACTCCATCAAAATCAAAGCCGCCTTCGCCAAAATTGGGTATTTTATCAATATGTGCGATTCCAATGCATTAATGCTGTTTAACAAATCCAATTTGTACACGCGTTTTGAGTGGATCATCGACAATATAAAGTACACAACAGATACGGTTACACTATCGGCCAAATCTACCCACAATGTAAAACTGAGAATTTGGGACGATTCTACCGGCTGCGCAGATACCACGGTGTGGATGTTTCTGCCCGATCTCTATACTCTCCCTAGCATCGAAGAATTGGGATCCGATCTATGCGAACCAGGATATGTTCGACTTCGTGTTCAAAACGGACCAAAAGACAATGAATGGGTGGTGAACGGTCAAGTGTTTGCAAAAAACCGAAACTATGTAGAAATTCCTTTCGATACAGCTGGGGTTTACATTATTGAATATCGCTCACCGTTCGGAAAATTCTGCGATGGCATACAACTGCGCAGATACGATGTGGGGGAAACTGGTTTGCGCGGGTCGCTTACGCGTTCGCCGGGTTGCTTACCCATTTCTCTAGAGCTTTACGATTCTTCTTACTCGCCCAGAAAGAAACATGTTTGGGTCTTAAGCACAGGAGATACCATTCCCATTACATCAGCTCTCACAAAATACATCGTTAAAAACGCCAACGCAGATACCGTCTGGGCAATCCTAAAATCGAGCGCTACCAAACAGTCTTGTATGCCAACCGCCCGGTTACCCATCGCGATCAGTGGACCAATTTTTTCTTACCGAGAATTGTGGGAACACAACTGCGATAAGAGTTTGTTCCAAGGTTTTGCAACCCCTTCCCAAACACTAAAATATAGAATCAACTGGGAAATGGGAGATGGCACCACTTATTCCACGCAGTTTGTTCGTCACGGTTTTAAAGATTCTGGCACTTACAAAGTAAAGGTTACAATTACAGATTCTTCGGGCTGTACCGCTGAAGAAGTTCGCAATGTTTACTTCCCAGGTAGCCGACTAAAATTGCGGGTAGCCTATAACATAATTGGTAGCAAATGTGCGCCCATGTTGGTTCAATTTAGAGACTCTAGCAGCACGTCTAACGTGAAAATCGTTAGCTGGAATTGGAATTTTGGCGATGGTACCTCCAGTATATTGAAAAACCCGCAGCACCAATATTTAAAGCCCGGCAAATATTCAATTACACTCACAATCAAAGATTCTTTGGGCTGCTCCGAATCACGAAAGTTCTTAGATCTAATTTTGGTTCCAGGGCCAGACGGACAGTTTACCTTTTCCCCCAAAACGGGTTGCCTTCCCCTTACAGTGGATTTCACCCACACAACATCGGGCTCCATTGCACAGAAAGAATGGGACATGGGCGACGGGGTAGTGAAAACCGGAAACGTATCCAAATACACCTACCAAAATCCAGGTAAGTATATCCCTTCACTGATTCTTAAAGACTCTTTCGGATGCACAAAGGCCATTCAATCGCCAGACACCATCGTGGTTTATGGATTGCCCAAAGTACAAATTCAGCAAAATGGTTTATGCTTGAAGGACTCAATAGAACTGCGTGCTGGAGCCATATTGAATTCCCCGAGCTTAGACAATGTAACCTGGTTGATTGAAGGAAAACAATACGCCGGGTTTGATGTGAAGGTAAAATTGGCCAAAAAGAATCCGCTCGTAAGGGTTTGGGCCCAAAGCAAAGAAGGTTGTGTAGATAGTTTTAATCGCAACCTGAAACTTTACGGTGGCAAAATAGCCATGCAACCCTATGATTCCATTGTGTGTTTGGGAAGCAATTGGAAAGGAGAAGCATCCTACATCTCCGACACAACCATAGTAAAACAAGGATGGTATTTGGATAATTCCTACCAAACCAATGCCTTGAAATTCCAGTTTGTCCCCCCCGGCTCCAACATTTATTTACTACAATTCAAAACCACTGATGCCATCGGTTGTCAAGATTCTTTGAATGCCCCCATCCGCGTTTTGGTTGGTGATACCGTTAGCCCAACAGCCCCAATATGGAGAAGGGTGAGCGTTACAGGCGACAAAAGTCACGAATTGGTATGGGGCAAAAACAACAGTTTTGATTTTAAGCGATACCGCGTTTGGGTTGATCGGGGAGCAGGTTTTCAATCACTCACAGACAAGTCATTACTAAACGATACCATCGCCAATGTGAACGATGCAAATAGTTTGGTTCGAAGCGATTGTTATAAAGTTTCAACAGAAAATTTATGTGGATTTACCCAAAATTTGGCCGATTTGAAACCCCATTGTACCATCGAATTGAAAGGCAAACCGCTGGTGAATGCTTCACAATTGAATTGGTCCCCCTACGTGGGTTGGCCCGTTGATTTTTATACCGTTTATCGACAAAAAAGCACTGCGGTTTGGGATTCCATTGGAAGAGTGAATGGATCTGAACTAACCTTCATTGACACCTCGATCATTTGCTATACTACACACGTTTATCGCGTAAAAGCCAAGGAAATCAATGGTTTGGGAGAATTTAGTTTCAGCGACACCTGTCATGTGAAGCCCATCTACATGAACACTGTGAATCCACCAACCATGCGAAGGGCCACGGTAATCAATGATGATTATGTACGAGTAGATTGGGAAAAACCCGCAACAAACCGGTTCCCGTTGGTTAACTATGTAATAAAAGGAGAACAAATGAGTTCGCCGCTCGGAAATCCATCTTCAGCATCTATTTGGCGATTACCGGCTTCGGAAGACTCTCTGGTTTTAAAGCACCAACAAGTTGATGTTGACCGTTTGAGTTATCGCTACAAAGTGTTGGGCATCGATGCCTGTGGCGATAGTTCTGCATGGACGGCAATCTCGCAATCCATGGTGTTAACCACATCGTTAAACAAAGATTACAATCCAGTATTACAATGGAATAAATACCAAAAATGGCCAGATGGCGTGAGGGAATATTTGGTTGAGAGAAATATGGGCGAGGGTTTCAAAGTAATTGCCGTTTTATCAGCCAATGAAACAATGCACACCGATGCTTTGAATAGTTTAAACTGCATTCCCATGTTGGAGTATCGAATCACCGCAAATCGGAATCGACAAATACCATCAGACAGTACATGGATGCATTTATCTACAAGTAACGTGAGTCAGCCAGTCACAGAAACCAAGATTTTTGTGCCGAATGCCTTTACTCCCAACAGCAACCGGTTAAATGAGACTTTCCAACCAGAAGGTATCTATATCGCCAGTTACACCTTGAAAATATTTAACATTTGGGGAGAGGCCGTTTTCAGCGAACACGGATGTTCACCAAAATGGGATGGAAATTACATGGGAAAACAAGCACCACAGGGCGTTTATGCCTATCTCATTTTAGCGAAGGGCGTTGATGGCAAGATGTATTACTTCAACGGCGACGTTACCCTGCTCCGTTAATCATGAATTGACACAGAGATTTTTTGCAAAAAACATCGAATCATTCTGTAACATTACTCAACGGTTATTCTCACTGGTATCTCTCTCCAGGACTTCAAGAAAGTCCCATTGTTCTGACCCGGAACCCATCTCGGAGATATACTCAATACTCTTACTGCTTCATGGTTAATCTCTGGACACTGCTTTGAGCTCTCAACCACACTAATATTGGAAATTCTCCCTGCTTCATCAACAACAAAACGCAACAATATGGTTATATCTGTACCCTTCTCATCGCAGCTTTTCGGAAATTGAAATTCACCCATGAAAAAAGACATAAATGCCCTTTCACCTCCGGGGAAATTGGCTTGAATTTGAACTTTTGTTTCAATTTTATCTATAAGAGTATCATTATTATTTAGAGGTGGGTTCATAGGATAATTTTTTTCATCTTCAAAAGATTGATTCTGATTCAATAGCTTTTTCAACTTTGATATTTCTCTCTCTTGGCTTTGTATTTGAGCTTCAGCTATTGCAATTCGCACTTTCAAATTTTCAATATTATTTTCAAGTAATTCCATTTTGGTTTGGTTCTGAACCACAACAGATTTCAATTCTAGAAAACACTTATTTAAATTTTCAGATGTTTGACTGAGAGCCAAATTCGAAACGGAGACGGATATTATAAATAACGCAACAAAAAAATTTCTCATTCTTTTTTTCGCAATTTACAAAATGAAATTTCTATTTTCGCTTTCAGATGAATTCAATAAATAGAAAACAGGCATTCAATAATTTAAAAAAGTCATTAGAGAATTTCAATTTCGCTACAAAAACTGAGAATTGTTCAAACGAGGCTCAAACAAAAAAATTTCTCATTGATCCATTCTTTATGTTACTGAATTACCGTCATGAAGATCTAATACCTGAATACGAAGCAGATTTTGGTGATCGTGTCAGCCACAAGGTTGATTATGCCATCAAGCTAACAAGAAAAGATATTATAATTATTGAGTGTAAGAAATTGACTTCTAAACTAACGGACAAAGAGGCGGGTCAATTAAGCGGTTATTTCCAAAATGCAAAAAATTCGAGAGTCGCGATTTTAACAAATGGTCGAGAATATCGTTTTTACTCCGATGTCGCTCTAACCAATACCATGGATTCAAAACCATTTTTCGTCTTTGATCTTGAATCATATACAGATGCTGACATAGATGGTCTACTAGACTTTGATGCAAGATTAATTGATCTTAATGCAATCATTGTTAAAGCTCAAGAATCTATTTTTATCGAAGATTTCGAAGCAACATTCTTCAAAGAGATGTCGGCACCAACGACAGAGTTTTTGAAACTTATTCATAAGCGAATGACGTTCAAATCCAAATTTGATGAGGAGAAAATTAAGGGCCAAATTAATTCATCACTTTTTAAGTCAATAACGGATAAAATTCTTCAATACGAAATAAAAACAAATTCCAAAACAGCTGGTATTGTCACCACCAATGAAGAGCTTCAAGCCTATCATACAATACGGACTCTATTGATTCAGAATAAAAAGATCCCTAATGAACGAATTGGTTACAGAGACCAAAAGGGAACTTTCAATATTATGATTGATGAGAATCAAAGGAAAATCATCTGCCAATTACGATTTACTACATCCACAATGAAAATACTAATTCCTTCCGGTGAATTCTTGAAAGAATATACTATTTCCAATATTGACGAAATTATCAAATACAAAGCGGAAATTACTGAGCGAACTCTTCTTTTATTGGAATGAAACATAAAAATGCTCAACGTAAATCTTGACAACAATGATTGAGCAGATTTTAAAAGTAGCCATTCAAAAAGGGGGGCTTTGTCTTTCGACGGCTTATGTAAATTCTAAAACAAAACTCCTCTTTAGATGCTCTGAAGGACATGAATGGGGATCAATTCCATCTAACATTTTAAAAGGACATTGGTGCAGAATTTGCGGCAATATAAATCAAGGAAAAAAGAAATCACTATCCATTGACGACATGCAAAAATTGGCTGCATCTAAAGGTGGTCTTTGCTTGTCAACTGAATATAAAAACAATCTGACTCCATTGACATGGCAATGTGCTAAAGGACACATGTGGCATGCACCAGGAGGTACAATTAGGAATCAAGGTTCATGGTGTCCAAAGTGCTTTGGGAAAGATAAAGAGGTCAATCTTAAAACACTCCAAGAAATTGCAATTGAAAAAGAAGGACGATGCTTGGCTCTTGTTTATAACAAGGCTCACGAAAAAATGGAATTTGAATGTAAGTTGGGACACAGATGGTTCGCAACTCCCACATCAATAAAAAGTGGTTCATGGTGTAAAAAATGTTATAATATTAATGTAGGCTCTCAAGAAAAAGGTATCACGCTTGAATTTTTAAACTCCATTGCAAAGCGAAAAGGTGGAAAACTCATATCAACCAAATACATAAATAGCGGATCTCCAATTGAATGGGAATGTGCAAATGGCCATAGATGGTTGGCAAAATATGACCATATAAAAAAGGACTCATGGTGTCCCGTTTGTTCGGCAGGTATCTCAGAGAATATCACAAGACTGATTCTCGAACATATTACCCAAAAAACATTTCCAAAAAAGAGACCTACTTGGTTAGTCAGTGAGAGTGGATCAAGATTAGAATTGGACGGTTTTAATGAGGAAATAAATGTTGCATTTGAATACAACGGTATTCAACACTACCAGTTTAATAAGCGATTCCACAACGGTGCAAACAATCTCGAAAAACGAATAACGGATGATGCTCAAAAACAGAATTTGTGTGAGAAAAATGGAGTATTTCTCATCATTGTAAAATATGACATCCCCAAAGAATTGATTTTTCAATTTGTTTTATCTCAACTCAGAAAACACCCAGACCATTTCAATTTAATACAGAAGTCTGATGAAATTGACTTTCGAGATCTAGATACATGGAAAAGAAACGAAATCATTGAAATGCAAAGAATTGCACAAATTAAAGAAGGATTGTGTTTGAGTGAAAATTACCTCGGTAACAACACCAAACTTAAATGGCAATGTAGATTTGGACATCATTGGGAAGCCAATCCTTCAGATATAAAATCGGGAAAATGGTGTCCCGCTTGTAAAGGCAAAGACAAAAAAGCAAACTATGATTTGATTCTGAGTTTAGTAAAAGAAAAGAACGGGAAATGCCTGTCCACCGAGTACAAAGATGCAACAACTAAATTGTTGCTTGAATGTTCGAAGGGCCATCGTTGGGAGGCAAATTTCACTTCTATTAAAAAGGGAACCTGGTGTACTGAATGTCGACATTTGTTTACTAAACATAAAAACAACAAATACAGCCTTCAAACATTTATTGAAATTGCCACTGAAAAAAATGGGATTTGTTTATCGACGGAATATCGAAACACTGATTCTAAATTGAGCTTTAGATGCGCGAATGGTCATGAATGGACTACCACGGCTTGGGTGATTTTAAAAGGTTCGTGGTGTAAAAAATGTGCTCATCAGAAGATTATTAGCGACTGTTAAACTCTGAAAACAAGCTTTTAACACTCTATTTGCTAAGCATAGAGTGAACTATAAGTTGATTATTTATTCCATTTAGGACTATCAAAGAAATTCCTACTTTCAAGATTTTCTAAATTCTATTTTTCTACAATGAACTTCAATGATTGCTGATTAATATTCAACAGATATACACCCGATTTCAAAGTACTGATGTCAATACTTCCAGTACTACCACCAATCAATAAAACTTCACCCGTCAATGCCATTACTCTAAAATCAAATACTGTCTCATTTAATCCACTAATATTTAATGTATTACATACTGGGTTAGGACTGATTGCAAATGATGCATGATTTATCTCTGTTCTGTTCATAGTGAGCACAGTTAACTTTGCCTCCCGAGTTGTATCCTTTCCACAAAATCCTGAAATCAAACAACGAAAAAGCTGACGATTATTGCCCATTGTGATATTTTTAAGAACCAATTTATTTGTTTTTACACCATAAAATTGACCAGCCTCACTTAAACTAACCCATCCTAAACCTTGATTAGTTTGCCACTGATATATTGAAGTGGTATCGTTCACAGAAGTCATAAAACCAACTTCCTGCCCATTAGAAATTGTATCTTTGGGCTCATAATCAATTACTAATGAGCAATCTACAGCTTCATAAATTGACTTTATTTCGGTCGCTGTTAACTTCCTCTTCCAATAACCAATATCATCCTTAATCGCTTTGTTGTAAATGATAGTATTGCGATCTGTTAATACACCTAAGTATAAATTTTCATCTATCTTTTTATTGACTTCAGTCTCAAAGAAAAATTGGTTCTTTACCAAATTACCGTCAATATATAATTGAACTAAAGAATCACTTTTATTCCGTACAAAAGCCAAATGATGCCAATAGTTATTTTTGAGTGAATTAGAAGTCACCTCCAAAGACCTGCTACCCGTATTTTCACAATCACGAATACCATAGCTGATATTAATCTGTTGATTGTAAGTTCTTACACTGATCCCCCGTAATGAATTACATGAAGCCTTTTGCTGGAATAATGAGAGACTGACATCAGGATTTAACACTCCCTTATACCACATGCAAATAGTAAACTCATCTGGATGCCCAACATTAAAAAGCATCTTGTCATCAACACCATCAAAACTATAAGCAGCGCTGAGATTTCCATTGCGATCAGCAACTAAAGAAGCACCATAAACAGTACCATTATTTTGATTTCCACTTTCATCATTTGCACTCCCATTAAACGGCCACCAACCAACCAATGAATCCTTGGGAATGTATCTTGGCACTTGAGCCACTAAGATTTGATTCAAGTAAAAAAGTGTTATTACTGTAATGAAATATTTAAATTTATTCATTGATTTTTTCGCAATATACATTTTTAATACTGCGGTACAATTTCTGATTGAATTCTATTTCAGTGTTATTCCCTTTTTGCGATTTTCCGTAAAATCCCCACCTCGTTTTTGCGATTTTCCGTAATGCATAAATAAGTCAAAAGAGGAGTTTTGGATGATGAAAAACAAAATAATTTACTCCATCATTCTCGCTTTGGGAATTGGATTAACGCAGACAAGCTGCAGTAAATACGAAGACGGGCCAGCAATTTCTTTTCGTTCAACAACATCAAGGTTAACGAACCACTGGAAATTTTCAAAAGTCACATCAAACTCAATAGATATTACAAATCAATTTAATGGTTACGAATGGGAAATCCTTGATGATGGCACATTCAAGTGTTACGTTAACTCTGTTCAAACAGAGACAGGCACCTGGCGAATCGACGATGAATTACTTGATGGTATGCTTGTCTTTAACTATTCCGATGGCGACGTAGATTTATTCACCATTAAAAGACTCACAAAAAACGAAATGACCGTTTTCGTGTTTGACGTTGGCCCATTCATTGAATTGACAACCAAATAACCGCGTTTATAACTATCATCCATCTTATCATACAACACTTCCCCTCCACAAGCCGTCTATAACACCACATCACAGTTATGCGGAAACCTTTAATCATCCTATTGTGCCTTTTTCTTCAATTCGCAAATGCGGATGCACAACTCTACTATAACGCCCCCAACGCATCGGCATACAATCCCCTCAACAACAAATACCTCATCACCAACCAAGGCAGTGGTGAAGTGTTTTATATCGATCGCGCTG
>JACCEB010840600.1_pt1 | contig 12623 bp, 4 predicted proteins | sample 7454761 | NCBI WGS metagenome assembly JACCEB01 (sample SAMN15323454, study PRJNA562643) | freshwater metagenome | isolation source: river surface water | place: USA:Blue River Watershed | collected 2017-08-18 | reverse complement strand
CCTTGATATTTTCGTTTGGAATGGCAAGGATGCTTGGTTGAATCAACATATTTTTAAGGTTGTTTTTGATAAAATCGAAATTGATAGAAATTATTTCATTTATGCGATTAAAAATATCCTTGATGATATGCGCAAGCAGGTGCATGGTGCTACTATGCAACACATTACCAAAGGTAAATTTGACAATCTCCAAATCCCTCTCCCCCCACTTGCCACTCAAAAACGTATTGCTGAAATTTTGGATGCTGCGGATGCATTGAGACGCAAAGATCAAGAACTCCTTAAAAAATACGATGAACTGGCACAAGCCATTTTCATTGATATGTTTGGTGATCCTGTGAAGAATGAGAAGGGTTGGGAAACTAAACCTCTCAAAAATGTAACTACAAAAATAGGTAGTGGCGCCACTCCAACAGGCGGAAAGACCGCTTATAAGAGTGAGGGTATCTCACTTATTCGAAGTATGAATGTTTATGACTTTTCATTTAAGTTGAAAGATTTAGCATTTATAGATGAAACGCAAGCTGCAAGATTAAATAATGTGACAGTAGAATCTAAAGATGTTTTGTTTAATATAACTGGTGCTTCTGTATGCAGGTGTTCAATTGTACCTGACGAATTACTGCCAGCCAGAGTTAACCAACATGTAGCAATAATAAGAGCCAAAAAAGATTGCTTAAATCCAATCTTTCTGAATCATCTGTTAGTTTCGGATAGTGTTAAGACAAAATTATTAGGCGTAGGATCAGGTGGTGGTGCCGTAATGGAAGCAATAACAAAGGATCAATTAGAGCAGTTTGAAATTGTTGTGCCACCTATAAAATTGCAAGACAAATTCGAAGAACTCATTAATAATACTTTTATACAAAAAAGCGCTGAAATTACTTCTATACTGAGGTCAGAAGATATGTTTAATTCCTTAATCCAAAAAGCCTTTAAAGGCGAACTTGTATCATGAGTAATTTTTCATTCATACCATCCCATTGGGCTAATATAGCTCAAACGCCCAAAGAGGCGGAGCAACACGTCTATGGTGCTCCCTTATATGCAGCCATGCTCTGCCGTAAGAGTTTGGAAGAATGGGTGCGTTGGATGTATGAGCATGACGAAGATTTAACCCTACCTTACGATACGTCGCTAAGTGCTTTAATTCACGAACAATGCTTTAAAAATGTGGTGGCTCCAATGCAGTTTAACCACATTAACTTGATACGCAAATTAGGCAATGCTGCCGTTCATACCAATGCTAAAATAAAACCACAAGAAGCATTATATGTCTTGAAATTGCTTCACGGTTTCATTGGTTGGATTACCATGGTATATGGTGAAGAAAAACCCCAATTAAAGCCATTTGATGAATCATTCCTACCTAAGGAAGCTGGCAAAGATAAATCGAAAGAAGAGCTTCAAAAACTTGAAAAAGCCTTCCATGACCAACAATCGGAGTTAAAAAAACTACAAGAGGAATTAGCAACTATTAAAGCGCTAAAGGAGCAGAATAGTGCTTTTATACCTCCTCCAATTGACCCGAACGAAGACCTAACTCGTAAAATTTACATTGATACTTTGTTGCGTGAGGCAGGCTGGGATCCATTTGGTATGAATGTTCCGGAGTACCCGGTTAAAAATTGTATGCCTCAGGCTAATGGCAGCGATGGAGATGGAAAAGTGGATTATGTGTTGTGGGGTGACGACGGCAAACCGCTGGCAGTGGTTGAAGCCAAACGAACCAGTCGCGATCCACGGGTTGGTCAACACCAAGCTAAATGTTATGCCGATTGTTTACAAAAAGAGTTTGGTCAGCGCCCCGTGATATTTTACAGCAACGGTTTCCAAACCTGGTTATGGGATGATTTGAATTATGCCCCAAGAGAAGTATTCGGTTTTTATACCAAAGATGAATTACAAACCTTGGTTCAGCGACGAATATTTAAAAAGCCACTTGCAACCCAAACCATCAATGACGCCATAACCGACAGGTATTACCAACATGAGGCGATTCGGAAGATAGCAGAAGCGTTGGAAAAGAATCACCGTGAAGGTTTATTGGTAATGGCCACAGGAACTGGAAAAACGCGCGTTTCTGCCTCAATAATTGACTTCTTGAGCAAAGCCAACTGGGCTAAACGTATTTTATTCTTAGCGGATAGAAATGCGCTAATACACCAAGCCAAAACCAACTTAAATGATTACCTACCTCATCTACCGGCAGTTGATTTAACCAAGGAGAAAGAAGACGAAAGTAGCCGTATCGTATTCTCCACCTACCAAACCATGATTAATATGATTGATGGAGAGGCAGACGGCGATAATCGATATTACGGTGTTGGACATTTTGACTTAATCATCTTCGATGAAATTCACCGTTCGGTTTACAACCGATACAAAGCCATCTTCAAATACTTTGATGGAATAAGAATTGGTCTGACAGCCACTCCCAAAAGTGAAGCAGATAGGGATACGTATGCCCTTTTTAATTTGGAATCCAATAACCCAACTTATGCCTATGAATTGGATCAAGCAGTGAGTGATGGTTTCTTAGTTCCACCAAAAGCTATTTCAGTTCCTATTAAGTTTCAACGCAGTGGCATCAAGTATGCAGAATTGAGCGAAGAAGAAAAACTGAAATACGAAGAGCAATTTACAGATCCTATTACGGGCGAGTTTCCGGAGGAAATTGATGCAAGTGCCTTAAACAATTGGTTATTCAATACAGATACCGTTGACAAAGTACTTGGACATTTAATGGAAAACGGAATTAAAGTAGAGGGTGGAGATAAATTAGCAAAAACCATGATATTTGCTCGTTCACACAAACATGCCAAATTTATAGAGGAGCGTTTCAACAAGCAATACCCTGAGTACAAAGGTGAATTTTTAAAGGTGATTGATTATCACGAAGAATATAAATACGATTTGCTCAATAAATTCAAGGTCAAAAATAAAATGCCGCAAATTGCCGTATCGGTAGATATGCTAGACACCGGAATTGACGTTCCTGAGGTGTGTAATTTAGTATTCTTCAAACCGGTCAGAAGTAGCGCCAAATTTTGGCAAATGATTGGTAGAGGAACACGTTTGTGTAAGGATCTATTAGCCTACGGAGAAGACAAGAAGGAATTTGTAATCTTTGACTTTTGTGAAAACTTTGAGTTCTTCAACAACAAACCAAAAGGCTTCGAGGGTAGCAGTGGAAAATCGTTAAGTCAGCGATTATTTGAAATTCGATTAAAACTATCCTTTGTACTCCAAAGTTCAGACCAACAAGAATTACAAGCTTATGGTATCGAATTAATGCAAGGTTTAATTGACCAAACCCAACAACTAAATACAGATAGTTTTATTGTTCGTCAACAATGGAAGACAGTTGAAAAATACAAAGACCCAAATGCTTGGAATGCTTTATCAGACTTGGATGTAAAAGAACTTTTTGATCACATTGCACCATTAATGAGTGAAACAGACCAAGATGAAATGGCAAAGCGATTTGACGTTATCATGTTGGATATCCAACTTTCCATATTAAATGGAGAAAAGAAACAGGCAGGTCTTATTCAAAAAGTGGTTAAGACAGCAGGCAAACTTTCCAAAAAAGCAAGCATTCCTTCTGTTGCTCAAAAAATGGCTTACATCAAAGACGCGCAGGATAAAACATTTTGGCAAGCAGGCGACATTCCAGGAATTGAAAAAATCCGAATAGAATTAAGAGACCTAATAAAGTTTTTGGACTTTGAAGAAACACCAACATACTTCACTTCTTTTATGGATGAGTTTGAGGGTAACATACAAGAACATCAACTAGTATATGGATTCAACGATTTAGATACGTACAGAAGAAAAGTTGAACAATACATCAAACAACAAAGCACTCACATCACAATTCATAAGCTTCGCAACAACATTCAAATCACAAAAAATGAATTGGATGCACTGGAGCAGATGCTGTTTGCACAAGGAGAACTCGGAACCAAAGAGGAGTTTATAAATGCATATGGAGAGCAACCATTAGGAAAATTCATCAGAAACATTCTTGGGTTGGAAGTAGAAGCTGCTAAGTCGGCATTTTCGAAAATTTTAGTGAATCAAACGCTAAATGCACAACAGATTCGATTCGTAGATATGATTATTAATTTTCTAACAGTTAAAGGAATTATTGAACCATCCATGTTATTCGATGCCCCTTTTACAGATATTGATACGAGCGGAATTATGGGGGTGTTTGATACTGAAATATCACAAAAAATCATTGAATTGATTGAGGAAATTAATCACACAGCAGAAGTAGCATAACAAATGAATAGTGTAACCGAAAAATATTTTAACGAGGAAAACCTAAAATTGGCTTATTACAGAGTCGTTTGTTGGCCGGAACGATTGGTCAAAGATCGATTTGGCATAAATGCCTTTGGTGCTAACCTCGAGACAAACTGCCGAAACTTAGCAGAGAAATTAATTAACGGAGAATATACCCCTCAAAAAGGGTTCAAATATTACGAACCAAAATCGTCTGGAACACAGCGAACAAAGACCCTTTTATTTATCGAAGATGCCATTGTTTATCAAGCGGTTGCCAATGTAATTGCAACCAATGTTTATCCCCAGCTATCAGATACAGAGGACTTTGTTTACGGTTCTGTTTTAATGCCTGATGTAGAGAAAGGAGTTGAAATTTTGAACGAACAAAATCCAAATTATTTCTTTTTCAAATTTTGGAAATCCTTATACAACAAGTTTAAAAATTCTGTCATCAAGGCAATTGAAGAAGATCAGGCTACCCATAAATTTGAAACGGATATTACCGGTTTTTTTGATGCAATTCCACATTATAATTTATTGTTGACCCTCAGTACGGAATTTGGCGTTGAAGATGAAATCTTAGATCTTCTAAGCGAATGTTTCAACGCTTGGTCGGGCACAAAAGATAGCAGCACACCTGGGGTTGGTATACCTCAAGGTCCTGTTCCATCTTCATTCTTCGCAAACCTTCTTTTGCATCCATTAGACAAACAACTTATGGGTGAAGCATTCAAGTATTTCAGATACATGGATGATATCAATATCTACGGATATTCGGAAGAGGATTTATTAGATGTTTTAGTTAGAATTGATAACTATCTGAAAGGTCAAGGATTATCCATAAATAGTAAAAAGACGAAAATTCAAAAAGTTGACCCTAAGAGTGATGAAACCTTAAAATCATTGAAACGATTTGAAATTTTAGGAGAGGAATACGACGGAACATCCATAGAAGTTGAAATGGATTCGGATAATGTCGAAATTTCAAAAAATATAGCTGCTCTTTTAGATCAATCAAATGAGCTTGAATTCGAGATAAACTCAAATATTATATCAGATCCGGAGGCTGTTATTGAATTCTGGGAAAACGAAATAAAAATCGTTGAAGAGGAATTGCCAAAATTATTCGAAGAAGATTTCGGAACAATTTGGTTAATTGATGAAGAGAAAAGTGATGATGTAGAATTTATAAAATACAGTTCTAAATACGGTACCGCTCTTCGCTCCTTAAACGAATATAAAAAGGTTGAAGCAAACAAGGATCTATTGAAATATTGGCTTTTTGCCTTAAAAAAATACTACTGGAGAGCGAGTAATTACGTAATCACACTCCAGTATTACAAAAACAACGAGGAATTAAAAAAAGGTTTACTTGATTTATATAAGTATGGTAAAAACTACGAATGTTACAGATATTACTTGGTGACATGCCTTAGTTATAATTTCCAATCAAATGACAGAACATTACGCGAATACTTTAAAATTTTAAAAGATGAACAGTCTTTACTCGTAAGATATGCGTGGTACAATCTACTAATCAAAGGTTCAAATGATCCTCAATTATTATCTTCTTTAAAAGCAACATTAGCCACCGAGAGCAGTGAATACTTGAAGCTAATGGTTCTTGCCTATTGGAAGCGTGATGACAAACGAGAGGAAACAATGGAAGATCTTATTAAATCTGTTGGCTTATGAGTTTCACATCGACCAGAACGAAGATGAACTCCTTTTCAGGAGCACCGACAGCAGAATACCAGCTTCAATACATGGCAAAGGAAGTAAGGGATCTTTTAAATGATTTGAACAATAAATTTTTAGAATACCTTACCAATGATCTAGTTGACAATGGTTTTCAAACAGAATTGAAAGAATGGTTAACTCAAAGTTACTACTCTTCCTCAAATGAGTATGCAAAAGAATGTTTAGAGCATTGTTTAACTGTGAATCATTTGTACGGTAGAAAATTAAAACCATGGACAGATGCCGCGTTAAAATGCTACGATAACTTTTTACTTAAACATATTCAAGTTGATCGCAAAGAAACGATAAAGAAAACCGCAAAGGATTTAAAAGAACGTGACGTATATAATCACCTAGTAGAATTAGGCGGAACTCTTCAAGATATTGGTCAAGCTTTCAATAACATCTATCAAGAGCGAAATGAATTTCATCACGTTCAAGTTGTGGATGATGCAAGTGGAAACCGAATTCCTAGACGAATGACGAATAGCGCTTACAACCAAAAACGCGATTCAATAATCGGATGGTTTAAGGATGCGTTGGGTAATTTGAAGGAGATTATAGATAGTGAGGATAAGCGTATATAAGAAAACTAAATAATCACAAAGCGAAATTATGAATGATTTCAAAGAAAGGATAAAACAATATGCAGATAAAACTGAAGATGAAATACTTCAATACTTATTTAATTATTGGGGCTTTGAAATTTCAGAACAGCCCTTTAAGTTGATAGTGGGTAATTATGAAAAATCAAACAAGCCAGATAAAAATGGCAATGAATTTGGTTTTTTTCAAGAGGTAAGATCAATTAAAGGTGATATATTATATTATCCATTCCGGTTGGGCTTGGTAAGTCTTTTTACAATGCACAAACCTAATATATCAAGTAGCGATTATTGGTTGATAGATGTAAGACTTAATAATAAGGCAACTAGAAATAAAATTGGTAATCCATTTGATATTTCTTTAGCTAATAATGTTTTTGGGAAACCTAAAAACACGTTTCTTGATCTTGTAGATAAAGAAAAATTCATTCGCGATATTTTTAATAAAAGGGGAGCAACAGCTGATGATGCTGGATTAATATCACGTGCAATAAGCAAGCTCGCAGGTGATATGTATTCAGATTTGAGTGAGCGGTTTGTTTTTGAACTTTTGCAGAATGCAGATGATATGCCAAAAGACAAGGATGGCGTTAATGTAAAACTTCATTTATTGGAGAACAACATTCTTTTCATTCATAACGGTCATCCTTTTAGTAAAGAAGACATTAAAGCCATAACCGATATTGGAAATAGTACGAAGAAAAAAAATCCATCTCAAACAGGATATAAGGGTATTGGTTTTAAAATAGTTTTTCAGGAGAGTGAGAATGTATTGATAAAATCAGGCGGTTTTTCTTTTTCGTTTGATAAAAATCATCCTTACTATGATTCACTAAAAAAAAGTATTTACTCTGGTTTAACTAATGATGAAATCCCTTGGCAATTAAAACCTATATGGACCGAAAAATACAGATACGATAAAGAAATACTCGACAATACTGAATTTATGAGCAATACTACTGATGTAGCAATTGCTATCAACACTGACCGTGTTAACCAATTCAGAACTGATATTACATCATTAATTCAAGAGCCTAGATTTATTTTATTCTTAAGAAATATAAAATCAATCAAAATAGATGGCATAAGAACCCCAATTGAAATCACTAAAACTAAATCTGAAAAGGCTATATCACTCAAGTCGAATAATCAGCACCTAAGCGATTGGCTAACTTTCGATGATATTGAAATTGAAATTTCTGAAGAAGTAAAAGAAGCCATTATTTCCGATAAAGCAGTTCCACCAAAACTTAAAGAAATAAGCTCAACTAAATTGAATTTTATTTGTCAGATTGTTGATGGCAAAATAATACCAATAGCGCCAGAAGAATCATATTTATTTACTTACTTACCTACTAATGTAAACGATTACAAATTCCCTTTTCTGGTAAATGCAGATTTTTTGACAACTGCAAATAGACAGTCAATTCACGTGAAAAATAAATGGAATTTATTTTTGTTTGAAGAAATCGGAAGAAATTGTTTAAAATGGATAGCCGATGTTACAAATTCTTCTTACAAAGCATCAGCATACAACTTACTACCAAACAGTGAAAATTCAGTTAATGACCTACCTTGGGAGGCCTTTTATAAAGGATACACCAAAGCATTGGATGAAACTGAATTTATTCTAACCGAGAGCGGTAAACTAGTTAGACTAAACGACATATGCATTGACAATACAGGATTTTCAAAGTATGTGGATAGCTTAACGTTTAAAAAATTATTTAACTTACAAAAAGAGCTTTTATCAAATGAAATAATTGATGTAAATCCCATTGTTAGTACTATAGAAAAATTTGGTCAAGGAACGATAATTAAAATCACAGATTTAATTCAATCGATTTCTAATGAAAACTTTAAGGATTGGTTAACTAATCCGGAAAACAATATCGTTTTTTTACGATACTTAATTGATAACAGATTGTTAGATTTATTTTCTTCAAATGAATTGTTTTTATCCAATGACTTAAAGCTATTGAAATCAAATGAGATTTTGTCAAATCTAGGGTCAGATTACAAAGAATTGTTTTGGTTAAATTTTACAAGATTACTTCATCCATCTATTTCATCGAGCCTCCCCGAAATATCGTTACAACTAAAGCAATACGAACCTATATCATTTATCAATGAAATAATTTGTAAGGAAAAGAAAGTTGAAATCATAGCAGGACTTATAAATGGCTCAATATCTTTAGATGATTTCTATTCCTACTTAGCCAAGTATGCATCGAATCCCTTGTTTCCGGCAGTTGAAATAAAACAATTTCCAGTAAAGACATTTAATACTACTCTTCCTGCTTGGTCTGGTCAAATTTACTTCAATAATAGTTTATTAAGCAAACTTATATCTGATAAAGCCTTACCTAATGGGTTATATCATCTTTTGGATGACGATTGGAGCAGTAATCCTAATTTGAAGATATTAGCGGGAATATTAGGTGCGTTTACATTTTTAGAAACGGAACCAATCCACTTTTTACAAACAATATTAACAGCAAATAAAGAAGCTGTAAGCCGTTTTTATTTATCCCAAACAACAATAAATGCAAATGCATCATTATGGGCATTTATTTTATCATCCTTTCAGAATCTGTCCGACCCTCAGAAGGAAAGTATTTCTGCTATAATTAAATCGTTTCCTGTATTCTCAAAAAACGACGTGTTTAAGGAACTCCAAACTCTTTATTTACCATCAGAATTCACTGATAATGATTCCCTAGAAACTTTATCGCTTCAATTCCCTAATTCAAATATTGATTTTGTAAGTGCTGATTATTTAAAGCATCCTTCAATAAATAAATTAGATATAAGAGCATTGTTTAAAAAATTAGATGCGAAAACAGACTCTAAGGACTTTCTCCAACATACATTGATACCAAACCTTAATCAAATATCTGCTGATTTATTTGTACCTGTAACAAGATTGTTATATGAAAACAGGGAGTCTGAGCCAATTATAAACGCAGTTATACGAAACCCTCATTTTAAGCTAAAAACAAAAGAAGGTGCTTTTAAGCCAATCAATGAGTGTGTCGTTGGTTCGCCCTACATTGATGAAACGCAAATACCAAATCTGCTAAACTCTGTTCCGCTAATAAATCAAATTTCAGAGGAGTATTCAAGTTCTCAATTAGATGCTTGGCATAGATTCTTTTCTGAAAAATTAAAAGTAAGTGAGCTTAAAAATGAAACAGAGATAATAGGCTTAAAACTAAAACACATCGCTGATAACCTACAATTATGGCAAAACGGAGAAACATCAGTTTCCTTGTTAAGAGATATTTACCTTCTTTATAAATCTGAAAAGCTACCACTGACAACCACAAATCTTAACTACTTAAAAAGAATACCACTATTATGTAAGGGAGAAAATAATGGCAACTTTCATACTCCAAGTGCTATTCATTTTTCATCTGCCTATAAACCTACCTTTGATTTTGAAAAAATATTTGGGATAGAATGTAGTGTTCCGTTTTTGTCAGAGAAATATAGGTTTGAAGATGGCACAGAATTAATAAAATTCTTTGAGCAGATTGGTGTTACTCAACATTTCGAACAAAACAGGCACAGTACAATCTGCCAAAATATACCAACTGCTGATGGCCAAAAAAAATCCGCCAGCCAACTTTTTAAGTATGAACTTAAAAAATATGTGGGTGACTCATATGTAGCTTTGGCAGACTTATCAAAGTTCACACACGATGGCAAAAAACTTGAAGATTTATTGGGCTTCAAATCAAAACTTGATGTTAGTACAATACTGAATTACATCACAAAAAGTGAACCTAATAGACGTGAATTAAAAGATTTGATATTAGAACTATTAAAGGTATATAATCCGAGTTGCGATGGAAATTTGATTAATGTTTTCATATCAGAAGGCAAATTACTTTCATCCGCCCGAACATACAACTTTGTCAAAGAGCTACATTCAATTGATGATTCGATAAAGAGTGGTATTCGTGAGAATGAGTACTTAATCGATCCGCTATTTAATAAACAAGAGCAAGAATTTAGAAATAAATACCTTACGCTTTTTGGGATAAAAACATTAGGTATTGAAGATTTTAATCCTCATTTTGAAAGCGAACATATTGATTATGATTTTTCAAATCGGGTTAGAGAGAGATTAGTCCTCTTGGCTTTTGATAGTGACTCTGAAAAATATTTAGAGATTGAAAATGAGTTTTCTGAGAAATTTAAAGAATGGAAAATAAAAAAATGCTCTAAAATATCATTGAAGTATCCTTCTAATGATAGCAAAATCATAAAGGAAGATAATAGAAACTTTGTTCTTTCAAATGAAAAGACTATCTATTACATAGGGAATTGGGTCGAACAAAGGAACTTCCTTTTAGTACTTTGGCTAAACGAAAATATTTTAAACATTAGGAAGCAGCTTCAATTTGTTCAAGACATTCTACTCAACAATCCATCAGATATAATTGCTGACTTTGAAAATAAAGGCAGAGAAGTACCCGAACAAATCAAAGTAAGATTTATAAAACCACAAACAACTCAGCAAGAGATAAGTGTTCCACAGCTAGTTGAAAGTTCAATAGATGAACCTGAAATTGAAAAGCCAACTGATGAAGAATTTGAAAATCCCTTTAAAGATATTACACTAGATGATGAGACTTTTATACGTGGTATCATAAAAGGCGATTTTGAACTAAACGAAAAGCTCGATGCTAATACGACAGCAAAAATTAAGACGTTAATGGCTATAAAAGGTCAATATAATGCTGCTGAAATCATAGATGAAGGTCGTTTCTTAAAAGCTGGTTCTAATGAAATAATTGTTCGTTCGGCTCAAAATGGAATATTGTATTTAGATGTTTATCATTGGGGACGTTTAAGTGAATACAATGTAAGCATATCGATTTACTCTAAAAACCAAATTGAAATATTTAAGACACAAGAAAATTTAATTGAGTACACAAAACCTCAAAATAAGTTTGGAATTGTTCGGATGCCAAATGAATATGATGTAGATGATTATAATTCCTTAGATAACATCACAGATAAAGGGAAATGGCATTACGTTTTTATAGTAAATGAGAACACTGAAGCGGCAAAGAGTTATAAAAATGCGATGAACCTAGACCAATATAATTTTTAAATATGAAGCAACTTTCCAAGGAACAACAGTTTAATTTTTATGAAGAAGAGATCAAAAAAATTCTTTCTGATTACAAAGCGTATCTTGATTCTAAGTGTGTTGACCTAATCAATAAGGTTGAATTATTTGTTGGTTCATTCGAATATATAGATGATGTGAGAAACCAGTTGGTTTTCTCGTTTCCCAAGGACAAACTACCTAAAACAAAAGTTCCACTAACAGCAACCAAACCTAAAACAACAGACATTATAACTTCCAATTTTAATGATCTGAATTACAGTCATTATCGTAAAAACTTTGTGGCCAACTTTAGCGAATGTTATGGTGTGTATTATCAGGAGCTAAACGGCAAATTCAATTTAGGATTCAGCAACTTTGACCTAGAGTTTTTAAATTCCCTTTCCAAGGGTGACAAAATTGTGTTTGGCATTTCTGATCCACCATTAAAATATTATTTCAACCTTATTGAAATCACCAAAAATGCTGAGAAATCTCAAAAAGCAAATGAAGTAATATCAGGTACATACCATTTGAATAATTTCAACCCAGTTCATATAGATGACTCCCTAAACTTAATTGATCAGTACAAATCAGAATTAAATAAAGAAGATACAATTATAATACAAGGTCCTCCTGGAACTGGTAAGACCTACTTTATATCAAGATTACTTGAAGTCTTAAACAAAGAGAATAAAACCGTACTTGTAGCAACCTTGGCAAATAGGTCATTGATTGAATTAGCAAAGAAGTATTTTGAAATTGAAACTGTAAATAGATCCGTTGTATTTAAATCCAATCTAACATTGGAAGAATCAAGGGAAGTCAAAGAATTAAAGCCTATACCTAAAAATTTCTTG
>JACCEB010197166.1_pt1 | contig 12628 bp, 13 predicted proteins | sample 7454761 | NCBI WGS metagenome assembly JACCEB01 (sample SAMN15323454, study PRJNA562643) | freshwater metagenome | isolation source: river surface water | place: USA:Blue River Watershed | collected 2017-08-18 | reverse complement strand
TTATCACCCCATGAAATGATCACCATCACCCAAGAAGATGTCAACACCGAAAAGGGCAGCACTTCCAGGTTGGCCGTGGGCTCGGTGTTAAGCCGTGGTGACTTGTTGCATCTGGCGCTCATGTCTAGCGAAAATCGCGCTGCACATGCCTTGGGCCGCACTTACCCCAGTGGTTTGTCTGGTTTTGTCAAAGCCATGAACGATCGCGCTCAAACTCTGGGCATGGGCTCTACGCACTTTGTAGAACCCACAGGTTTGTCCAGCAAAAATCAATCCAGTGCTTCCGATTTGGCTGTGTTGGTAGGTGCCGCATACAACGTGCCGGTGTTGCGTGAATTTTCTACATCACCCGGCAGAGAAGTGGCTGTTGGCCGTCGCACCTTGCAATACAACACAACCAATCGTTTGGTCAAAAGCCCCAATTGGGACATCGGTTTGCAAAAAACTGGTTACATCTCTGAAGCAGGCCAGTGCTTGGTCATGCAGACCAAAGTATCTGGTCGCAAACTCATCATGGTGTTCTTGGATTCTGCTGGTAAGTTGAGTCGCATTGCCGACGCCGAGCGCGTCAGGCGCTGGGTCGAGACCAACAACCCACGTAGCGCTGCCGCTCCAGCAGCCAATATCGCTGGCTAGGCTTTGTAGCCGAGGGCTTGCGAAATCCCCTCGGCGGTTGCCTGCAACTTTGGCAACCATGCCTCGTCCAATCGGTCTGCAGGCGCTGAAATAGACAATCCGGCCAACAACTTGCCCTGATCGTCGTAAATGCCAGCGGCAATACAGCGCACTCCCAACTCCAATTCTTCGTTGTCTCTGGCAATGCCGTACTGACGAACCTTGGACAGTTCACGTTCCAAAACGGGCAGTTGCGTGATGCTGTTTTTGGTGTGGCCGCTCAGACCCGTGCGTGTTGCATAACTGCGCACTCTCATGGGTTCATCCACAGACAAAAATAACTTGCCGACCGAAGTGAGGTGCAAGGGTGCGCGGCCGCCAATGGCGCGAACCACTTGCATGCCTGAGCGTTCGCTGTAAGCACGTTCAATGTAAACAATTTCATCGCCTTGGCGCATGCTCAAGTTAACGGGTTGCTGAATGAGTTTGTGCAGATCCCGCATGGGTGCCAGTGCTGCATCGCGCACATTCAGTCTGGCCTTCACCATGTTGCCCAACTCTAGCAAGCGCATGCCCAGGCGGTAGCTGCCTGGTTCTGGCCGATCCACAAAACGACCAATGGTCAGGTCATTCAAAATTCGATGGGCGGTGGAGGGATGCAGTCCTGTTTTTTCGCTAATTTCTTTGAGCGAGATGGCGTCTTCTCTAGACGCTAAAACATCCATGAGTGAGAACAAGCGTTCAATGACTTGAATAGTGGGGGCTGCGGGCATGGGTGCTTCAGCTTTTCTCATGGGACTTAACCTCGGTCTTTTTGAAAGCGAAGGGTTCTTCCGTGGGAAGAATCTGCGAAATTTTATTTTACAAGATGAAATTAGCTTTGAACAGCCACGTGCGGGACCGTGGTGACATGGGCTTTCCATTCGCCTTTTTGCAGGCTTTCGCAGGGTGTGAAGCGTTCTTTGTACTGCATTTTGGGGCTGGCCCCAATCCAGTAGCCCATGTAAACGTAGGGCAGCCCCAGTTCTTGAGCCTGATTGATTTGCCACAAAACGCCGTAAGTGCCATAACTGGCGTGTTCCTCTGGTTTATAAAAAGTGTAAACCGCAGAAAGTCCATCGTTCAGAAGATCGACGATGCTGACCATTTTCAGTTCGCCAGCTTGTCCATTGGCATCTGGCTCGCGAAACTCCACTAAGCGCGAATTGACCCGGCTTTGCAATAAAAATTGCTTGTATTGCTCAACGCTGTCTTGGTCCATGCCGCCCCCAGCATGGCGGCTATTTTGGTAGCGCAAATACAAATCGTAATGCTCTGATTCAAAGCCTAAACGCGTGACGCGTGTCATCAGATTTTGATGTTTTTTAAACGCGCGTTTTTGACTTTTGTTGGGTTTGAACTCTTGGCACAAAACCCGCAAAGGCACACATGCATTGCAGCCATCACAGTAGGGCCTGTAGGTAAACAAACCGCTGCGCCTAAAGCCGCGTTCTACCAATTCTGAGTAGACGTCGTTTTGGATCAAGTGACTGGGCGTGGCCACCTGTGAGCGGGCTTCTCGGCCAGCAAGGTAACTGCAGGGGTAAGACGCGGTGGCGTAAAACTGCAGAGTACTGAAGGGCAAGTCCTTGAGGTGCGTCATGCCGAACCCTGCGAACGCCAAGCATCCCAATTGATTTCTTGGGCGGACCAATCGAGCCCTTTGAGAGCCAAAGCAGGTCGAATTAAATTCAGAAAATCTTCTCGGGCCATCTCTTTGGCCCCCATCAAGGCCAGGTGTGATGTTTTTTGTTGGCAATCAATGGCAACGATGCCCTGTTGTTGGCAAACGTTGACCAAAGCTGCCAAAGCCATTTTGGAGCCATCGTTGATGGTGCTGAACATGGACTCACCAAACACAGCCTGACCAATGCAGACGAAATAAAGACCGCCTACCAGCTGTCCGTCTAGCCATGTCTCTGCGCTGTGCGCATAGCCGGCTTGGTTCAACTCCTTGTAGGCGTCGACCATTTGAGGCACGATCCATGTACCGTTTTGTCCCTCGCGTGGGCTCTGCGCACAGGCTTCTATGACTTGATCAAAGGCTTTGTCAAAGCACAATTCAAATTGAGGATGCGCGGCATACCGGGACAGGGTTTTCCTAAGCGATCGGTGCAATTTGAATTGAGCTGTTTGGAGAACCATTCGAGGGTCGGGGCTCCACCACAACACAGGCTGATCGGGGTTGAACCATGGAAAGATGCCATTGGAATAGGCCTCGAGCAAGCGTTCCACGCCAAGGTCTGCACCTGCGGCCAACAGGCCGGGCGCATCGGAGTCTTGGCCCCAGGCTGCATTCACAGAAGGCAGTGGGCTCTGACTGTCTACCCAAGTCAGTGGGAGTTGTGGGGTACCTTCGGACATATTTCCAGTTTATGCTTACGCCTATGAAACTTTACAACTACTTTCGCTCTTCTGCTTCATTTCGCGTACGGATAGCCCTTCACTTGAAAGGTTTGCCCTACGAATATATCGCAGTCCATCTGGCCAAGGGGCAGCACAAGCTCCCAGAATACAGTGCCATTGCGGCAGACAACTTGGTACCCAATTTGGTCATAGACGGCGAGCATCTCAGCCAATCGATGGCCATCATTGAATATTTGGATGAGACGCACCCTGAACCTGCCTTGTTGCCCAAAGAGCCCTTGGCCCGTGCTCGCGTTAGGGCATTGGCGCAATCGATCGCTTGCGAAATTCACCCCATCAACAATTTGCGAGTTTTGAAGTACTTAAGCGGCACCTTGGGCTTGAGTGAGGATCAAAAGAACACTTGGTACAGGCACTGGGTCAGGGAAGGCCTAGAAGCATTTGAACGGCAATTGGCACAGGGCCCGCAATCGACTTTTTGTGCAGGTGAAACCCCTGGTTTGGCCGACTGTTGTTTGGTGCCTCAAATTTTCAACGCCAAAAGGTTTGATGTGAATTTAGAGGGGTTGCCCCGAACCATGGCTGCTTTTGAAGCTTGCATGAAGCTTGAAGCCTTTCAAAAAGCACAACCATCAGCGTGCCCCGACGCCGAGTAAACAGTTGATAGGATTCACACCCAATTGGCCGGCGCCCAACTTTGTGAGGGCCCTCATGACAACGCGTCATGGCGGCGTGTCAGAGGCGCCTTGGCGCAGCCTCAATTTGGGTGACCATGTGGGCGACAAACCCGACAACGTCAAAACCAATCGAGCTTTGGTTGCGCATGAGATGCAGGTTCCTGCCATTTACTTGCGACAAGTTCATGGCGTGCATGGTGTGGCCATTAATTTACAAACTCCTGCCAACACAGAGGCCGATGTTGCCTGGACTCGCCAAGAGGGCCTGGCGTGCACCATGATGGTGGCCGACTGCCTGCCCATCTTGATTTGTCATCCGACCCAAAAGTGGGTGGCTGCTGCCCATGCAGGCTGGCGCGGCTTGGCTGGCGAGAATGGCCATGGCGTTGTTGAAACTTTGGCATCGACCGTCCGTTTGGAGGGTTTTGCGCCTGAAGATTGTTTGGCTTGGTTGGGCCCCTGCATAGGCCCCACGGCTTTTGAGGTGGGCCCAGAGGTGTTGGACGCCTTTGAAAACGATCCGCCTGCAGCTTCAAGCAAAGCCTTTTTTGCTCAGGCCCCAGCGCCTGTATCAGCATCTGGGGGTAAATACATGGCTGATTTGGCTGGCCTGGCACGGCATCGCTTAAGGCTGGCCGGGTTTCAGAATTTGTATGGCAATGACAGCACCCTGCCGTGGTGCACCTTCAAACAAGCTGACAAATACCATTCACATCGCCGAGATGCCGCCTTGCTAGGCAGTGCAGGGCGCATGGCAGCTTACATCTGGATTACGCCTTTTACGTCTTAGGCGGCAGCGATTCAGCTTGAGTTTCGTCACTGTTTTGTAACGCATGCTTCTCTAAAGCTTCCTTTTCCAATGCTAATCTGACTCGCTTGCGGTGAGGTGTTCTCATAATGTAAATAATTATGGCAGTTGGAAGGATCCCGTAAAGAATGAAGGTCACAATGCCTCCAAGGACGGATCCGTTGGTGTTGGTGGCCTCGGCCACGCTCATCATGAGCGTTACATAAATCCAAGCAATTGCAACGATGTACATGCGTGTAAAGTTTAAAAAAGAGGGGATAGAAGCACATGACAAATTCAAACAATGAATTTTGGACACGCGCCACCGAAGAGTTCCAGCAAAGCCTCACCAAAAGTTGGGGTCAAGCCATGCAAACTTTCCAAACCATGGACCTCGGTGGCATTGTGCCTTCAACGGACCCAGCTGTCCCTCAGTTAACTTTTTCTCAGCAAAAGTTAAAGGACTTGCAGGCGGCCTATTTGGAAGAAGCCACTGCATTATGGAATCATGGTCTCGAATCCAAACACGACATCAAAGACCGTCGTTTTTCTAGCGACGCATGGACTGGCAACCCCATGGCGGCCTTTACGGCAGGCGCTTATTTGCTCAATGCCAAAACCTTGATGGGCTTGGCAGATGCAGTCGAGGCCGACGAGCACACCCAAAACAAAATCAAATTTGCAGTTGAGCAATGGGTGGCGGCATCTGCGCCCAGCAATTTTTTAGCCTTCAATGCGGAGGCGCAAAAAAAGGCCATTGAAACCAAAGGCGAAAGTCTGGCCAAGGGCATTCAAAATTTGCTGCATGACATGCAACAAGGTCATGTGTCCATGACCGATGAAAGCAAGTTTGTAGTGGGCGAAAACGTCGCCACCACCGAAGGCGCTGTTGTTTTTGAAAATGAATTTTTTCAATTGATTGAGTACAAGCCGCTGACCGCGAAAGTTTATGAAAAACCATTCTTGTTGGTGCCACCTTGCATCAACAAGTTTTATATCCTCGACTTGCAGCCCAACAATTCTCTGATTCGATATGCAGTCAGTCAAGGTCACCGTACCTTCGTTGTCAGTTGGCGTAACCCCGATGAATCGATGGCAAAGAAATCTTGGGATGACTACATTGAACACGCCGCCATCAAAGCCATTCATCAAGTGCAAGACATCACAGGGGCCAAGCAAATCAATGCGCTGGGCTTCTGTGTTGGCGGTACTATTTTGAGCAATGCCTTGGCGGTATTGGCAGCACGCAAAGAAAAACCTGTGGCCAGCGCCACGTTCTTGACCACACTCATTGACTTCACCGACACAGGTGTTTTGGATGTTTTCATTGATGAGAATTTTGTCAAATTCCGTGAAATGCAATTGGGTCAAGGTGGCCTACTGAAAGGTCAGGATTTGGCCTCGACTTTCAGCTTCTTGCGCCCCAACGATTTGGTGTGGAACTATGTGGTGGGCAATTACCTCAAAGGTGAATCGCCACCGCCCTTCGACTTGCTTTATTGGAACAGCGACTCTACCAATTTGCCTGGCCCGTTTTACGCTTGGTATTTGCGCAACACGTACTTAGAAAACAAATTTGTCACGCCAGGCGCCGTCACAGTTTGTGGCGAAAAAATTGACTTAAGCAAAGTGGATTTACCGGTCTACATTTACGGCTCGCGTGAAGATCACATTGTGCCCATTGGTGGTGCCTATGCGTCAACCCAACATCTGCCAGGCAAGAAGCGCTTTGTCATGGGAGCTTCGGGTCACATTGCCGGTGTGATCAACCCGCCCGAGGCCAAGAAGAGAAGTCATTGGCTGCGTGAAGATGGCAAGTTCCCAAGCACAGCCGATGCATGGATTGCTGGCGCTACGGAATTGCCTGGCAGCTGGTGGACAGACTGGTCTGATTGGCTCAAAAAGCATGCAGGCAAACAAATTGCCGCTCCAAAACACTATGGCAAAGATGCCAAATTCAAAACCATCGAAGCTGCACCGGGTCGCTACGTTAAAGCACGCGCTTAATTTTTAAAACTCTCATTCAAAACAAAGGAAGACATCATGGAAGACATCGTCATTGTTTCAGCAGCCCGAACAGCTGTTGGTAAGTTTGGTGGCTCATTGGCCAAAGTTTCTGCGCCAGAACTGGGCAGCATTGCCATTCGCGAAGCCATTGCAAGGGCGGGTCTTGGCATGGATCAAATCGGTGAAGTCATCATGGGCCAAGTGTTGGCAGCTGGTGCGGGTCAAAATCCTGCACGTCAGGCCATGATGAAGGCAGGCGTGGCCAAAGAAACGCCTGCGCTCACCATCAATGCTGTGTGTGGTTCAGGCTTGAAAGCCGTCATGTTGGCTGCGCAAGCTGTAGCATGGGGCGACAGCGAAATTGTGGTGGCTGGTGGTCAAGAAAACATGAGCGCGTCGCCTCACGTTTTGATGGGCTCCCGCGATGGCCAACGCATGGGCAATTGGAACATGGTCGACAGCATGATTGTGGATGGCTTGTGGGATGTCTACAACCAATACCACATGGGCATTACGGCCGAGAACGTGGCCAAGGCCCACAACATTTCACGCGACATGCAAGATGCATTGGCCTTGGGTAGCCAACAAAAAGCCAGCGCTGCCCAAGACGCTGGCAAGTTCAAGGACGAAATTGTCGATGTGCTTATTCCGCAGCGCAAAGGTGACCCATTGGTGTTCAACACCGATGAATTCATCAATAAGAAAACCAATGCAGAAGCATTGGCTGGACTGCGCCCCGCGTTTGACAAGGCTGGCTCGGTCACTGCAGGCAATGCTTCAGGCATTAACGATGGTGCGGCCGCTGTGGTGGTAATGTCCGCCAAAAAGGCTGCGGCCTTGGGCTTGAAACCATTGGCCCGCATTGCGTCATTTGGTACCAGCGGCCTAGATCCCGCCACCATGGGCATGGGCCCTGTACCAGCATCGCAAAAAGCTTTGCAGCGCGCAGGTTGGAAGGCTGCTGACGTCGATTTGTTTGAATTGAACGAAGCCTTTGCAGCGCAAGCTTGTGCGGTCAACAAAGCGCTAGACATCGATCCAGCCCGCGTCAACGTGAATGGCGGTGCCATTGCCATCGGCCATCCCATTGGCGCGTCTGGCTGCCGTATTTTGGTGACCTTGTTGCACGAAATGCAGCGCCGCGATGCCAAGAAAGGCTTGGCTGCTTTGTGCATCGGCGGTGGCATGGGCGTGTCATTGGCCCTCGAACGTTAATTTTTCAGAAACTATCAAACTCATTTTTAAGGAGACAAACCATGAGTCAAAAAGTAGCATACGTCACAGGCGGTATGGGTGGTATCGGTACCGCCATTTGCCAACGCCTTCACAAAGAAGGTTTCAAGGTCATTGCGGGTTGCGGCCCAACTCGTGACTTCACCAAGTGGCTCGATGAGCAAAAAGCGTTGGGCTACACCTTCTACGCATCGGTTGGCAATGTAGGTGATTGGAATTCAACGGTAGATGCGTTTACCAAGGCCAAGGCCGAGCACGGCACCATCGACGTGTTGGTCAACAACGCTGGCATTACCAAAGACCGCATGTTCTTGAAAATGACGCGCGAAGATTGGGATGCTGTGATTGAGACCAACCTCAATTCCATGTTCAACGTGACCAAGCAAGTGGTCGCCGACATGGTTGAAAAAGGTTGGGGCCGAATTGTCAACATCTCATCTGTGAATGGTGAGAAAGGTCAAGCGGGTCAAACCAATTATTCTGCTGCCAAAGCCGGCATGCATGGTTTTTCAATGGCCTTGGCCCAAGAGTTGGCCACCAAAGGCGTGACCGTTAACACAGTGAGCCCAGGCTACATTGGTACCGACATGGTTAAGGCCATTCGTCCTGATGTGCTGGAGAAAATTGTGGCCACAGTGCCTGTCAAGCGTTTGGGCGAGCCTTCCGAAATTGCTTCCATCATTGCTTGGTTGGCATCTGAAGAAGGTGGCTATGCCACTGGCGCAGACTTCTCCGTGAACGGTGGTTTGCACATGGGTTAATCATCTGCAAGATGATTGAACCAAAAAAAACCCGCCTTGGCGGGTTTTTTCTTGTCTGAAACATTGATTCAGAATCAATGGTTGGCGTTTTTGCCAGTGGCCACCATTTGCATGGCGGAAGCGATGAGGGAAGAAACTTCTGTCATGTTGCCAGGAACGATGAGGGTTGTTTTGGCGTCTTGTGCCACTTTGGCATAAGCCAGCACAGCTTGTTCGGCCACCTTCAATTGAACGGCTTGCTCACCACCTGGCTTTTGTATGGCGGCGGCAATTCGCTCAATGGCTTGTGCTGTGGCATCAGCCACAGCCATGATGGATGCGGCATCGCCTTCGGCTTTGTTGATGACCGCTTGCTTTTCGCCCTCAGAGCGTGCAATGAACGCTTCACGCTCACCGGTGGCAATGTTGATTTGTTCTTGGCGACGACCTTCAGAGGCTGCAATGAGCGCACGCTTTTCGCGTTCGGCCGTAATTTGAGATTGCATGGCGTGCAAAATTTCTGCAGGGGGTGTGAGATCTTTGATTTCGTAGCGAAGAACTTTGACGCCCCAGTTGAGTGCGGCTTCATCAATGGCTGCAACCACTTGTGCGTTGATGATGTCGCGCTCCTCAAATGTTTTGTCGAGCTCCAATTTGCCGATGACACTGCGCAAACTGGTTTGGGCTAACTGCGTAACGGCAATGATGTAGTTGGAGGAGCCGTAGCTGGCCAGTTTGGGATCGGTGACTTGGAAATACAAAATGCCATCGACCTGCAGTTGGGTGTTGTCGCGGGTAATACAAACTTGGCTGGGCACATCGAGAGGAATTTCTTTGAGGCTGTGCTTTTGGATGACCTTGTCGATGAACGGAACAACAAAGTTAAGCCCTGGGGTGAGACTTGCATGGTATTTGCCCAGTCGCTCGACCACCCAAGCGTTTTGTTGTGGCACAACTTTGACTGTTTTCACAATGAACAAAGTTGCAATGGCCAACAAGAGAATGGCTATTTCCATGATTTTCCTTAAGTAATCTAACGATGAATTATTTTTTTTCAAGCACCAAGGTGTTGCCTTGAATGTCTTGAATTTGATAGACGCCTGGTGCTTGCGTGTGACCTTCTGCACACACTGCAGTCCAGTTGGCCCCGCGGTGTTTAACTTGAGCGGTGCCGTTGCTTAGCCACTCATGCACTTCGACAATTTCGCCCACATCTAGGTGTTGGGCTGAAACTTGTTCGGGGTGTGACTTTAATTTTTGCATTGAATAAATGCGCCACAAAACAACGGCCAATCCACCAACAACTGCCCCAGCAATGAGTTGACTTGAAAAACTCAATTGCGCATGTGCCGCAAGTGCGCCAGCAGAAGCGCCAATGGCAAGCATGAGCAAATAGAAAGTGCCTGTGAGCAGCTCGGCGCCGACAAGTGAGCCAGCTATGAGCCACCAGATGGTTGATTCGTTCATTTTCTTAATTTACCTTTTGCATAGATCAGACCATGCCTGACTGTGCCATGTTTTGTCACGTCCTGTGAAGATTCCGCTCTTTTGAAAGGGAATGAAAGCTGTTTACTTTGAAAGTTTGCCAAAAATCGAGGTGTTGAACATGAATGCAGTTAATTTGTGGGTTGTCGATTGACAACTAAATTTTTATGGATTATCGTGGAGACCTCATTGAAAAGAAATAAGCACCCCAAAAAAGAAATTGAAAACGCCATTCAGTTTGCTGAGTCTCAAAACTGGCGAGTTCAAGTAGGCGGCTCGCACGCTTGGGGAAAAATGTATTGCCCATTCAATCAAGAAAGTTGTCGATGTGGTGAATTTTGTATCACCTCAATTTGGAGTACGCCCTCAAATCATGAAAAACATGCAAGTGCATTAAGGCGAGTTGTTGAAAAGTGTGATGTGCGTTTGTTCAATTTGAGTCAAATGATTAAAACGATCAAGAAAAATTTAAAGAGTTAAAAATGGAATACAACTTTATTTTGAAATATCAAATTGACCACGGTGCCGATGAAGGAGACCGCATTGCTGAGCAGTTGGGTGCAGGTGGGTGCGATGATGCCTTGTTGGGTCTGGGGCAGCCAGGACGCATTGCACTTAATTTTTGCCGAGAAGCCAAGTCTGCAGAAAAAGCAGTTTTGTCCGCACTGGCTGATGTTAAGGCTGCACTACCAACTGCAGTACTCATTGAAGCGGCTCCCGATTATGTGGGCTTGTCGGATGTGGCCGATTCTGTGGGTGTAAGCCGACAAAATTTGCGAAAACTCATGTTGCAACACCATGGCAGTTTTCCGCTGCCTGTCCATGAGGGCAAGGCTGTTACATGGCATTTGTCCGATATGTTGCAATGGCTTCAGCAACAAATGTCGTACAAAGTGAGCGAAAACGAACTCCAATTGGCTGAAGTCAACAAGCAAATCAACCTTGCCAAATCCTTGCCTGATCTCAATAAGGATTTACTGAAAGACATGAAACCGCTCATTTATTAATTATCATCAAGGTGTGAATCAAGCACCCCTCTCCCAAGCTAATCCATGGCGCCTGTCTGTTGCGCCCATGATGGACTGGACTGACCGCCATTGCCGGTTCTTCCATCGTCTGCTAACCCAGCACACCTTGCTTTACACCGAAATGGTCACCACAGGTGCCCTGCGGCATGGCAGCGTTGAGCGCCACCTGCGCTTTAACAATGAAGAACATCCTGTGGCGTTGCAATTGGGCGGCAGCGACGCCGCCGACTTGGCCTTTGCCGCACAGCTTGGCGAGCAGTGGGGCTACAACGAAATCAACCTGAACTGTGGCTGCCCCAGCGACCGCGTTCAGCGTGGTGCTTTTGGCGCATGCCTCATGAACGAGCCGCAATTGGTGGCAGATGGCGTCAAAGCCATGGTCGATGTTGTGTCGGTCCCAGTCACCGTAAAGCACCGAATTGGCATTGATCAAATTGAAAGTTACGACTTTGTCCGTGACTTTGTGGGCACGGTCAAAGAAGCGGGTTGCAATGTGTTCATTGTGCATGCCCGCAATGCATGGCTTCAGGGCTTATCGCCCAAAGAGAACCGCGAAATTCCGCCGTTGCGCTATGAGTTAGCGCATCAGCTTAAAAAAGACTTTCCAGAACTCACCATCGCCATCAATGGCGGCATTACGCGCAATGACCAAATTGCTGAGCACTTAAATCAAGTCGATGGGGTGATGATTGGCCGCGAGGCGTATTACAACCCTTGGCTGTTGACCACTTGGGATCAGACTTTTTTTAACGAAGCTGCTTCAAGCATCACGCGTGAAGCCGTTGAAGAGGCCATGGTAAGTTACATGGAGCGTGCATTTAAAGAAGATGGCTGTCCTTGGTACGCCATTGCGCGGCACATGTTGGGTCTCTACCATGGTCAAAGGGGTGGGCGCTTGTGGCGTCAAGTTTGGAGCAATCACAAACTTAAACCCATGCCGCCTCGCGAAGTTATGGCCACAGCACGCGAGGCACTGGCCAAAGGTGCTGAGGTGCCGGCTTAAGGGGTAGAGCTGGCGGCCATCAGCCCATTGGCAAAGTGCTCGCGCATGCGCGCTGCCGTAGCCACAGGGTCTTTTGCATTCAGCGCCGCCATGATGGCTTGATGCTCTGCCAGCGATTCCGTAATACGTCCGGTTTTAAACAAAGAGTTGTGACGGTTGAGCTTCATCACTTTGCGCAAATCTGCCACCATTTGATCGCGCCATTTGTTTTGCGACAGTTCTAGCAAGCACATGTGAAAGGCTTCGTTCACTTCAAAAAACTTGTCGTGCTTTTCTTTGCCAGGTTTGCCGGCTGCTTCCAGTTCAGCGTGCAGCACTTGAAGTTTTTTCAAATCAGCAGGGGAGGCGGTTTGGGCAACCACGGCAGCGGCGTCGCTTTCCAACAAGCTTAGCAAGTGATAAACATCACGCAGGTCTTTCTCCGAGACCTCGGTGACATAAGCACCCCGGCGCACCTTCATGGTCACCAGGCCTTCGGCTGCCAAAACCTTCAAGGCCTCCCTTAACGGGGTTCGGCTGATGCCATAGGCCTTGGCAATTTGAAGCTCGTCAATCCAGCTGCCAGGCTCAAGTTCACGGCTGAAGATACGCTGCCGTATGAGTTCGGCAACTTCTTCATACAGCGCACGGGGCGCCAGGGAGGGGAC
>JACCEB010421084.1_pt1 | contig 12633 bp, 12 predicted proteins | sample 7454761 | NCBI WGS metagenome assembly JACCEB01 (sample SAMN15323454, study PRJNA562643) | freshwater metagenome | isolation source: river surface water | place: USA:Blue River Watershed | collected 2017-08-18 | reverse complement strand
ATCCGTCATTGGAATGTTCGGCGCCCGAAACAAATCCAATTTCAAATCCATCAAACCCCAAACGCGTCATAACCGACTCCCCCTACAAACTCACCGGTCGTGCGTGGTCCACGCAAAAATCCACCACCACCCACGAAAAGCTGCGGTCTAACCCCGCGGAATGGCACGCATATCACGCCGCTCGCGACATCAGTTTTCGGGGCTATACCGACCAGTCTCAAATCCCGCGTAATCGCATCATCGCCCATCTCGCCAAGAAACGCAAGCATCGCCTTCGTATTCTCGACTTGGGGTGTGGTCGCAATAATATCGCACAGCATTACGCAGACGTGGACAAAGACCATAAGTTCACGATACAAGGATACGACCACGTCGTCGAGGAAGGAAGCACAGCTCGGGTCGGAAATATCGTCGACCTTTCCGCGCAAGAAGACGATGAAAGTGCCGATATCTGTATTTACAGTCAGTCGTTGATGGGGTCGGATTGGCGCGAGTATCTCACCGAAGGCCACCGCATTCTGCGATATAATGGCGAGTTCATCATTTCCGAACATATTAAGATGTTACACGACGTTCGTGCGGAACTTGATCATCTGGGATGTAAAATAGAAAGCGAGGTGGCGGATGACACGGGTGCGGGAGAGGCGGTGGAGGCATCGGATGCCGATGATAAGGTCGCGAAATGGTTCGTGTTGGTGGCGAGGAAGATATAGATAATGGAATATACGCGAATAAAAATACCGTTAATTTTTATTCGTATTGGGATGTTACTGTTTTTTAATCATCGCTTGCGCCCACACTTCTTCATGCGTAGGGCCACTACGATTTTGTGGCCTTACACGCGTATGTCCACTCACACCACCCTGTAACTCCCAGCCATCATTTAACAACTCATTAACGCATTCACTCAATCTAATCGTGCAATTCTCTACTATAATTCTGTATTCCGTTTTAGTTGGTATCTCCGTCGTCGTCGTTCTTTCTCTCACATCTTCCGTTTCCAACACCATCGTTTGGCTCTTGCCCTGCGATGCTCCCATTTTCGTCGTGTTCGTTTGTTGCGTCGGTTGTGGCACTCACATGTTTGTCATAACAGCATTCAATTTTATTCTCAGCCCCCGCCTCCGCATCCGCCCCCGCTCCCCACGCACACCACAACAACACCCCACTCGCCACTACGAAAACGCCCGAAAACCACCGATCGCTCGGGTAATTTCGGATAAATAAAAACAATGCCGATAAGAAAATGATCGCGAATGCCACGACAGCAATACACTTCGTCATTCTACCTTTATTCCCGAATATATACTCACGACGTATATTATATTATTTGATATGCAACTCATACCAATTATACTTATGTCCCAATTGATCCAAATAGTAAGCAGATAACCATCCAATAATAGCACCTGAAGTATCTCCTAATATATTCATAATAGAATCGGGTTTTGGTTTGCCTCCCGGCCAAAACACTAAATATTTATTTATAATATTTACACCCATTTGGGTATTTTCAACAAATTCAAAAATACTATGTAAAACGAACCAATATAAGAGAGAAATATTCCAAAAATATACGATTACACCTACAGCAAAATGAAGGTATGTATATTGGTCAAAAAATTGTGTCCCCATTGTAATATTATATTACAAAGTGAATAAAAATAGCCATAATTATACCTGGTAGTTTTGTATTTCATTACATTTCATTTCATTTCATTTCATTTCATTTCATTTCATTACATTACATTACATACGGCACTAAATATTCCTCTGTTTTTTCATAGTGCACCGTAGTTTTATTTTCCTTCGGGTTCTCAGCGACGACACAGCATCCACAATGGTCTTCATTTGCTTGGACGATTTTGCGAGCGATAATCCTTTCATCGTATTGAATCCCCCATCGTCCTAATACGGGAGCTGTGGTCTGTGCTTTGATGGAAGAACTCACACGAGCGATAAGACTGCGAAACAACGACTTCATACTTGCTGTATTGTTGAATAAGATACGATACGATAGTATCCTGCGATACATTTATACGCATTCCATAAAGGCAGTTCAATTTAATCTCTCGCCGACCGTGTCGTCGTCTTCCACCCCCGCCGTCCATACTTACAATGTTGGCGTTGAGAGAATCCGCGCGGGCGTCGGCAGTTGATACTGCGTTTGTATTTCATTGACCACCGGCGGCGTTTCGTTAGAAGCATAATTTACTACTATATTATTGTAATATAATACTAAAGCATCGGCCTCTACAACCCCCGCAGCAACCCCTCAATACTATCCAAGTCCGTCAAAAACCGCGGATAACGTGTATGAAATTCACGCATCCTGGCGAAACAATCCAGGTAGGACGCGTCCAAGAGTTCCTCGGTTACATCCGCCCATCTCTCAACAACGAGGCACGGAAACCCTGTTACGGGGTGATACAGCCGGTCAAACACCGTATGTGTCCGGATGACAATCGGAACGCATCCCAAGTAAATACATTCGTAGAATCGGTGGGTATCCACGCCACATCCCCGCGGGCAAAGCGCATACCGGCTTTCCAACGTCTTGTCATACACCAGCGCCGTGGGGACTTTTTCAAAGCAATTTGTCGGTTCTTCATCACCACTCGTAATAGACGCGGTGGTGGTGGCAACGGTGGCGGCGGCCGCGTCATTGAGGTTATATACGAACGACGCATCCGCACCCGCGAAGAGGTCGTAGCACTCCTGGCGCGACGGATGCGTCCATAAACTGAAACACAGCAAACATTTAATCGGGCGCACATTTGCTCCCAACATCGTGCGCAGTGACGCGCCTTTTTCAAGCAAATACTTTTGGTCATACCTACGATGCATCGCGACGATCGTCCCGCAGTCGCGTATCCCAATCGGCATAATGTGGACGTTGGGGTGATCATATTCATTGTTTTGGACGAATATCCGAATACTTACCGGGAGTAATCTCTCAACAACCTCCCACGCCACCAGCGGTTCCTCCATAATATAAAAGACGACACGGACATTCCGCGCCCGTAGAATCGCTGCGAGGGTATGAATCGGGACTGCGGATTCTCTCGTAGATATAAAAACCGAATCTCCATCACGCAACTGTGCTGCATATTCCACGTAATCGTGAATCCCTACATTAATCCGGTTGGTATAACACAGCGTGCTATGAAGTGCGAACCCGATTTGCGACAATTTGAAGATGAGTCCACCCGACAAGGTGTGTTTTGCTTGCTGAATTGCGTTCATTGCGCGAGTCTTTGATATTTAGGAGCGTTTCATTTTTATATGTTTTATGCGGTGGATATACAAATGACTGAATCTATCTCCCCCGACTCCGGCGTCGTCCCGTCTCTCGCGCTATTCTCCGGTAGAAACGACAAGCGCGAGAGAAAGCAGACCGCGCAATCCTTGCCTCCGGGTATAACCCATAATATGATGAAGAAATTTGTCGTATATTATCGCGAAATAATGTATCTCAAAAATGGCAAACAGCAAATACGCGAATATTTCAAGGTTGAATCGCACCCTCGTTTAAATAAACCGTGGGTTAGTTCTAAATCTATGAAAATCCCGCTACTTGAAAAATTAAATGACGCGAACCAGTATGTCGCGATGTTGGATACGATTGCGGAGGTGCCTGCGCCCGAATATGAAGGAGACGGCGCGGATGGCGGCGGGTCGTCGGTCGCCGAGAGATGGTCCAAGAACCTGCCAAAATATACAATGTTACGTATGAATCGGTCGTGTTCCCCTTCAGCCACCACCTATACATTTATATACGACCGCAAGGACAATGTAAACGGATTTAGGTGGACGTGTAGTCATACATTTTTGTGTCCGACAAACTCCGCAGCCGACGCCGACGCCGATGCCGACGCGTGTATTTCTCTCGGATTACAATGTTTGAGAGATAAACTCCGTGCGAAATATGGCGCCGACTTATTACTGATGACCGCCACCGCACCACAACCCTGAAAAAGATAATAGATAAATATAATTTACATTATATATACAAACGTAAATGCTACGACCGTCGTCGTCGTCTATTTATACCGTGTATATAGAGGACGAATATCTAACGACCCCTATGGCGCCTCGTGGGAAACGTAGCGATGTAACCGAAAAGGACTTGGAAGAATTTACATTGTCATTTTCTCATCTATTAGGTCATTTAGAAAAAAATGAGTGATCCGACGTTTTCCAAGCATTTGAAAAAAAATTGAAATGTTTTTCTTCAAACAAGACATACAACAGTTTCCCGAACAGAGATACAACAACTACAACGACCGACTTCAAAATGTCTTCCAGAAATACTACTACCTCCGACAACAATACTGCCCCTCGTCGCTTTCCCGATGGCGTGACGAGGCCTGCCGACAGCAAGTTCTGCAAGGTCTGCTTTGATGCGGGCCTTCCAGTTGCCGACTACACGGACCACTTTGTCAAAGACCAGCCCGGACCCAATGGAAAAGTCATCTGCCGAACGCTCCTGAACCAAGCCTGCCGAATCTGCCAGAAGACTGGACACACGTCATCCTACTGCCCTCAATACCGTCGCCGTGAAGAACCCCGCCGTGAAGAACCCCGCCGTGAAGACCGCTACCGTGAAGAATCCCGCCGTGAAGACCGCTACCGTGAAGAGCGCTACATTGAGCGTGAGCCCCGCCGTGAAGACCGCTACCGTGAAGAGCGCTACATTGAACGCGAGCCTCGTCGTGAAGAGCGCTACCGTGAAGACCGCTACATTGAACGCGAGCCCCGCCGTGAAGACCGCTACATTGCGCGTGAGGAGCCCCGCCGTGAAGAACCCCGCCGTGGGTCATTCAATCAACTTCGCGATGACACCGAGCGTCACGAACGTGAAATCCGCGAACGCGATGATGCCTACTACCGCGAGCAAGAAGACGCGCGTCGCCGTGTTTCAACACCCTGGCTTGAGGTGGCGAAGCAAGCGCCCCGCCAGCATCGCGCCCCATACGCCCATCCTCACGGCCCTCGTGTTCGCTTGAACCTTGAAGCGCCCGCACTTTCGGCGGCCAAGCACGGATCCGCCAATACCGACAACAAGAAGGAGGAGGAGTTCATCGTCATCCGCGGTCATCAGCACCCCGTCGTCATCCCTGGAGCAATTGACGTTCTTGCCGTCAATCTCTCCCACAGTGAAAATTGGGGCGATGAAGAGGCCGAAACCCTCTTCAATCCAGATGAAATGTGTGAGGAATTCCTGCGCAATATGTAAGGTAAGTATCAATGTTTAAATGTATAAGATGATAATGAAATCAAAAAAAAAAAAAAAAATACGTGAGTGTGTGTGTGTGTGTGTGTGTGTTTTTATTCTAATACTTTTTATTTCTCTTGGTATATCAAAGAATAAATTGAATTGTTTTTTCATATTTATTATAGATACGATAGATACCGTGAAGTATAAGATAGATAATAATAATGGAAAACCGAAACGAGAGGATAACGAAAGAAGACGAACAACTGTCGGACGAATGGTTGCTGGCATTTTTTGAAGAGGAGAGTGAAAAGGGTCGCAATGAACCAGAGCCAGAAATTACAACTCAAGAACGCATCTATAGTTATCCCGACGGAACTGTCTATATGGGGCATATGAGAATATGCCACCAGAAAGACGACGTGAGTTATAAACGTCACGGATCTGGAACTCTCCGCACCCCGGCATTTGTTTACGGCACATATCTGAATCGCGACGAGGCGGAAGAAAACGCACATTTGGCGAAATGGCACGAATACATTGGAAATTGGAAAAACGACAAGCTTCACGGCTACGGGGTTCACCTTCAAAAATCCGGAGACGGTTCTGAAATCGTCATATTTGAAGGTATATGGGAAAACGGAAAACCGACAAAGTCGGTTCATTCCAAGGACGCTGATGGAGATTACGATTTTGACGAAACTGTGTTTGGATGGTAAGTATAGTATGGAAGAATAACGAGGCGGAACGGGAAAAATTGGCGGTCCCCCGTCATTTTTTCTGTTCCACCAGAAAAAATTGATGTTTTTTTTCATTCTAATGGATATTACAGCCAACCGCCCCCGCAACAATGACAACGAGAATCCCGCCCCCGAAATATACCCGACTGGATATGGCAAAACTACCGCCGTTTCGTGTGGAAAGAATACCCTCTGCGGATTTGAAGACAATTGTTCCTGATTGGGATCATTCATCTATGATAAGATACAAGAACATATGGGACGACGAAGCAGAAGCAAAACGTGCTCAAGACGAAGAAAAAGCATACCTTGCGCGAACCTTCAGCGTGCCTACCCAGACCAAATCTACGAAGATGCGACGTCCCTTCTGTAAATTTTGTAAGCAGCGCAAACTCCCACTCGCAGTTTGCAAGACACATTACACAAAAAGCGGTCCTGAATTTGGTGCGAAGATTACGTGCCCGCTCCTGCTCCAGCAACAGTGTGCGCGATGTGGTGAAATCGGGCATACGCCGAAATACTGCAAAAGCGAACACTGGTTGAAAACCGACCCGCGTCAAATCACGGCCTATCGCAATTGTTACAGTATTGACTGGTTTGAGTTGGGAATGATTGAAGGTGATGAACGCATCCATTTCTGGCAGAAACCGATCCCACCCGCGCTCCAGAAGCGACACGACGAATACGAGGAGATGTTTGTGAAACCTTCGCGAATCTGGATTGAAATGACAGGCGACCACAAACATTACACCAATGATTTCAGGCTCGTGATGATGGTTCGCACCAAAGACGACTGGTTTGATGTGCGTCCCAGAACAGAATACGAAAACATCGTTCAAGAACATTACAATTGGATGCGGACGGTTATGTGGGACGAAACACGTCAAACCCATCGCGACAAGTTCTATATTGTGAATTTGCCACCGCCGTCGTATGAGGAGGCTTGTGCGGCTGACGCGGCTGAATGTGCCACCGAAAAAAATGACGAAGAAACTGGATGGATCAACAGCAATTTTAATGATGAGGGCCGCAGGAATATGCGCGATATTATTGTCAGGTATATAAAGCATCAAGGTATGTAAGCGAAGCGAGCGAGAGGTAAGCGAGCGAGCGAGCGAGCGAGCGAGCGTGTGTTGTGTTACTAACACTTTTTTATCGTAAAATAACAATAAAAAAGTGTTAGTAAACACACACACAAATCCGCGCGCGCGCACCACTTACCTGATACATACTTACTCTTCATTCCACCAACCACCACACGTCATTTACCATTCGCGATGCATCGCCCAGTGTTGTTTGACATAGACATCCCATGTGCCGTCGTCGCGGGCCTTGCGAACTTCTTCCGGAAACATTTCAGGAGACGTCCATTCATTCTCGTCCTGATGAGCGAGATAGCATCTCACACCGCTGCGGTTCGCGCAGGTAGGGTGGAGCCGAACCAAATGTCCGACGCGGTCTTCTTGAATCCTCGCCTTCATTTTTTCAATGGTCCTGCGAGGGACGGTGCGATGAGCCGCCCATTCTCGGTGACGTTCGCTTTCTTCGTGTTTCTTCCAGTGTTTGCTTTTTCCGCTGTATCCGCAAACACACGTCCAGCACGCATCATCCGTTCCAAAACTCCATGAACCAACCGAGTGTCTTGCGATGAAGGGGCAAACGGTCGCGTCCGGATTCCGGTACTGTCTTTCAAAGGCAGCCGCAATCTTCTCGGTCGCTTCTTGCAACAACCGGGTTCGGTCTTGTTCTTGAATCGTCATCCAGTGTTCCAGCGTGACCCCCGAATATTCGGGAAGTTCCAATGTAACACGACGCCACGCTTGGTAATCAACTTCGCCGACGCTTCGTTGTAGTTGCTCTGCGAAAAGATGGACCGACTCGCGGTAAGACGGGGGAGGAGGAGGTCTCGCAACGGCGGCAACGGCGGCGGCGGCGGCGGCGGCGCGTATTTTGTTTTCTTCTTCAACTCGGTGGAGCGCACAGAGCGCATTCATTGCCACGAGATACTCACCTTCGGGCATTTTGGATTGATTGTCCTCGATAACGCGCATAAGCGCCGCCAAATTGGGGTTCACTGTTCCGTGTTGTTGTTCTTCTGATCCTGACATTGTTCGTTCGTATTCGCTTGTTGACTCAACTGTATTCCAACGATTGTAAAAAAAGCATTTCAATTTTTTTACAATCTAACACGATGATGCGCCTTCATCATATTTTCTATAACTACAAAAATTTACCTCAATACCCCACATTCAATGAAGAAATTGAATCCCACGGCGGGATTTATTTGAACCAGTATTCGGTCTAAAACTGTATAATGTCGGCGGTGATACCGACGCGGACACCCCCCTATAACCGTCGCCACTCGCGAAACCGACGGAAGAACCAGAACTAATTTCTAATGTGCTACGTCTCCCCGCCGCCAATCCCGGGAAAACTGCCTGCGCCGGAGTAATTAATTGTCCGGTCATAACCTGCGGAATCTGGGTGTATCGGTTGACGCGCATAAAATGTCGGACATCGCGGAGGAGGGAACTCCACGAATACGCGCTGATGTTTGCCTGGTTGGCGCGAAGAATGGCGAATACGGCGTAAGTGAGCGCGCCGGCGAATGCATTATTGATATACGCGTCGGCGGCGGTTTGTTCGTCGCGTGACCCGCTAATCATATAGACCTCACCCGCAGTGATTGCGTATTTGTTATTGGCGAATGCTTTCTGTTGGGTGCGCCATACTGGCACGGGGGTCGGGCGAAGAAGCACACTGAAGTCCTCGTATTTATACCGGACATCGCATCCGGTGCCGTTATGACAGCAGTCCAGGATGATATAGAGGCGCGCACCGCGGGGGACTTTATTCACGAGAAGTGTGCGGAGTTCGTCGTCGGTGACCACGCCGCCGCCTGCCGATGCTGGCGCATTGTAATCTAGGGGGCAAAGACACGAATCAAGTCCGGTAACTTCATCGCCGTTGGTATCACGCACGAGCGACCCGTGGCCGGAGAAATGGAATACGGCTTCATCACCGGCGACCATCCCTGCGACGAGGGCGGCCATTCCCGCGAGGATGTTTTGGCGGGTGGGGGCGACGGATGCGGGGAACGTGGAGCCACGATTGCCGTCGGTGAGAACGCGAATGGCGCTCGGGGCATATCCTAAAATGGTGCGTAAATAATGGGCGACATTGACAACGTCGTTATAGCATCCATTGAGTTCATTTTCGGTGCCACGGTAGTTGATCCCAACAAGGAGGGCGGTGCGCCTAGAAGTGGACATGTTTATTATATACACATATATTAAATATAAATGGCGTCTGAAATAGAATTGTATTTGGTTCGACACGCAGAAAGTTGCTCCAATTTATTAGATGGTAAAATCACGGATAATCCGGGTTCTCAAGACGAACAATATAGTAAAAAATGGAATAATTATCACGAAATAATTAAAAAAACAGAAATTAGCAATTATCACGACAAAAGCATAACATCACTTCAAGAAAAGATAAAACAACAAGATGACAAACTAGACGCAATTATGTCCGCGGAAGGCGCCTTTATTCCACCAGAACTTGATATTAAATTACTGGAACAAAAAATTGAAAAGACAAACAACGGAAAACTAAAGGCATATTATGTTAAAAATTTAATGCCAAAATATACTTGGTTATTTGAACCACCATTATCCATATTTGGTATGCTTCAATCATTCCAATTAAGAGAAGCACCGCAGAAAGAGAGTATTCAACCTACATTTATTTACGCGTCGTCTGTTATGCGCACCATAATGACGGCAATGTTCGCATTGTCTACAGTTAACACTGAAAATAGAACTACATTATTTATTTGTCCGTATATAAACGAATTACAAAATTGGGCCGGAGAAATCATAGATAGTGATAATCAAAATAGAGGGAATAGCTCACAAGAAATACAATTTAAATTAAGAAAATTCATTGAATGGTTTCATTTGTATGGTGTTGATGTTTATAAATTATTTTTACAAATTAAAGGAACCACCCCCATTCCAGAAAACATAATTGTAAATTTTCCAAGATTAGATTTTAGTCTTTTAGAAGGATCGGAACAAAGTGACCCCGCCGATTTTAGAACTTCAAATACATCAAAGTTCAAGGACATTGTAATTAGCCAAATATCTCAATCTCCATCTCAATCTAATCCCCACAAAATATTAGTTTTTACTCACGGAAAATTTATTAAAGAAATGACTTTGATTAAAGGAATACCTAAAAATACATCAATTACAAAATGTAGTTTAACTATTAGCAACAACTCCATTTCAGATTCTACTAATTGGTATAACCCAGAATCAATACGTTCTAGTTTTTCACAATTATTACCAAAATCCTTATTTAGATTAAATACGTGTAGTAGTTATCCGGATAAATTAATGGGAATGATAAACGGTATCGACAAGACAAGTTCTGCCGGTGGTAAATCAAAATATACACGAAAAGCTATTAGAAAATCTAAAAAAAATAGAAAATCTAAAAAAAGTAGAAAATCCAACTCCAGACATCGCAAATGAGCCGATTATGATATACGCCTATTATACTATACAACTCTCAAGCATCCGCCGCCACTGATCACGCATCCGTCACGAACAACCGGTTCATCGCGCAGACTTCCGGTTTCTCTGAACTTCGCACCGCTGTGAAGATATGGCGCAGGATTGCGTCGTGACGAACGCGAATGGTATAATCCTGCTGAATTGCTCCGCGCCCGATACGCCCCATAGACTGAATCGCCTTCTCCTGCGACATCCCCTCCAAGTCCTTGCCGATATAACCGTGACAGAATTGATAATTGGTGCCATAGATATAGTCGGTTGCTGTGATAATAAGATACAATTTCTGGTGCTTCGCGAGCGTCTTCATAATATCCGTATACTTCTGGTCGGTTGTGTTGGTAATGGCGCCGATACCCATCAGGAGCAGGAGCTTCCAGTGCGTTTCTACACCGAGAAGCATAATCTGCTCTACGATGTCGTCTTCTACAAACGAAGTGAATTCATTGGAAATGGCGGTGCGGGAGGTCCATCGCTTCAAATGCTCCAATCGGTTGGGGACGAAGAGTTCGTGGAGTGCGGTATATTTCACGGATTTCTTCAATTCTTCCACCTTGGTGTGAAGTCGGGCAGTTTCTGGATTCACGCGTGTATCCGATGTGAATTTGCGGGTTTTCTTTTCGTCGCTTGCGCCGCCGCCACCCCCCGACGATGTAGCCGGCGCCGATTCGCCCTCCAGGTCCTTAATCAACTTCTCCGTTTTCTGAATATCTTCCAGAATACGCGTATTGAAATCAATCGTTGCCATAATATCATCCATAACGACGGTCGGTATTTTCGCGATTTGGAGCATAAATGCCGCCACTTTATCTACGTGTTCGGTCAAATAGATTGTGGGGCCATCCGTCAAGGTGTGGGCATCACTGGTGGATAAAGTAACGACGGATGTGAATTTGGGTTTACGAAAATCTCGGAGTGCTTCATAGACCTTGGTCCAATATTTGGGCCGGATATTTTCAAGAAGAAGCAGGTAGTATTCCTTAATGCTTGTCATTGTTATTTCGCCGATATCACCGAACATATTCTCAGGGAGATAACGGCGGGATGTGATGATTAAACCAGTGTTATCTTCAGTGTCTGGGTCGGTGTCTTCGGGCTTTTTGGTTTTTTCCGCGCCGTCGTCGCCGTCGTCGCCGTCGTCGCTGTCGCTGTCGCTGTCGTCGCTGTCGCTGTCGCTGTCGCTGTCGCTGTCGTCGCGCCGAATCGGCTTCGTGACCAGTCCAATAAACCGCAAAATCTCGCGCAAATCAAAATACCGCATCAACGTCTTATATGTTTTACAATGTTCTACACATTCCAATACGCTGTCATAATCTTCCCCAAACATATAATGCGGAAGCTCAATAAATCCACCCTGGTTCACAATCGGAATTGATTTTTTGAAATCGTGGCTAACCACACTATAGATTTCCGCGCCTTTTTCGTGGAATTTTACCTTGAAATCCTGAATAACATCCACGATTTCATCCTCGCGCGGTAATGTCGCCGACGATAAGACGACATTTGGAATCAGGTTTCCACTCCAATTTCGGTGAATAATCGGGTGAAGTGCGTGGTCGGGGTAGTCCAGTGAGATCGTCGGTTCATCCCAATACATCAATAGATGATCAAGAGGATGAAACGCCATCATATACCGCATCGCGAGTAAATAGGACCGGATATCGCAAATCATAATCTCTACATTGTCACCGATGCTGTTGTCCACTTTACGAATACGTCCACTGCGTTTGTCGCGAATCGCCTCCTTGGCAGCATAATAATGAAGACGTATATCGTCTATATTGCTACACCCGAACGCGAATGCGATGCGTTTCTTCATAGAAATCGCTGCCTTCGCCAATGCCAACCCAACGTGTCGCGCCGCACACACGAATATAATCTTGTATTTCTCCGACAACCCAAGTGGTGAAAGTGTCTTTCCCGTTCCCGTAGGCGCGATATATAGCACCAATTTCGCCCCGGGTCGTTTCGCAATTGTAAATAACTGTTTCTGATGCTCGTATAATTGAAAATCCGCATATTTAAAGACGCACTCGTTTTGCTCAATGAATCGGTACGCATTACGAAGAAACCCGACGATTTGAATGTCGGCACT
>JACCEB010579577.1_pt1 | contig 12636 bp, 13 predicted proteins | sample 7454761 | NCBI WGS metagenome assembly JACCEB01 (sample SAMN15323454, study PRJNA562643) | freshwater metagenome | isolation source: river surface water | place: USA:Blue River Watershed | collected 2017-08-18 | reverse complement strand
CGGAGAAGCGTTCAACATGCTGATCAACGTGTGATGCGTTCTTGAGCACCAAATACTCGCGCACGTCTCTCGGCCCGCCCATCATTGGGCCAGCGGTTGGAAGGTCAGCCTGCACCCGGCCAAGGGCGTAGGAGACTACCCAAGCGGTAGGCATGCCATCCAGTGCCCGCAGTGCATCATAGTGGATGGGCAGGGCCGCATGGGCTGGGGTGGAGATGTAGGCTGGGCTGTCTTCGGATTTGGCTTTGGCGGGTGATTTGCGCATGATGTGATCCTGTTTGGTTGCCGTGTGCCGCACGGTCGTGGCTAACGCCACTCCGAGGTCCACGCTTGCGGCATGGGCTACGGGGTGAAGTCAGTCGCGCCAGTCACCAATCACGATTTCATCCTCAGAGCAGCCATCTTCTCCGATGGCTTCTGCGCTGCTGTTGTATTCGGCCAAAGCTGGCAATGCAGCGGCAATCAGGTCTGCATCACTCAGGTGGGATTGCTCTGGTGTCGTCAGTGCGAATCCTCCGCTGGTGCTGCTTTGTGGTGCTGCGAGGTAGGCTGCGCGGTATGTGGTGCTCATGATGAATTCCTTTCAGATGCCGGAGCCGCCGGTTCGGTGTGGCTGGTTGCTTGCCATGACTGATAATGTACCACCAAATCACAAAAGTGGAACAGATTTTTTTGAGGAATCAAAATTTATTTGATGCCTCTTTATCAGTCATATAATAGAGCCATGAAAAAATCAGACACACCAACCAAAATACCCCGCCCGCCAAATGCCCGTGGTCAGGGGCGCAAGAGTATGTCAGGGGCCGGGAAAAGCCCATCCGTCAAAGTGTGCCTGCCGCCAGAATTGGCCGACAAGGTGCGCGACAGGGGAGGTTCAGCATGGGTTCGCGGGCTGATTGAGGCTGCGTAAATTATTTTTTGCGGAGTGCATTCACAGTGTTGATTCTGGTACATAATAACACCAACGCAGCAAACAGGCTGTACCAACAGGAGAATCAAGATGACACTCGCACAAGCCATGAAACTCGGACAAGCCGCCAAAGCTATCGGCTCCGCAATAGAGGTGAGCAAGGGTATGTTCCGCATGACGAATGTTGCCTACAACGCCAAAGGCAAGGCCACTGTCACACCACAAACTCCGTGGATGACGGCTGTGCAAATGGCAGCAGTGCTGCACGTTGAGCTGTGAAAGTCCTCATAGCGTGCGAAAGCAGTGGCACGGTGCGCGATGCGTTCATCCGTGCTGGGCACGATGCCATGTCATGTGACATGCTGCCCACTGAGCAACCCGGCCCGCACTATCATGGCGATGTTCGTGACGTGCTGTACGAGCATTGGGACATGCTCATCGGGCACCCACCATGCACCTACCTGTCTGTCAGTGGCATGCACTGGACGACTCGCGGACTGCGTGACCCGCAGTTGACTGAGGATGCACTGGCCTTTGCCCGGTTGCTGATGGATGCGCCAATCGCCCGGATCGCCATCGAGAACCCGGTTTCGATCATTTCCAGCCGCATACGCAAGCCAGATCAAATTATTCAGCCGTACCAGTTCGGCCATGATGCATCAAAGAAGACCTGCCTGTGGCTGAAAGGATTGCCACCGCTAAGGCCCACTGCGTTTGTGGAGCCGCGCATTGTTGACGGTAAGCCAAGGTGGGAAAACCAAACCGACAGCAGGCAGAACAAGCTGCCACCATCCAAAGACAGATGGAGGATGCGCAGCAAGACATACCAAGGCATTGCTGACGCGATGGCCGCTCAATGGGGATAGACCAACACCACACCCGCCACTGAGCGGGTTTTTTCATTCCCCTGTGGGCTTTGACCCACTCTGACAGCGCGGGCACAGTGACGGCATGAATCAATCTGCCACAACACCGCCCGAAAATCGCCCAATCGACTGGGAGGCGGTTGAAATCGCGTATTGCGCAGGCGTGCTGACGTTGCGCCAGATAGCCGAAGAACATGGCCCGTCACCCGCTGGGATCATGAAGCGTGCAAAGAAGCACGGATGGACGCGCGACCTGAATGCGAAGATTCAAGCCAAAGCAGATGAACTGGTAAACAAGGCGCTGGTAAACAAATCAGTGAACACGGTAAACAGTGTTTCCGAAAAGCTGGTTGTTGAGACTACGGCGCAGGTGATGGCAGACACGATCCTGAACCAGCGTTCAGATGTTCAGGCCGGAATGCGTATCGTCGCCAGCCTCATGTCAGAGCTGACTGCAATCTGTGGGCCGGAGAAATCGCAGGAGTTGGAGAAGCTGGGCGAACTGATGCGCAGCGAGAACGACAACGGTGTGGACAAACTCAACGATCTTTACCGCCTGGTTATCAGCTTGCCCGAGCGCAGCAAGACCGCCAAGACGCTCACCGAGGCACTGCGCAACCTGATCGAGTTGCAGCGCAAGATTCTCAAATTGGATGAAGACCCGGCAAAGATGGCCGCTCAAGCCCGCGCAAACAGCACTTCAGGCATGACTGATGCAGAGCGTGCCGTGCGCCTGGTTGCAATGCTGAAACAGGCCACCACATGACCAAGATCAACATGGACATGACGACAGCCGAGGCAATGGCGCTGATAGAGCGCATGACCCCGGAGCAGAAGGCAGAGCTGGATGCCATGTTGACAGCTGATGCCCCGCTGTGGGTGCCGCAGCCAGGCCCGCAGACTATGGCCTACTACTCGCAAGCTGACATCATTTTTTACGGTGGTGCTGCTGGTGGCGGGAAAACGGCGCTGCTGATGGGTTTGTCGCTGACAGCGCAGCGGCGCAGCATCATTTTCCGGCGCGAGGCTGTGCAGTTAGTCGGCATCGTGGAAGAAATGGCCAGGATCATCAAGAGCCGCGATGGCTACAACAGCCAGACCGGCGTGTGGCGCTTACCTGATGAGCGTGTACTGGAGCTGGGCAGTGTGAAAGACCCGCTCGACTGGATGAAGTACCAAGGGCGAGCACATGATGCCAAGCTGTTCGATGAGATCACCCACTTTCTTGAAAGCCAGTTTCGTGCGCTGATTGGCTGGCTCCGCTCCGATGACCCAGGCATTCGTCAGCGCGTAGTGTGCGCTGGAAACCCGCCGACGAGCGCAGAAGGCGAATGGGTAAAACGGTTCTGGGCACCCTGGTTAGACCCGAATCACCCCCGGCCAGCCAAAGACGGCGAGTTGCGGTGGTTCGTCACCGACGAGAAGGGCGAAGACAAAGAGGTGCCCGGCCCCGAGCCGGTGATGGTTGGGCAGGATGTTGTCAGGCCAAAGAGCCGCACGTTTATCCGCTCATCCGTGGACGACAACCTATTTCTGAGCACGACAGGCTACAAGGCCACACTGCAAGCCCTGCCCGAGCCACTGCGCAGCCAGATGCTCAAGGGCGACTTCATGGCCGGTGCTGCCGATCCAGCGTGGCAAGTCATCCCTACAGAGTGGGTCAAGGCAGCGCAGGCCCGATGGAAGCCACGAGCAGCCAAGGGTTTTATGACCGCACTGGGTTTTGACCCGGCCCGAGGTGGCATCGACAAATCAAGCGCAGCCAGGAGGCACGGCCAGTGGTTCGATGAGCTTGTTCAGGCTCCCGGTGTGCTGACAAAAGACGGCCCAACCGCAGCAGCATTCATTGCCCCGCTGGTGCGCAATGGCGTTTGCGTGTGCGTGGACAGCATCGGCATCGGATCAAGCGCCCTTGATTTTCTGGTGGCCATGAATCTCAACGTCCTGCCAGTCGTCGGCAGTGCATCGTCCGGTTTGCAGACAAAGAAGGGCAATCTGCGCTTTCGCAACAAACGGGCCGAGATGTATTGGCGGCTGCGCGAAGCACTTGACCCAGCAAACCCTGACCCAATTGAGCTACCGCCAGACCAGGAGCTGCTGACAGACCTGTGCGCGGTTCGGTACAAGGTCACATCGCTGGGGCAGACAGCCGCAATCCAGATGCGCGACAAGGACGAAATCAGGCAGATGCTGGGAAGATCACCCGACAAGGGCGACTCGGTTGCCATGACGTTCGTTGCCGGAATACCGGACGCTGGAGCGGCCCACTCCGACTACGAAACCCCACCGCCCCCAGACTGGCGCATGTAAAAAGAGAGCACACAATGAATACAGACAAGCGCAATCAAGGCGAACCCATCACGCTCCAGGAGTTCACCGACTGGCTGCAAGAGATGCAGAACCAGCCGCCATTCAGAGCGCGGATGGACAAGGAGATGGACTACTACGACGGCAACCAGTTGGACAGCGAACTGCTGCGCAGGTTGGCCGAAGTCGGCATCCCGCCTGCCGTGGACAACATCATCCAGTCAGCCATCAATTCGCTGTGCGGGTTGGAGGTGAAGACGCGAAAAGACTGGCGCGTCACGCCCGATGGCGATCCGAGCGGGCAGGATGTTGCAGACGCGATCAACTACCGGCTCAATCAGGCCGAGCGGCACAGCAAAGCCGATGCAGCGTGCAGCAACGCATTCCTGACGCAAGCGGGCGTGGGCCTGGGATGGGTTGAGGTCAGCCGGGTGTCTGACCCATTCCGCTACCCGTACCGTGCAACGTGTGTCCATCGCAACGAAATTCGCTGGGACATGCTCGGGAAAGAATTGGACACGACAGACTGGCGATACCTTGACCGCAGCCGATGGCTCGATATTGATGTGGCTGCGAAGATGTGGCCCAAGCACAAGCAGTTGATCGAGCGCATTCGCGGCGGCTGGGGTGACTTCTACGCCGATTACAACCTAGACGGCGGCACGATGACCGGCCTCATGGATTCATGGGAAACGCAGCGCAGTTGGTCAGTTGAAGAGCAGCAGTGGCACGACAGCGACCGCAAGCGCGTCATGGTGCATGAACTCTGGTACCGCAGGTGGGTCAACGTCAAGGTGCTGCGGATTCTGAAGTCGGGCCGGTTCGTGGAGTTCGATCCTGCCAATCAGGCGCACACGCTGGCTATTGCTCAGGGCATGGCCGATGTGATCACGGCAACGGTGTCTCGGGTGCGCAGGGCGTATTTCCTCGGGCCGCACATCCTGGAGGATGGCCCCAGCCCGTACACCCACAACTATTTCGGGTACGCCCCGTTTTTCAACGCCATTGACGACAGGACAGGCGTTCCATACGGCGCTATCAAGGCTATGGTGTACCCGCAAGACAGCCTCAACAGCGCAACCGCGAAGCTGCGCTGGGGCATGAGTGCGATGCGAACAGAGCGCACCAAAGGCGCTGTGGCTATGCCGGATGCCGCATTCCGCACGATGATTGCCCGCCCGGATGCTGACATCATTCTGGACGCAAATCACATGAGCCAGCCCGGTGCGCGGTTCGATGTGAAGCGCGACTACCAGTTGACAGACCAGCACTATCAAATGATGCAGGACGCACGGGCCAGCATTGAGCGCATTTCGGCTAGCAGCGCAGGGTTCATGGGAAGGCAAGGCAGCGCCACCAGCGGCCTGCAAGAACAAACCCAGGTAGAGCAGAGCACGCAGGCACTGGCTGGGCTGATGGACAAGTTCGGGCGTGGCAGGTCGATGGTTGGCGAGATGATGATGCACCTCATCATTCAGGATATGGGCAAAGAGCCTCAGACTGTGGTCATTGAGGGTGACGCATTGAGGCCAGAGAAGGTCGTGCAACTGAACCTGCCCGAGGTTGACCCAGCCACCGGCATCGAGTACCTGAGCAACGATGTTCAGCGCATCAAGCTCAAGGTGGCATTGGAGGATGTGCCCACATCGTCGTCGTTCCGCAGCCAGCAGCTCAACGTCCTTGGCGAGGCTGTGAAGTCGATGCCAGCGAACATGCAGGCCGCTGTGATGCCGTTCGTGGTTGGTTTGATGGATTTGCCTTACCGCCGCCAGGTAATTGAGGCCATCAAGGCAGCAGCGCAGCAGGAAAGCCCCGACGCCATCGAGCAGCGCATCAAGCAGGCCGTGGACGATGCGCTTGCGAAGTCCGGCAACGAGATCAAAGCCCGCGAGGTGCAGATCAAGGAGCGCAAGGCTGATGCCGAGATTGCAAAGCTGGTGGCTGAGTCGGTTGAGTCAGGACTTCGGGCCGCTTTTGCCGCAATGCAAGGTGCCCAGGTGGTCACACAAATGCCTCAGACTGCCCCGGTGGCCGATGTGCTCATGCAAAACGCTGGATGGAGGCCGCCAACGCCAGCCGGTGTAGACCCAAACATCCCAGCTCCGCAGCAGGCTATGGCGCAGCAAGGTGTTCAGGCGGTTGACGCTATGGGCATGGCTACTGGTGACACAAGCCCATTGACACCAGCAAACCCAGCCGAGCCAGCCAGCCCGATGACAGGGCAGAATGGCGGCATCGAAACCATGAGCACCAGCGACAACATGGCCTAGAATTAGCGAAGACCGCAAGCAGTGAGATGCAAGCGGCCTTCTTCCCATAACCGCCATGAAGGGGCGAAAATGAGCGACAAAAGTCTAACACTGGATGATGAAGCATGAAATCCTGGCTCATTCTCGTAAGTCACCGTGGCCGTGAGCCAATCTGGTACGGCAACATCGATGGCAAGACACGCGACGATGCAAAGCGCAATGCATGCCTGTTCGTGTCATCCAGGCTGACTGATGACGCTAGGATTGTCCGTATCGCTGAAGGCAAGATGACGATCACATTCACCGGGCCCGATACCGCTTTTGATGATTGAAGCCATGAAAAACTGCCTATATAATAGGCACACACCACACCAAACCATGTTGGGTTTTGTGATCAGGGCAGTCGGTGGTACAATGACAACTGTTGTTTCATCCGCAATGAATTGAAGCCAGTTACTCATGCGCTTGGCCTCCGGCAAAACCGGGGGGGATGACCAAGTGCAGCAGTAACTGGCTTTTTTGTTTTGCGGATGATGCGACCGTTTGACTCACGTTACGCAACCGGGCCTGCATGGGCTGACAAGTCAGGAAACACCAGAGCAGCGATGGTTGAAGCAAGCTGCGCTCCACTGTAAGACCAAGCCCGTGTGACCCGCACGCCCCGTAACAGGGGATATAGACAGCCCCGTAAAAAGGGATACATACCTACCCACCCTCAAAAGTGGGCCTGCTGAAATTCACGCAGCAATGCGCAGATGCTCGGTGTGATGGCTACCAACCTGTCACGCCGCTAAGTTCAGAGGCAGGGGTGAGCGCCACCCAAGGCTAACAAGCCAGCGACTGTCGTAAAGGTTCCTTGATTCAGCATGCACAGACCAGCCAACAGGGGCCGGGTTCATGGGCAGGCAGGTATCAAGGGTAAGAATAGCCACGCCCATAGGAAAAGTGATGCGAATAAACCTGAAGTGCGGGTTCTCACAGAAGGACGAGGCAAAGGCACTTGGGGCGCGATGGGACGCTGGGCGCAAGACCTGGTACATCAAGGACGTTGAAGACCTCACGCCATTCATGCAGTGGATACCGTCTGACTTCTTCCACCTGGAAGCAGAGCGCAAAAGCGCCAAAGCAGAAGCAAAGCGCGTGCGGCATCCAAATCAGTCAAAGGGCCGACACGCACCACGTATCACTGGCAAGTACATGCCACTGTGCGACTGTGCTGCCCTTCCTTGGGACGACTGCGAGCACACCGAAGAACTAGCCGCGCGAGCAATGCGCGGCATGCTTTCGATGGATTCTGCAATTGCACACTGAATATGTCCAGTTTGGAAGTGGGCACTCAGTGCCTGCTTCTTTTGGATGCCTATCCACCATTGGTGTGCGGGTGTCCTGAATTTTCAGGAGATTGCTCAGGGTGTCGTTCATCAAAACGAACCCCCGCAATGCAAGGGTTCAGCACGCATGCACCAGCGGTGTGACTTCCCCCAATGGGTGGGCGGAATCCGATTCCACCCCTACCGAAGTGAACTTCAGCCACTGGCGAGAGTGAACGAACGTCATCGGCGTACACCATCAATCCCATGCGCTCAGGTCGTGGCAGTGTTCGTCACGCTCACGGGTCAGGCCATCGTCACCCATGCGCACCAAACCCTGTGGGTTTTGCCTTTTCCACACATACCTTGCACACTGCAACCTAAGCGTGTAGCAATGCACGCGAACCGCCCACCTCGTGATGAGGCAGGCACATTCCCGTAGCTGGAGATTGACCGGCTCGGGGCTTCGGCTCCGGGCCTGCCAGTCGAATGCGCGACCTTCTGGTGCCACTCCGACAAGTGGCAGGGACGCATGACACAACCGACTACTCAGGCCGAGTATTTTCAGGCCAACGCAGTTGATGGAGAACTGACCGCCGCGCAAATGATGGAGCTGGTTCAGCTCCCCGAGGGCGATATTGCTCTGGCATCCACTGCCAGTGCAAACGGCAGCGTGCCCGCCGCTGCATCCGATGCGCAGACGCAAGAGCCCACCGACACGCAATCAAACACCACCGCCACCGCGCCAACTGATGCGCAGGCCCAGGTCATTCTCGCCAAGGACGGTGTTCACACCATCCCATTCGAGAAGCTGGTCGAAGCCCGCGAAGAAGGAAAGCACTGGAAAGCCCAGGCACAAGCCGCCCAGGATGCACTCGCTGCATTGCAAGCACAGGCTGACGCACGGGCTGAAGCTGGCAAGGCTGCTACCGCTACTGCCGAGACTATGGCAACAGCATCAGAAATGATTGCTGCTGGCATCAAGCTCGATCTTGGCGATTACAGCGAAGAAGCCATGCAGTCCGGTATTGCAGCCGCCATTGAAAGTGGTGTCAGTTCCAAAGTTGACACCCGATTCGCTGCCATCGAGGCGAAGCTGGCCGAGGCATTGAAGGCATTGCAGGCAAAGGAGCAAGTGAGCGAAGCCGAACAGGCCCGCAACCTCGTTCTGTCCAAGCACCCCGATGCCGCCTCCATCGCTGAAAGCGCCGAGCTGGGGCAATGGGTGCAAAGCAAGCCAGCTTTTGTGCGTGGTGCGTATCAGCAAGTGATCACAGGTGGCACACCAGCCCAGGTGATCGAGTTGCTGGACGCTTTCAAAGCAGAGACAAAACCTGCAACGGCCAACGCCGGTGCAGAAGCCGCTGCGGCGAAAGCGATTGCGAATGCAAAGACGCGCTCACCTTCGAGCTTGTCCGACATACCTGGTGGAGTGGCTGCGTCCACGAATCCGGCTGAAGGACTGGCCGATGCGAGCGCCCAAGACCTGATCAGCAAGTTTGAAGGCTTGAGCGAAAAGGCCCGCTGGGAATTGATCGAAAAGATTTCTTGAAACACCGCAACGCCGTGATGGCGTGGCTTTCCCTACCAGAAGGAGTTCCAAATGGGACAAAAAACCGCAGTTGCCTATGGCGACCCCAGTGCAGTCAAGTTGCAAGCCGCTGGCCTATTTGCCGGCTCCATGCAGCGCCCGACCACCATGAACCGCCTCGTTGGCCCCATGCCCAAGATGGCCGAGGCCGAGAGCAAGACCCGCTTGCAGTCTCCTGCCAGCTACCCCATTGTGCAGTGCCGCGACTTCGGCAAAGGCTCCGGTGATGAGGTCAAGTTCGACTTCGTGAACCCAGTCAATGCCAAGCCCATCATGGGCGACAAGAAGGCAGAAGGCCGTGGTACTGGCGTGGCGCTGTCCAACAGCTCAATTCGCGTCAATCAAGCCCGCTTCCCTGTTGACCTGGGCAGCGTGATGACGCAAGTTCGCAGCCCCCATGATCTGCGCCGCCTGGGCCGCCCCATCGCGCAAAGCCTGATGGATCGCTACATGGATCAGAGCTATCTGGTGCATTTGGCCGGTGCCCGTGGCTTCCACAACAACGTGGAGTGGGTTGTGCCCCTGGCCAGCGATGGTGACTTCAACGACATCATGGTGAACACGGTCAAGGCTCCAACCAAGAACCGCCACTACATGAGCACTGGTTCCGGCATTACTCCTTTCGCCGTGTCCTCTGGTGAAATCGCACTGGCATCCACCAGTGTGTTCAATAAGGACATTGTGGATGACACCCGAACGCTGCTGGAATCCATTGCGCTGCCTCCCGCTCCGGTGATCTTCGACAACGACGAAGCTGCCTACGACTCGCCCACCCGTGTGCTGCTGGTGTCCCCTGCGCAGTTTGCTGCGTTCAGCAAGGATTCCAGCTTCCGCACGTACCAGGCCAACGCCCTGGCCCGCGCACAACGCGCCAAGATGCACCCACTGTTCGCCGGTCAGACCAGCGCACTGTGGAACGGCATTCTGGTCGTGCAGATGCCAAAGCCCATCCGCTTCTACGCTGGCGACACGATCAGCTACTCGGGCAGCTACACCAGCGAAACCGAATCCACCTGCGTGGTGCCTTCGTCCTTCACTGGTGCCAAGTGCGCCGTGGATCGCGCCATCCTGCTGGGTGGTCAAGCCCTGGCTCACGGACTGGCCGCACACCCCAAGTCCGGCGCTCCCTATTTCTGGAGCGAAATGGAGATGGATCACGGCAACAGCCTGGAACTGCTGCTCGGTGCCATTCACGGCACTGGCAAGGTTCGCTTCTCTGTGGACATGGGCGACAGCAAGCAGTTCACCGACATTGGCGTGACCGTCATTGACACCGCTGTGAACCTGACCAGCGAAGCCTGATAGGGCAACACCAGCGGGCCACAAACCCGCTGGCATCCAACTGAAACACCCATTTCCCAAGGAGCCACATCATGGCAACCATCACTCGCAAAGGGCTGAAGCAAGAAGCCCGCTTCGGCACCGCTCCCTACGGTAACGTCACTGCACTGGAATTTCCTCTGGTGACGAATTCCAGCGGTGCAGCCGTCAACTCCGACTCCACCTCTGCCATCGCATCCGGTGACGTTGTGCGAATCGGCATCATCCCTGCTGGCTTCCGCTTGCAGGAAAGTCTGGCCATCGTCAGCACCGCATTCACCGCTTCGGTGGTTGGCACCTTCGGCTTTGCTTATGTTGATGGCGTGGACAGTACCGCCGTGCCACAGGATTCCGATTACTTCGGCGCTTCCGTGGCCATCAACACCGCTGGCCGCTATGCCGCAAGCAATACCGCCGTCAAGCCCGTGACGCTACCAAAAGAAGCGTATCTGACGCTGACAACAGGCGGCGCGAACAACGCCAAGGCTGCCGATCTGGTGTTCATCCTGCGTGGTGAGCTGGTGGGCGTGACTGGCTGATTTTGATAGCAACACCCGTGCAGTGTGCCTGCATGGGTGCCTCAATCAAGGGCGAACATGAACATCAAGATCAGCTACATCTGGCCGCATGCCGACACGTACCGTGATGGCCAATTTGGAACGGGTATCACATTCGTGAAAGGACTGGTGTACGACATCCCAGCAGACATTGCCCTGCGCATGCTGCGCCATGCAGATGTGTACCAGCGTGCTGAAGATGTGGCAAAGCCTGATGCCGTGTTCACCCCGGCCAAGCGCACGCCAGAAGATGACGAGCGCGACAAAGAGGATGCAGCCCAGGACATCCGCGATGCCATCACGCAAATGGACAAAGCTGGACTGAAGACCTACATCAAGACCAACTGGCAGCAGGACATTGACGGGCGTTTGTCTGTTGAGGCAATGCGCCAAAAGGCATCCGCTCTGTTTGACCAATTCGGATTGCCATGACACTCGCACAACTGATCGCACAGTTCCGGCGTGAAGCCGATGATGCCGTCGCTCCTTACCTCTTTTCAGACGCAGCCGTCACCGACTGGCTGAACGAGGCGGTGGACGAGGCATGTGTGCGGTCGTTGCTGATCAAAGACTGGTCAACTACTGCTGTGTGCAACATCGCAATCGCAGCAGGCACCAGCACCTATTCAACCCACGCCAGCATCATCAACATCACCCGCGCCGAGTTCTTCGCCACCGGTGACGCTGAAACGGATGGCGATGTGCTGGGGCAGGTGACCGAGCACTACCTGGACGCACGAGAGGCCGGATGGCGCACTCGCACAGAGCGCCCGGTGTTCTACGTCCATCACGACACCAAACTTCGCCTTGGCTGCCTGCCAGAAACGGATGGCACGCTGAAGCTGGAAGTCAACCGCCTGCCGCTGGCCCCAATGGCGCTGACCACAGACACGCCTGAATTCGCGGCAAAGCACCACCGGCACCTTGTCGCCTGGGCCTTGCACCGTGCGTTCAGCATCCCAGACACCGAGGTAATCGACCCGGCCCGCTCCGCACGCAGCGAGGCAGAGTTCACGCGCATGTTCGGCTTGCGCATGGATGCGACCATCCGGCGCGAGCATGAAACCGATGTGCCGCACCACAACCGGGCCGTTTGGCTGTGAGGTGAGGCATGAAAGCAATTGACAGCTTCAATGGATTGAACAACGTGACCGACCCAATGCGGCTCGGTGCGTCATGGTTGACCCTGGCTGACAATGTGGATGTGACCGACTCTGGAGGCTTGGTTCGGCGCAATGGGTATGAGCTGGAGCGTTCCGGTTCATTCGCCAGCGCGTACAGCACCATAGACCATAGTCGGATGTACCTGGCTACAGCATCTGGCATCCAGACACATGACGGGGTTGCCGTGTACAGCCTCACATCGCCTGCCACTGTTTATTGGGCCGAGGTCAACCACCGGGTGTACTTCAACAACGGCACGGACAGCGGGATCATTGAGCCTGACCATGCAGTGACGCAATGGCGAGGCGCACCAGTCTCATACGGTGCAGGCTTCAAAGGGGACGATGGGCAAGACCTGGGTG